>ERZ773196.283-NODE-283-length-32887-cov-6.215948_pt1 | contig 32887 bp, 51 predicted proteins | sample MGYA00581009_ERZ773196 | MGnify/ENA primary metagenome ERZ773196 (study PRJEB29015, sample SAMEA2738162) | human oral metagenome | biome: human oral; feature: human-associated habitat; material: saliva | place: China | collected 2243 ... | reverse complement strand
TATAATATAGCTAAAAAAGGAAAAACCTTGTAACTTCACTAGTTACAAGGTTTTTTCTCTGTTTATATTGGTACCGCATCCGGGGCGAGTATATATTCTTGGGATTTCAATTACTACAGGCTCTAAATCGTGACAGTTGGAACATCGCTAAATTAAGATGTGTATTTTCATACATTAATATGCAATAAAAAAGAGAGGGAGCTACCCCTCTCAATCTGTCGACTCACGTGTACACGGTAGGGCATCACACTGCCCGATCCATTAACACTACGGTGCGTATAGCACTTTGTTAGTAAAAGGCAACCTATAACAGACTGCCCCTCAACCGCAATCAATGCGGTTCTCTCAATGTAATTATACCACAATCAATTACATAACGGAAATTGCACCGTCTTTGTCTGCCTTGATGTCTACCTTACCATCAGTGATAAGAGTTCCATCCTTGATAGCAAACACAGCATTATCACCCTTAACGAGACCTTTCTCTACACGACCTCCATCACTGTTGTAGAATTGCCATTTACTATCAACTTTTACCCATCCAGTCTGCATCGTTCCACCAGAATTGAAGTAGTAATTTTTACCTGATATTGCATGCATACCACTTGTGTAGGCACTTCCGTCGTTAGGCTCTAGGTAATACCACTTACCATCAATTGACAGCCATCCTGTATGCATCTTGCAGTTATTATCAAAGTAGTACCATTTGTCTTTGATTTGCTGCCAGCCAGTAACAGCATATCCTGAGCTATCAAAGTAGTACCATACACCATCTAACTGCGCCCAGGTTGATTTATAGTAGCTGCCTTCTTTAGTCCTGTACCACCAACCTTTTGAATCTTGTACCCAACCTACAGTTGGAGTGGTTGAGTAATCTGGCCTATATATATTTCTTATATTTTTAGGATATCTAATTCTTATAGCTACTCTTGAGCCACTTGTGTTTCCCTCGAGTGTGGTAAGTGTGCCATTTGCATTTCTACTTATCACGAATCCTATATGATCCCTCGAACCACTTCCAGAGTTATTTCCTTTGCCACTCCAGCAGAATATAACAATGTCGCCAGCCTGAGCTTCTGATAGATTTACCCATTTCAGATTTTTACTACACCAAATCTGCGCATTAGCGACGTTGTTGTTCTTTTCCCACTTAATTCCTAAATGGCTGAGTACATATGATACAAAGACTGCACACCATGCCCAACCTCTATATGAGGCTGAGCCGTAGTACCAATCTGCGAATGTTGCAGAACCTTGCCCTAGAAATTTCCTAGCGTATTCTATAACTTTGTTCCCATTCATCTTACACCTCCTTGTCTGTTGGCGCGTCTGATGGATCGTGTTCTTCTTGTGATATCGCTGTAAATCCTGGTGTGTGCTCTCCGCCAATTTCGTCTCTAGGTTTCTTGTATGTCATAGCCATTTTAGAGTCACTAGTGCCTTTGGTTGTGGGGTCGATAACTACACCTATCTGCACTAGATATGCAATTAACATCTTCATTGTCTCAGCAAGTAGTTCCTGTTGTGGTACGCCTTTCTTGAACGCGTAATATACCTCTATCATCTGATATACTACGGCTATCAGCCCTACTATAAAGGTTGTCAGCCATGTTGCATTTCTAAATCTAACCTTCCAATTTATTCTCATTTATTTTGCCTCCTTTTAGCAATAAAAATACCGAGTACAACTCGGCTAATTACCTTTTAACTTGTTTTCGAGGTCTTCAAGGCGGTGATTTACCACCTTAAGCCTCTCTTCGATAACAGGGATGCGACTAGCGAAATCGTTATGCCTTCTAACTTCCTCGGTCAATCTGTCAATCTTGAAGTCCGTTAAGCAACTAGTCTTACGGATTCCGTATAGTGATCCTGCGCCTGCGCCTGTAGCCGTCACAATAGCCACAATAATGCTTGTCCAATCAATCATTCATTCTTCCTCCGCCACTAATTGCCAAGCTTCTTAACACCATAAATTCTGACCGGTATTACAGAAGCATTACTTGTTGCTGCAGACGTGTTACCTTGAGATTTATATGTGCCAGCCCCAAAAGTTATTCTATGAGAGCTACCACTCCCAGAGCTTGCAACCGTCCTCGCGTTTACCCAGAAATTTGTTCCACCGCCACCAATCGACGGTGCGCAATATTTGACTGCCTCACCTTTTTTTAGGATTAAACTGGAGCGAGCATTTTCGCCCACGTAGTCGTTCCACTCAATGATGTACTCATCATAATTTCCATCTATTGATAGCGACTGCGACGAAAATTCTGAATTCGGTCTTGCATTGGTCCAGAGCAGTTTTTTAGTTTCCACAGTTGCTAACATCTTCTTGATTTCTATCAATGTTTTCAAAACACTTATCATAGTGCACCTCCCTATACTCTTATAGTCGCGCCGAAGAATGCAGCAAGCTCACTCTCTGCATTAGCGTTATCAATGTGTACATCACTTGTAGAGGCATTCAACTTCTGGAGTTCAGTTTTTAAATCATTGATATTATTCTGTAGCTTCCCTGCTGCAGTTCCGTCGATTGCCCCTGCAAGGATTGACTGCCACCGGTCCGTAATCGCCTCTAGTCCGAAGTTCGTCGGAAATGCCGGAAGAACAAATCCGCATAGCTCTCTATCTGGTCTCTGATCAAGAATTACCGCGCTTGTAATATCTGTTACACCTGCACCAACATATATGTCAGCTAGAGCGAGCTCGTAATAATTAGGTTGCTGAACTAAGTTCGGTGCTATAGGTGTTGTTGACGGAGTGCCTTCCTTCTTGTATATGAGCATGTTACGAACACTGTCGGATAGGTCGAGCCTTACGACAATTCTGTCAATTCGCTTCAGCGACGGATGAGCTTGCGCGATGTTAATCATCTCTTCTCTCGTGTTTCGCCCAAGAGCTCCTTCGATAACGCAACCTCCAGGCATAACTTTAACCTTCATACCCCCAATTGCCTGTACTTGCATGTCAGAACCATCCGCCCTAACTGTCGTTACTCCGTTAGACCAAACTGATTTAAAAACTTCCCTTATATCGCTATCCGATACAGCTCTATCACCGTTAGGGTCTGAATCAAAATGTGACTGTAGTGGTAATGCAATCATTTAGTTACCTCCTTAAATACTTAAAGCGACATAGTTCTGTTTGCGAGGTGTTCCCATAACAAGCTGTACCTCTACAGAGTTCTTGCGGTGCACCTCCTTAACTTCCATTATTCGAGCCGTGAACATCTGCTCTATATCGTCAAGGACTATCGTACATATGTCGCCTAGGTTGTAGTCCTGTAGGTAGTAGAATGTGTTCTGTAACGCATCTACGTTAATCGTCTCTTGTTTCCAGTTATTCAGCATCTCGAGTTTTGCTTGGTTTCGCAGTTGCTCTCTAATAGTTGATTCGTTGGACACCTTAAGCTCGATGCCGGATACATTTCCTTGAATAACCTTTTTCGGATAAAGGTCAAGATCCCGAGGACGATTCCCTTCGTCGATATAAAACTCCCGAATTAAGCTCTTAGTGCTGCCTTGCTCATCTGTAACTAGCTCTTCTTTTGAAAAGCCGGTCTCATCCATTGTCTGCCTCGCCTCTACAATCGATACTACTCCGCTGTCGTCGTAGATATATTCGATTTTTGATACATTTGCCCAGCCTGTTCCGAAGATTACTTTGTTTCTTAAATCTCGACCATGAAGAGGGTATACCTTGTATAGGAAGTGCGGCTCTTTTATTTTGCGTTGCCACTCCTCTATCCAATCAACAGACTCTTTATACGTCTCTGCAACTTCAACTGATATGCTTAATCCGTACAATAGACAAGCGTCATAGAGCGACGTCGCCGCGTCGGTTCCGCCCTTAAAGGAATAGACTAGCTCCGGCATCCATTCAGCGTCGTAGTCGCCCCATACTTGACCAGGTACCGATGGCGGTATGCTGTGGTCAGTTATATGTGAGGAGTATTGCCCTAGTGCGCTAGAATTGATGTTCGCGAAAAGTCCGAACACAACAGTTGCCCCTCTTTCGTTAACATTCTCATCTGAGTGCAACACAACTTTAGAGAGTACCTTTTCAGCGAAGAAGCCTGATACAGTCACCATTGCCCCTTGAGCGGTTACTTCGTATACGGTCTTCTGGATTATGCCCGTCTCTGGTCGTCCTGTATTGCGTACGAATTTAGCGTGCTTGTTCCAGTCTTTCGCAGCGAGGTGTATGGAAAAGTCTCCGGGCTCGGTCCACTTACGACTCCACGACACCTCTATAAAATCGAGGTCTTCGAGCCTGTTCATGAACTTATCAAAGAACTGTATCATACGCCGTCATACCTCCCTACATACTCTATACTCGTCCTCAGTGCAGAAGCCCCCGCCTCTGCGTCGACCTTGACAACATTGTCGCCATAATCGAGCACAAACTGCCTAAAGTCGTAAGGATCGTCGTCCGTACCTAACGCAAGTATCTTGTTGTTATGTACCGCATAGGAACGAGATGTATCAATTGTGATTGTGTCGCCCTTCTTGAGCTCCACATTTAGAATTGCAACCTTGTCATTGACCTTAATGGTGATATTCTTCGCGTAGCCTTGAGACTCTATCTCAATAATCGGTTGAGCTGGGGAAGAGCCAAGATATTCGATAACCTTCTCTGTCGTAATCTCTTCTCTTGAGAAGTTGGGCTTTTTTCGACCGAACGCATGCGGCCATACCCATAAGGGTTGTTTCTTGCTAAAACTAGTCTGCTCTCCCTCTACGGCGAACAAGTCAGCATGAGGTGACAAGAACTTTATAGTCATGTCCGGACGCTTATAGATGTTCTTTGTCGGAATTGACTTGCCAGTAAGTTCGCAATCCTTTGCAATTCGAGTTACTCCGTTATAGGTGATGTATAAATCGACCTTGTAACGGTTGTTGTGGAATCCTTGAGCTTTCGCTCTAGCCTCGTGATTCTGCGCCTGTGCGGTAATAGTTATTTCCCTTGGGAGTCTGCGCTTTCCGGTGATAATTGCACCATCTCCAACCCCTCTTGCTTCTTTCGAAACTTCTATATCCGCAGCATCTACTCCTGTAACAGAAGTAGTTCGCCAGTCGTCTGATTCGTAGTGAAATACTAGGCCGTCACCACGAACGGCCTTTAAAACTAAATTGTGTATCATTATTGTGCTCCTGCTAGTCCTAACTTCGCAGTCTCCCACGATACTGCTCTAGATACATCTGCCGGTGACTTCCAAGGCTGATTGAAGTTAATAGTCTGATTAACTTCAACATTTTGGCTTGAACCTGTCACACCGAAAATTCTTGAACGCTCACCACTAATAGCTGAGGCTATAGGGTTAATCTCTGGGGCGTCTATCAAGAATGCGTCCTGCACTAGCCCCATTTGTTCGCCTATAGAATTGAGTAGTTTGTCTGTGTTTCTTATAATTCCGACGTCCATACCTTCGATAAGCATCTTACCTACCCAAGTGGTGAACCTTGACGGCGAGTTAATATCGAAAACACTCTTTAACTTCGCTTTACATTTTGAGCCCAGCGAACTAATTAAGCCAAACACCTTGCCGAATCCAGCCTTTATACCGTTAATGAGCCCCTGTAAGAAGTGAACTCCAATGCTATAGAGACTGCCCAGCGCGCCACGAACTCTGCCAGGAAGTGACCTTGCGCCACTAATCACTGCTGAACCAGCCCTTGCAAATCCGCTACGTATACCGCCCACAAATCCCACTAGCCAATTGATAGCTATTGACACTAGCGACCCTATTCCACTAGCAATCTTACTTGGCAGTGATGTCGCAAAGTTCCACACCGCATTGATCACGTTCGCAGCGCCTATTAGGAAGCCTTCGATAAAGCCCCATATCCAATTAACTGCGACCGTAACTAGACTGCCCAGTCCTCTGCCTATTGCATTTAGAACTGAAATTGCAAGGTTGCCGACAGCCGAGAGAATTATCGGTATGCACTTTACAATTCCACTTACAACAGCAATTGCGATTTGAGGCAGTGCCGTAACAATAGCGAGAGCTAGCTTTCCCATACCGACGATAAAAGTCTTGAGGAAGCCCAAGGCAATGCCTTCGCCACCCTTTGCTCCAGCCTGTTCACCGCCTTGTTTTGCGCCTTCACCCGAACGGGTAAATAACTCGATAAGTACTTTAGGGATAGCGGTTATAACCGCTTGTAGTGCCTTCGGTAATCCTGTTGCGATTGCTTGCGCAAGCTGACCTACTTTCTGAAATAGATACGTTCCAAGTTCGTTTGCGAGTTGACCGAGAGTCGATAGAGCGGATGGCAACGCTTTCCATATGGCCTTTGCCACTGTTGGCAAGACATCGAATAGAACCGTCTTAATCCCTTCCACAGCGACTTTAAAGCCTGCGCCTATACCTTTTATCAATTCTGGTATTTTCGCCTTAAAGGCAGCTATTTTCGAATGAATCAGAGCTATAGCTTTATCAACTCCGCCTATCTTGTTTACCCACACGCCGAGCGCTGTTATAGCCGCCCCAACAGCAACTACTATTCCTGCTGGTGTAGCCATGAACGCAGCAATTGACTTACCCGCCGAACCAAGCACACTTGAGAGCTTGCCGACTGCCGACTGCATCCCTATAGGGATGTTGAGTAGTTTAGTTCCTAGTCCTGGTATAATCTTATCTACCCCAACACCGAGGTTTAGCCACAATGAATTGTGGAATGCGCTGAAAAATTTCATTGCGCTGCCCATTGAGCTCCTTATAGCTTCGTTGAATACAGCCCACTTCTGCGCCGCATAAAACGTCACCATCGCCGCAGTAAGTGTTGTTACTGCGGTCGTTACCGCCCCAATTATTTTCGGGTATTTATTTAATTTTGATGCGACCGCACCTAGGTGAGGTACGATACGCGTTAGCAGATTATACAGTGGTTTAAACGCATTACCTGCCAAAATTTCGAGGTTGCCCTTTAGTGCATCAACTTGCGCTGCAAAGGTCTTACTCCCCTCTTTCATACCATTAAAGAACTGACCGCCTTTAGATGTTGCGTGCTCAATTGCCGCTTGTACATCCTGGAAACTAATTTTTCCTTGCGCCATTTGGTCTTTTAACTCTTGATATGTGCCTCGACCCATTTTCGAGAGTTCCTTCAAAGGATTGAATCCAGCGTTGATAAACTGTAACAAATCCTGTCCCATAAGTTTGCCTTGTGACGAAACTTGTCCGAACACAAGTCCTAGCTGTTGGAACTTCTCCTTGTTGCCGAGTGATATATCTCCAAGCCTTCTTAAGTGACCACTAACACTATTAGAGTTAACACCGAACGCAAGTAGCTGTTGCGATGCAGCTGCTAAATCAGTTGTCCTAAAGGGCGTTTTCATAGCTAGCTTTCTCAGTTCTGCCACGTGTTTATTTGCTTTCGTGGCACTGCCTAGCAACACCTTGAACTTGCTCTGAAAGTCTTGCATCTGCGAATTGTAGGCAATTCCCATCTTTGCTAGTCCGACAGCATGCTTCGCTACTACAAACCCCATACCTGCGGTAAACAGTTTCTTAACGGTAGACATGCCAGTGCTGACACCTTCACTTTCTACTTTGGTGTCAAATATAAGTGTACCGTCTGCCATTATTTGAATACCTCATCAAATTTCTTTCCTGCTACCTCTTGCTCCTCAGTTAGCTTTCCAGGAAGTGCGAATTTATCACGTAGCTTTTTATAGTCAGGATCATCCCCGTCATATGCTCTTATCTCAATAACCTTTGACAGGGCTGTATTGGGAGGTAATCCGTCTAAAAGAGCCTTGAACTTGTACCAATGGAGCTCATCGGTCTCTAAATCGTACAAATCCATGTTGTATGCCTGCTTAAACGCAGCATAAATTAGGTTTTCGTCGATTTTAAAATCTAAAACATTGACACCGCTCTCGTTTTGCTCAACTTCTTTGCCACAGTGATAGAATTCGACAATCTTCTCTATTGCGCTTTGTGAGAAATAACGCATAAATGACGGATTTTTGCCTAAAAAAAGTACAGATAAGTCCTCTAGCTCCGGTAACGCGAGCCAAAATCGAAAATCTGTACGTATAGGGTACTCAACATCGTCAATTATCAGCGATTTAGGTAGCCTTCTAAAAGGTAACTGCATTATTTTAGTTCTGATAGGTTCGCAACATTGCGCAAGAGCTCGTTTGCCGCTGTAAATGCTGGCCTATCCATCTCTGCAGCCTCTTTTCTCATCATGTACTCCGTTAACGGAGCCATGTATACGTCGTCAATCTCCTTTACAGCAATAGCAGACTCTACAACGGAAATCTGTTCCGAATCCGCTGTGCCGAACACATCCTTGATGCCTTCTCGTCCGATTGTTGCCTCTAGCACCTTCATTGCGCTGTTATGGACTTTCACATCGCCTTCTCCGAATGTTGCGTTGAAGTCATCGAACAGCTTTGCGATCTTCGGAGTTCTCTTTGGCAGTTCGAACTCCTTATCATTTAGAATAATTTCCATCGTTATATCTCCTTCGCGTAAATAAAAAAGAGGGACTGTTACATCCCTCCTAAAAAGTGTATTAATTTAGTGATAACCTATGCGCCAGCTGCTTTGAACTTAGGCTTTCCGCCCTCTTCTGTAACTGTACCCTTAATGACTGTACCTCTGAGCTGTAGGTCGAACTCAATCTTGCCATCTACTGCATCCAGAGTCTTTACAACCACAGTTGCTGGTACGTTCCAAGCTTTCCAGGTGCCTGTCTTTGCAGCATCCTCATCGAACTTGTACACGAGCAGAAGGTCTACAACTGCCTCGCCTCCTGTCTTGAGGTTGTAAGCCAAGTCCCAAATAAGGGCAAAATCTGGCTCCTCTCTGTACATTGTGAGAGGAAGTCCACTAATCTCTGGCTTGTACTTGTCAAGCTCGATGGTTGGATTCTCATCAGCAATGTAGTCGTACTCCTGTGTACTTGCACCGAACTCTAACTTGAGCTCAGTTGCCTTCTTAATTCTTGTGTAGTCTGTCGCGCCCTTGCCTTTTAAGAATAGTGCGACTTCGTACTTTTTAACCTTGCCTTCACCTTTCATTAATTAATTCCTTTCTTGTGATAAGTGATACCAATTGAGATCTGATAAACTGCGTCGTCGTTTTCGATATCAATCATATAATAACCGTTTGCGATAAAAACACTCTCGATACCCTCTACATCTGGTAGGTTGCCAATGCGGTCTTGCTCCTCTATCCAATCCTCTAAGACTGTCATAAAGTTATTTGACCACTTCCTGTAGCGCTCAAACTGCGCATCTTTTCGAACAAGGAAGTAATAATACTCACTAACTATCTTGGAACCGTCCACAAACTCGGTGACGTCTCTCTGCGCTTGCTTGTAAACCCCAATGCGGTCAGCTCCCTCTTCAAGTCGGTCAGTATCAATGTCCTCTATCCGAATAATTTTGCAACCGCTCAACCACGTCTTAATTTTTTCGCTTTTCGTCACCACTTTGTTACTTCTCCTTTGCGCCAGCAACTTGTGCTGCTACTTTTAGTAATTTGCTTCGTCCGCCTTCCATTTTCATTCGCTCGAACCAATAATTACCCCTTTTGGGTGCCCCCTTAAAATGGGCTGGTCGATAATACCAACGTCGAGCATACGGAGTCCTATACACGACTCTTCCGGAACCTATTTTCGTGTGAATCGTTCCAGAACGCACCAGGGCGCCAGAGTCATGAGGTACGTACGGTTCACAGAGTCTTAAGACTTCTTGGTCGACGGCTCTCTGAACCTTACCGCTTGGCTCAAGTCCTCTTTTGCGGAGTATCACCGCTATAGGTTGCATCTCGACTCTTGCATCTTTGATTTTGAGCCCCATTATGATGTAAACCTCCAATGTCTGAGCCTATCACGAAGCGAGTTGTCGGTAAACGTGCGAATCGTGAAGAATTGATAGTTCTTCTTGATGTTTTCAAACTCACGATTAGACACATTAGTCATAGGACACTCCCCGAGGACAATAATGTCTTTTCCTTTAGTGTCAAAGAACAACCTGTTCTTCATGTCACCTTTTATAGGGATAGTAACCGAAATTTCTTTAGTCTTAAATACTTTACCGCTACTATCTGTAGTGCGAACTATCTTCTCTCTCCACTGGCAACCTTTTATAACAAAGCGTTCCCAAAAATAGTCGTCGTCGCTCGTAGGATACGAACTATACATTGTTATTGTGTCTGTAAAGTTCATTACATGCACCCCGTCAATCCCGTACCAGATAGAGCCTGCCTTACGGCTCGCTCTAGTCCACTTTGCCACTCAACCTCACTGACATAGTGCTCGGAGTATCCGTCGTTAGATACGATAGATACCCCCGATACACTTGCCCTCGAATGTAGTTCATGTATAACTAGAGCGATTACCCCCTTGACTCTATCATAACGATAATCTTCCGGATGCTCCTCTGTAACCTCTTCAATTCGGCCACTAGTAATACCGAGCAGTATCCCTTTCGCCCTGTTATAGAGTCTATCAACATCCACATTTTCGTCGATATAATAGTTCTGGTATTCCTCAGTCATCATTGATAGCATGTTAACTACTTCTTTCCGCCCTTCTTGGGCTCTTCCTCTACGACCTCTTCGGTTGGCTCTTCCTCTACGATAACCTCGTTAGTTGCCTCATCGAATTCAAGTCCTATAACTCTGCTCATGATTTACCTCCTATGCTACTTGCAAGCTCCAGCGATACCGTTAGCCTTGTTAACGTATACATCTGCGATACCAACTTCACGGAAGTTGAACTGCCAACCGTCTGCGTCCTTGTTATCCTCTGGAGCGATTGCCTTGTTAACATTCCTCTTCTGGTACTGGATAACTGCGGAAGGCTCAACAATTAGGAAGTCGAGTGCCTTACCTGTAGCAGCCTTCTTGTATCCGCCCTTCTCCTGTCCGCTTGTCTTTCCATCGTTTACCTCGATAGCAGTGAAGAATCTGCTCGCTGGAACTTTCTGAACGGCAGCGAACTGCTGTAGGATCTCTTTTGACTTAGTTGTGTCAAGGTCTCTAATCATACCGTACACTGTTGGAGATACGAATAGAATTCTTCCGTCTTCTGGGACCTCGTTGTCTGTCATTGTGTCGTATGCCTTAGCAATCGCCTTGATAGCAGAAGCGCCGTCTGTAATAGTGCTAGTTGCGATGTTAGCACCTGCCTTCTTGCAGTAGTTTGCGAATCTGAATGCGTCTAGCTCTGGGATTACCTTGGTTCTCTCAAATTCGGATGATAGTCTTCCGAACGCAACTCCTGCTGTTGATGCATCGTCTTCAGCATCTACGAGGAACTTACGACCTCTATCGAAGTTACACTTAACAGTCTCGTTGGTGAGTTCTACACTTCCCATAGTGTATCCTGCAGAACGGTCGTAATCTGCGAGTCCATCCATGTCAATCTTTGGAATTACAAGCTCGTCTGCATTTGCGCCCTGCTGTGCTAGCTCTGGAGCACCGTCGAGCACTGCAGTAACAGAGGATGTCTTGTACACCTCGTCTAGTAGGTCAACGTACATTTTGAATTTTGAAATCTGATTTGCCATTGTTTAATTTTCCTTTCCTGTTGGTTTGAGCCCCATAACAGCTCTTGCAGTTGCCATAGCTGCGTCGTCTCCGCCTGTACCGCCTCCAGCGTTACCTGACGAGTCGATTCTTGCTCCGGAAGGCTTCCCGTCGTCTGAACTGAACAAGAACGATGTATCTTCCGATTCTTTCAGCGCCTTAATTGCTGCGTCGATGTCATTAGTCCTATCCTTGCTCGCCTTTAACTCATCAAGTTTTAACTCAGCTCTGATACTTGCCTTCCTTCTTCCGCCAGCTTTGGTAATCGCATCATCTAGGAGCTTGTCAAACTCTGCGCCCTCTAGTTTGCTCTGCATTTCCTCGATAGCCTTCTGGTGTGCTGCATCCTTCTCTTGTGCTGCACTTGTTAGCTCGGCAATCTGTTTCTGTAGAGATTCCTTATCGCCAGCAGATGCCTTTAGGTCAGCGATAGACTTGCTCTGCTCGTCGAAGTCAGCCTTAACCTTGTCGTACTGCTCCGCCTTTTCTCTCAGCGGATTAACCTCCGCATGGTGTGCGTTTAGTAGCTTGGTAATCTGGTCTTCGTCTGTAATGCCTAGCTGTTTGATTGAGTCTCTTGTTAATGCCATTGTGATATTTCCTTTCTTTAACGTCCGAACAAGTCCTTATGCTCAGACCAACCTCTTTCAGACCTCACCTTTAACGCCGCAGTCCAAGGGCAATAAAAAAGCACCGCTTACTTGCGATGCTAATTAACGTATTTAGTTGAAATAAAAGACGCGGAGCCCGAAGGTCATCCGCGTACGTTCCATAGAAACAGCTTAGGTGGGACCGGCGGATGTCGCCCACATTTCTCGACCCACCAATACCAGTGGCGCGTTGGAGCCGGATACTTTTCAACCTCTAAGCTGTATATTCTAATAAGAGTATACAGCTCCTATTTACTTATGTCAAATAAAGCTTTTTCATTTTTGAGCTTTCTCAGCTTCCTATCATTCATTTTGTGATAGTGAATGATATATCCACTGCCACGCTTCACAAAGATACATTCTGCGTATCGGTTTTTTCTACCCGGTATTTTTTTATATAATATCAACGAGTTACTGTGTCTATTTGAATTATCAGCATAATAGCTTGGGGACTTCACAGAATCCTCAATGAATAGTAATTCCTCAAGTGTCATTTCGCGCCCATGCTTGTTTAAAATCCTACGTAAAGACCTTCCCTCAATATATACATTTGAACCGTCAAGAAAAGGATTGTTGTTTATCTTGGGTAATTTACCTAGATTAAAATTATCTAAATCATTAAATTTAGTAACGCCTTTATTATAAAAATCTGATATAACGTTTCTAAAATCACCAACACTCTTATCTTCAATCGGTTTTATATACTCAAAATCTCGCTTGTATCCCTTAACATAAAGCCTTTCAAGATTCTGCTTAAGCCCCGCTTTACTGCAGAACCTTGCGTATCGCTGCTCTTTTGCCTTAATTGCCGCTAGCCTTGTCTCGTCTCCGCCTATATACTGTCTCTTAAGCTCTCGCAGTTCTCTCTCGAGTCTCCTCTGTACCTGCGATGCTTGATAGTATGTATAAGTGCGTTCATCAACCGTTACTGGTTCTGGGTCCTTTACGATTGGATTTGGTTCAGATATTCCCTCAAGAAACGGGTAAAAAGTATGTCTGCAGTTATATCCACACAAGCCTAATGGATCGTCCGGATATCCCGTAACGTCAGACAGCTTATATATCTTGTAGCCGAGCCTTTTCTCTTCTTCCGGATGTTGTCTACCGCTGAGGCTGTACACTCTTCCTTGCCATGCTGCGTGGTCAGCGTGCCCATCACCTTCACGGGCTCCTGCATGCGACGAAACCTCAACTAAATCTGTTCCAAGCTGTACCGCGTTGTCCATTGATATCTCCGCAGCCATTTGACCGAGTGTAGTTCTAACCGCAAGTGCAGCAGCTACATCAATGCCCCTAGAGATACCAGAGCCAAAGTCAACGTGCCTGATTCCACTCTTCTCGAGATCTGACACGACTTTTTCTATCGCCTGTCCGCTCGAGAAACCGCCCGTAGCTACGTTCATTATCATGCTATCCATTGCATGGCTAAACGCTTTATCTAGCCTTATAGGTGTGCCGATAAACTTAAACCCTGTAGAGTGTGTAAGGTTCTTCAGTTCATGAGCTAATCGGTGCGAGGCAGTTGCGTTTATCTCAGCCAGTTCCGAACTATGTCGGAGATGTCTTCCCTTTGACTTCCAGAAGGACAAATCGTCGTTAAATGCCATTGTGCCAGCTCTGCTTACAATATCATCACCGCGCGCTTTTGCGTCCGCTACAAGCTGCTTTATGCGGTCTCTGACAGCCCTCTTGTGCTCAAGCGTATTCTTCGCAATCATAGCTTGATACGTCTTGTCTGCTTTGAGCTCTCGCATGACCTTGTTCCGAATCTCCATCGGCTTATATCCCAAAGCCTCGAGAGTCTTTGCCTGTAGTTCTGCAGTTTCAGTCCAGCGTGACTCCTTACGAACTCTACGAGCAATGTCTTGTATAACGTCTTGCTCTAGTTCCTGGAACAGCGGTATCATTTCTGCAGATAATTGCTCTTTCTGTCTATCCGATAGCATATCGAATTACTCCCCTATAGGTTCAATTGGGTCCGCCTCTGCTCCGCCTTCGTTGTACCACTTTGTCGCATCCTCTTCGGATAAGTTGTACTTCTCCATAAGGTAATTGATAACCAGTTTCGGTAGTCCAAACGTCTGCGCATCTTGTCGCATTGCCTCGAGTTCGCTCTGCCTATCAATGATAAAGCTGTCATCGTATCCGATTGTTACTTCGGAATCCAAGGCATAACTAGTTTTATTAAATGCATTCGAGAACCAGAGCAGAGCCTTGATTATCCCCTCTATGTAGTTAGTTAAATTCTGTCTCTGTTTGTTAAGCTCTTGCATTGAGTCTTGTTTAGTTCCGATGTATTCCGTTGCGGTCTTAATTTGACCGTTCTCAAAACTATACTTACGCGATCCGTATCCGAACTTAAGCGATAACAAAGAGAGAACAAGCTCGAATGAGCGAGTAATCTCGTCTACTCTAATCTCCGGATTAATCTCTTGTATCAGCGAGCCTTCCTCCGGAAGAGCTTGCCCCATAGACACGAACAGCTTTTTGTGTTGCTTGTTCGGTGTTATTGGCTTTCCCGTTTCGTCAAATTTGCAAAGAGCTTCATTGTACAGAATCATCTTGTCAGATTTATCTAGGTCGCCAAAGAGCACATTGAATACCAGGTCAACGGCCTTCAGTTCCGATATGGCTCCGTACAGTTTCGGCAGTCCGTAACCTTGCATATCAGTGAGATTATTAACGGCCGCGGTTGTCAGCACCGCAAACGGCTTAATTTCGCCTAGCAAAACTTCGATGTGCTTATCTACTATCTCTTTACCATTATGGTCAAGCACCACAGTAGTCGCCCTATATTCGTTGTTAACAAGTTCGAAAAGCACGATAGTTGTCTGAGTCTTGCCGTTGAGCGTATCCTCAGAAGCGAAGGCACATTCGGTAATAATCCCCTTCTCGACATTTAACGGAAATATACCCTTTGGAGGAACATATACAATCTCGACTTCTCCGCCCTGTAGCTCTTGCGTATCAAGTACATCAGCACCAACAACTCGAACATATGCTGCAACAGTCCCCTCTGCTGCGATTAGCTCTAGCTGTCTTCTGATATTCTTCTGAAAGTTTTCTCTCGCAAAGACCTCATTGACGTAATCGCTACACGCTCTGTCCTCGATGGTCAAATCAACAACTTCGCACAGATTCGCATCGTCCTCACATACCCTTTTCGCAAAACCAGTTCGAGCCACTTCGTACTTCTCTCCGTTAACTGTACAGCGGTCATGGAATCCTTCTATCGGCTCAGTTCTATACCAACTGTCGCAGATGTCTATCAGCTCTAGGGCCTTTTTATTCGTCTGGTATCCTCTTTTGTTGAGGAACTCAATAATATGCGTTCTCACTTACGCCCTCCTATAGGATGAAAATAATTTATGAAGTGACTCCATGAATAGAAGTCAGCATCGTATGTGTCTACGTCCGTTGAGAAGTCATCAAGTAACTTCTCGTCTTTGCTTTTGCTGTCGTACACCATTTCACTAATCGAATCTGCAATCGGTTCGCAGAAGTCCTTTACCCACATGAAACGTCCTGTATTTATGACAGCATTGTATGCTAGCACCCTGTCGCTAAACTCTGTCTTGCGACATCCCTTCACGTTAACGCCAATGCGGTTAGTCGTACTGTATAGTGCTAGTCCATTCAGTATAAGTTGCTCCGCGTTGTCAACGAATGCAGCTGTTATTGGCACTCCTGGATAAAGAGTTCTGACCTCGTTTACAAAACTTCCGAAGGTGTTATATATCTTCTCTGGATCAACTGTGCCTTTGCTGTGTATGATTCGTTTGTAATACAGCCGTATCTGTTTTTCAAAGCCTTTTGTTATCCCAGTAGCGACGAATGGTGTGTGCGACTTCGTTCCGCCGATGTCTATGCCGATGAAGATTTGAACAAGTTTGTGTTTGCTCTTCACAAGCTCATCGTAGCTGATTGCGTACTTGTCTGCATCATCTGCAAACTGTGGGTGTACAAGCCCCTCAGCTCCGACCCATAAACCCTTAATAAAGCGTTTAAAAAAGACACCAACAAATTGGCGCCTGTATCGTTCCTTTATTGCTTCCGATAACGACAGATTATCGTCCATCGTGAAGTGTATGTATATAAGGTCTTTATCGTCTGCCTTGTCTATCCAGTTAACTTTGAACCAATGGCGCGGTCTGTCTGGATTGCAATTGAACCACCACTTAGACCCCTCAACCGAACATCTAGCCGTTGCCTGGTTAACGAAGCTCTCTGGCATGAGTGCGACTTCGTCGAAGAAGAACCCAGCAAGTGTAATACCCTGTACAAGGTCCTGCGAACGTTCGTCCTTACCGCCGAAGATATAATAATAATTCGTTACACCGTTGCGACTTACCTCGAGTAGGTTGTCAGCTCTATGGTCCTTGAACCTATAGCCCCTAGCGAACAGCATCAGCTTAAGCGGTTTTAATACGTTACGCCTAAAAGCTCCGATAGTCTTGCCAGCCATACCGAAGTTCTCGCCATTGAATGTCGTCATTGACCAAATGACGTACGACAATGCCATTGATACGGTCTTGCCCGAACGAATAGCTCCATCCGCAATAATGCCGTTCTTATCTTGCACGGGTGACTCTGGAAGCCACCACGTAAGCACCTGCTTCTGTTTCCTGCTAAACGGTTGGAACCTAAATACTTGCGTTAGTCTTCCCATACGTCTGTAACCTCGCCCTTGAGAGCCTCGATAAATCCATCGTCTTGGTAAGTATCTGCGCCATCGTCTCCTTTTGCTTTAGCAGTCTGAGCCTTGATTAGTTCTATGCGTGACTTCTGCTCTTCTGTTGCCATATCCCAATCACGGTGTAGCATCTCATCGTACTGCTTGATTAAGCTTCGTAACTCGCCCTGTGCCCTTGCCTGGGCCTTAAGGAAGTTATTCTGCTTATCCCACGCCTGCTGTACTTCCCATTTTGCACCGACTACGTTGCCGTCTCGTTCCTCTACACGTTCGATCGTCTTATCGTCTTTATCTTTTACATACGCAATCCTCTGCGCTCTGATAATGGCTGCATAGGCAATCTGAATCTGATGCCACAATAGGTCAAGCGGATTAGCTCGCTCAACGGCCTGTACGATGTCGAGTGTTTCTTCCGGGAGATACTTCGAAAAGAAACCGTACTTTTCGGCGTTGGTATTCTTTTTAGGAGCACCCGCACCTTTTGCATTTTGATTGCCCCGAGGTGCGCCTTTGCTTTTACGAACGTTCGCTTTCTTTTTATTCAAACGTTCGCCATCCCAGTTATAAACACTCTTCCACCGCCTTACAGTGCCTTCTGGTAATTCCATCTGTTTAGATATCTCTATCAGCTTAAAGCCTTTATTGTATAGAGCCTCGGCTTCATCTGCTTTAGGATTCCTCGCCTTTGGCATTCAGCCTCACCTCTTCCCTTTGTTTGTTTTGTAAGTATTAAAAAAGAGCCCCGAAGGACTCTCTTTATCGTAATTCACTTTTCATTGGACAAAAGGTTAATTCCTTTTCCCCATGCTTATTCCTTCTTTGGTCATAATACAATCTGTGGTGATAATCAATAAGGTAAACCTTAAATGTACACGCATTATACGTGCCTATAACCCTAAGGCCTTTATTAAGCCCAATTTGGTATATATCTTCATCGCCCAAAAGTTGCCTAATAATTTCAGATACATCACACGACTTATCAAATTCGGAAAGAGCGCGCCCCACGCAGCTAATAAAGACAGCTCTTTCTTTCTCACCAATTACATGAAAATGCACAGTTGGGTCCGCAGTTATCTCATGATACTTCTTTTCTTTTAGCTTAGAGTTCAACTCCCTTATCTGCCTAAATTTATCGACAAATTCATTTTCCCCTTTTAGGTAGTTATTGAACTTACCGCCGCTTAGTTTCACTGAATAATATAAGGCCCCAAAGGAGAAATCAAACTTTAGCCCTTCTTCTTCTCCCGGCTCATTAGGATTCTTTACGTTGCTCTTACTGTCTTCGTTATTACTAACTTTTCTTTTTTTATTTTTGCATTTGCCCTTTTTTGACACGACGTTATGACACTCTCTCTATATAACAATTAAAAATGTCAGAATCCTTTATTTCATTGGTACATATCTCTACAGGAGAACAACCCTCTCTTGCTTTAATCCAAGGAGACTCCTGGTGAGTGATACTTTCAAGCTGATTACCCGTATACTTACCATATACATCCCAAACCTGTTCTAGTACATCTTTTATATCTGTTTCAAACTCAGGAACATCGCTTTTTTGAGGAATTATATCCCCTCCATGTTTTTTGTACTTATGATAAAGCTCAGGGATTACAGGTCCATGAACCCAAGCCTCTATTCGAGAATCAAATAATTTAATATCTAAATCATTCTCACTTTCGTTCATCAAAGTTAGAACCCATGCATAAGCATAATAAACTATCTTCTGGAGTTTCTTAGGGCTCATGCTATCTTTACCTAAAAACCAATCAGCCACATCAAAAACAGTCCTCTTTGTCATGACTCCCTTACCTCCTATTGTTTTGGTAAAGTGTATCACGTTTCAGGTACTTTTACCAATTGTTTTTTTATATCACAAAAGAAAACCCGACACCATTAGGCATCGGGTAAATCCTTATTAAGTTTGACTTTAAATGGCTTTTGTTTCAAGCAGTGCCTCGGGGTCTATTATCCCCCTCTCCAGCTTTGCTTGAGTATACCATAAATCAGAGAACCTACTATAATCAACTATAATCAACTATAATTTACGTAAAATTTCGCGATGTTTTTGAAAAATTCGTTGATTCGAATAATTAAATGTCTTCGCAACGTCTTCCCAGGGTAGCCCCACGATGTATCTTGCATACACGATATCCCTATGGAGCACCTCGTCTAACGTCCTCATAAAATCATAGGCCCTATTGATTAAATCGTTAAGCTCCTTGGTGTCATCAATGAGCTCCCGCCTTAGATCAACAGCCTCGCATAGGCAGTCGCTAGCTGAGTTGTTCACACTTGACTGTACGCGCTCCTTATACTCTATAGCTCCTCCAGTTGCTCTCGTCTCGAACAGCTCAATGCATCTCTTCTTCCGGGCAATCTGCTTGCGAAGTTTTGGAATACGCAGTAACTCCTCTTTAGTTATCACACTCATGACTCTGCTCCTTTATGGTGCCTAATATACCTTGCACAAAACCTGCAGAAAAGTCTTTGCCTGCTTCATGTAATTCTTTACAGTTTTCTGGATCTTGCAACGAAGGCTCCCTTGATATTCGTCTAAGCTGTCTAGCGATCTTATAGTCCTTGTAAATCTCCACACTTGGCTCGGTTCGCATAAGATACTTTAGTTGTTCGGTCATGATCTCGACGTCTGCTATCTCCTCAACAATTGCCTTTTCGTCCAATGAATCGATAGCCTGTATAAGTTCGCCTAGCTCTTCCTTGCACTTTCCTAGCTGATGTTCTAACCCATAGTGGTCGGCTATGTACTTCAAATCTTCGTTAATCATTCTGCACCTCCTAACTGCTCTGCATATCGCTGAGCCTCTCGCAGTGTATCGAATCTAATTGACTTGTGGTCTCTTGCGTATACGTAGTGCCCTCTAGTCGCCCACCTACAACCGCTAATTACTCTGATTGCCTCTCGCTCCGTAATTACTGTTACCCCGTACGGATTCGGAATAGGAATATATTTTTTCGTGTGTCTAAAAGCTCCGTAGGACTCCACACTTAATATCCATTTAGCCATTCTTTATCACCTCAGATTCTATATATTCACTTATTCCTTTTTGATAAGCCTGTGAGAACAACGAACTCAAGTAATTATCTATAAATTTAATCGTAATCGGTCCGTTATACTCTTTTTCCGATACAGAGAGTAACCCCACTAGTTCACTACCGTTACGATACCCTAGTATACGTGTGTGATATTTTTTAGAATCCCTAGGACGATAAGACGCAACTAGCATCATTTCGTCTGACATTTCTGACAATTCCCTTATCGTCATCGGTGTTGTTTTATTCATCGCTTGACCTCTCTTTCACTATTTTGTTATTTATTACAAAACACATCACTAAAGTTGTTACTATAACTAGTTTGTCACCAATTTGTACCAGCATGTCACCAAGTTATTTTTCCGTGTAGCGCAGTTATTTCAAGACCTGTACCAGAAATACCGTTGTCACCAACTTTTTTTACTTGCATATATAAGAGATATATTTTTTAAACTTTTTTTGTTTTTCCTATATATGTGTAAATATTTTTGGTGACATTGGTGACAAGTATATTTTTAATACTTATAACCATTGAAATATCAACGTTTTTGTTGTCACCATTTTTGTTAAATATTTTTGGTGACACTTGGTGACATTGGTGACAAGTCTTTCTCTCTAGCCCATATAAAATCCTTTTTGACTGATATGCACCTTGGTCTACTTGCTCCGATCCTCACAACTTTGTCTTTTCGTCCAGGATTCGTAACTAGTGCATTTCTCTTATCTAAATACGACACAAGTCGTTTGTAATTAATGCCTATCTTTTGGCAATCTGCTCTTAATTTCGAGGCAATAATATCTATTGTGTCCGCTGAATCTGCTACTCCGTATACGTCTGGTACGTTCTCGTCGAATTTGTTCCAGTTCTCGGCAATCCAATCATTTAACCACTCAACGGCCCTCAAGTCTTGCGATACGTCGTCATGCGTTGCGATGTAAGGCTCTAAGTCTTCTGCTGTAAAGCTAGGCGGTTCGTTTAGAATTATTGAGCTGTAGAACGCCTCAGCCACAACAACGATAGATGCAGCAAGGGCTTGTTTATCGGTGAATCCCTTTTCGCTATACTCGGCAAAGATAGACTGTTGTGCGGTCTTAATCTTCTTCCGTGTCTTGCTGTCTAGCGCCTCTACGAATTCTCGTCCTGCGTGTCCGTAGTTCGACTTGACTGCCTCAACTATCTTCATTGGATCGCTGAAGAGGTCGTCTTGGCACTCAATTTCAAATACACGGTTCTTTGCTCCGCCTCCACTCAGTTCGCCTGTAATTGGTTGCTCTCCGCTCGATATAAAGCAGTTTCGCCAATTTCTAGAGGCTTGTATTCCTAGTTGTTTATTAGATCTACTTTTCCCAGAGCCTTCGCATAGTTCGTAAATCAAACTATCGAAGTTGTCACTCGCTCCAGCTTTAATCTGTAGCTCATCACATATAACGGGCATGCTATATAGGGTCGATGCAAGAATTTCCTGTGCGACCTTGGTCGAATTAAATGTCTTTATATATGATCCGACGTCGGGCTTTCCCCATACTGATGCGGCTATCATTAGCGACACTGTCTTACCGCCTCCAGATGCGCCCCAGAAGTGAACAAAGAACGGTAGTGCGTCGAGTGGTTCAATCAGAACTGATGCGAACGAGGCAGCTAGAGCGACTTTAGGCGCTATCTTATTGGACTTTCTAACGGTTTTGACGATTTCCTTCCAATCCTCAATAGTTCCGCTCGGTCTCGTTACGCACTGCTCTAACTCTGGGTAATTATCATCTGCATCGAATTCAATGCCGTCTACATACGGTGAAAAGTCTTTGCCAATCCAACCGAACCGATTAATGCTCTTGATTTCTACAATTTGGTCATAATTGGTATCCTCAAAATCCTGTAGATAATTGACTAACAGTGCTGCGTTGGTGCTCGATACCGATACACCTTTATTCGCTAGGGCAACAATGCTCTGCGATGAGGTTATTCTCGATTTCGGGACAATGAACGATTGAAGTCGCTCTAGTTCCGAATCTCTGGAATACGTTATTTCGAGCTTTATTTCCCCCGTAAGGCAATCAATAAATCTCTTGGATATATATATCGGGTGACTGCACGCAAGCTCCATAGTGGTCTTTTGTACCTCTCCTGTACTGGTTAGCACCCACCTAGTCGGCATATCGTATCCAGCAATTGAGCCTACACTCGATACCGCCTCGCCTCGCAAGTAATCTGAGACTATTGCATTAAAGGCTTTTGCTCCAAGTCCTAGCTCTTTCGCCTCTCGTTTAAGCTGCACTAGTAGCACTTCCCTCTCACTAACGGTCCTGTCACGTAGTCCAAGCTCTTCGAACACGGTTCCGTCTGCGAAGTCCGACAGCGAGAAGGTCGTCGTTATTTCGTTGTTATTCATATTTATGCCTCCTTGTGCTGTCCTCTGTTACGAGCGAGTTCGTCCTCATATGCGACAATGTCGTCAAGGATTTCCTCTAGTCTGCTAGCCTCTTCATAATCGCCATTTTTAAAAGCGATGCGGTGCTTTTCGGTTAGTTCTAATACTTTCGCCCTACGAGCCTGTTTTAGTTCCTCTCGGGCTATTTTTTGACGCTGTGCGGTGGCTATAGCATTATTGTTCTTCGGTGATTTTAGGTTAGTGTTAATTCCCAGTCCTAAGTCCTTATTGATTCGCTCTATAGCCTCCATAAAGCTGTCACCGTAGAGATTTTGAACAAAGTCGAACATATCACCACTCGCACCGCATGCCCAACACTTGTATCGCTCGTTTTTTATTGTGAGCGATGGATGTTTATCGGAATGGAATGGACAGAGTGCACTGCCTGTACGATTGAAGTGCGTCCCGTAATGCTCCATGACGGACTGTAGGTCTATTCGGTTTTTTATCAGTTCAGCTAATCTTGCCTTACTCATCTTGCTCCTCCAATAGTTCTAAAATCCTCTGCCCTGTGCTCTTCTTGTGGCAAAACTCTACTCGCAACGGGTACTTGTGACGCCATGACACGAGGACCCTGTACACTTGTTCACCTCTGACTACTCCTTTAGGCGCTGTCCAGAGCATTAAATCTTCTATCGTCTCGACTCTGATTATCTTCTCTCCATCCTTATAGCTGTTTTGCTCGACAAGTAATATCAACTCACTACCCGTCGCCTTAACTCGCTCTAACTCTCTCTTGAACCTTTTATGATCGCGTGTGCAGTTCATGGCTAGTTCCGCTATATTCTGCTTTCTGTCTACAACTCGATTCGGTCTTGCGTAGTCCATATAATCGCCAAAGTAGAGTTTTGTAACATCGTACTTGACGTTATTCTTCGCGAAGTGGTTTAGTATGTCACTGATTGCTTTTGGTTTCTCGCGACTATCAATTAGTAGGTACATCTAGCGCACCTCCTCTAGTATCTCTGGATTCTCGTAGATGTTGCCAATTATTTTGACGTGTCGGTCAAATTGAGTCATAGATACTCTGCTCCCTCTATAATTCTTATCTATGGCTTCAAATACAAAAGCAGGATTCTTGTCGAAAAATTTTGCAACTCCTATCCAATAGCCTACCGCTCTTATAATGTCACCCTCGTATATTTCTTTTCCGTTAAAATTTTTCAACCCTGTATACTGGCATAAAATAAACCGCTTGCCCTCTTGGTCTATTTCCCAACACTCTCCTTGCTTGTCGTAGAACATAAGTAGGTCATCATCTATTGAATAATTCGTCCATCTTTTGAGGTCCTTATCCCATGCTCTGAATTTTATCTCTCTCATTTTTATTCTCCTTTGTATGGCGCGGGTAACGGCATCCATGCGGTCACGCCGTCAATCTCGCCATCTGTGCCAGAAAGGTATACATAATCATATTCATCAAAGGAGTCTATCCACACGCTTTTCCCATCGGTTACTAGCGCCTCTTCTCCGTATTCTGGTAGATTCTCGACCATGTACGACCAATCAAAATTGGCATATTCTTTTTCTTCCTCTGGTGTTAGCTCTCTAAATATTAATTTGTTCCACTCCGGATTTTTTTCGTACGCTTTCATCGTTCTGCCTCGCTTTCATAATCCACTGTTTTAGTTAAGGCGCAACGACTACAATCGCCCCGCCCTGTCTCTCGACACCATTTGCATAATTGTTTTCGCTGTTCTCTGTTGTAAAGTTCAGCAATTGATTTGTTCTTTATCATTAGAATGGAACGTCTTCCTCTATCTGCTCAAACCTGTCCGCCTTCGGTTCGCTGCTGTTGTTGTCTGATTTCTTACCGCAGAAATCGAAGTCTTTTACGACGAACTTCCAAACTGTGCGGTCGTTACCATCCTTGTCCTTATATTTGTTCTGTTCCATTCGTCCATGACACGCAATTTCAGAGCCTTTAGAAAAGTACTTATTTATTACCTCAGCTCTTTTGCCAAATATCGAGCACGGGAAGAAGTCCGTGCCGTCTCCGTATTCTCTGTCTACCGCTACTGAAAAGCGGCAAACTGACCTATCCTCTCCGTTGCTATTTTTAAAAAACGCGAGCTCTGGATCTCTCGTCAATCTGCCCTTTATTACACTTACATTCATTTAGTTGTCCTCCTCATATATTTCGTATTCCATAGGTGCTGTTAACACCTTTGTTTCTTTGCAGTAATCACAACTCTCGCATCTATATGGCTCGATATCGCCGTACTTAATTAGTGCGTATCGGTCTATTTTCGCATCGACGCCGTGAGCCTTAAGTGCTGCGTCTAACATGTGTTGCGGTATGTGAATTACCGCGATATCTGGTACAGGTTCTTTTGTTGCAGCTACGATGTAAAACGGTAGCGCTTCTTTTCGCTTTGTAGCAATCTGCTCTATTCTCTGATAGATTGCTCCTTGTAGGTCATAGCCCCAGTACTGTATCCAGGGCACTCTCATTCCGAGCCGAGGGTCATATATAGGCTCGAAGTCCTTGACGATTTTGAGGTCGACAATTCGCTCGTCTGGAACGTATGCGTCCATCTTGATTTTCCAATCGTAGCCGAATAGGTTCGCTGACATAATGACTTGCTTGTCACCCTGTAGATACTTCATCATGAGCGGATCGCTTTCGATTCGATTGATAATCTCCTCGGCCCTTACATAGTCAGACTTAAGTGTTCCATCTTTTTTTAGTAGCTCAGGGTGTTGTGCTTTAAAGATATCAAGCGTACCTTCAAAATGAGCATCTACATACGAGCCGACGAGGAGGGCGGTTGTTTTCGCCCTCTCGTAATTTCCTGTAAGCTCTGCAAGTGCACAGTTTTCGCATTTTTCAAAAGACTTAAATTGCGAAACTCCGAAGTACTGCATTTGTGCCTCTTGGCTAAAGTAATTTTCTGCTGTTAAAATCATAAATAATTAACCTCCAAATCTTCGCCGTTAGTCGTTCTAGTTGCGATAAACTGTAATCCGCTAGCCTTGCACTTCTCATACAATTTCGCTCTGTTTTCGTCGGATAGCTTTTCAGCTCCATCAATCAAGATTATTTGTAAATTGTTTGGTTTGCTCAAAGCGACATCTACACACAAGTTGAGTTTTTCGCCTTCGGATAGGTTTGAAATAGGTAATCCATTGATTAGAGGAACTCCATCCTCTACGGTCAGCCCTTCTACAGGGATTGTTGCGGTTTCGAGAATCTTGCCAGGGAGCTCTCTTGCAAGTTCTATTTTTTCTGTATAACCATTAGACTCATCTGCAAGTTTTTCGCATTCTTCCTGCAGTCTTTTCATCCTATAAAATTCATTAAGGTGCTTTTTCATTTCTTCCGCAGTCTTTACCTCTTCTTCGTCTGCGGAGGTATCAACCTTTTCTTTATTGATATATTCATCAGCTACCTGCATGTCAGAATCGAGTTTTGCCACCTTCTCTCTATAGGCACTTTCCGCAAGTTCGATTTTGTCTGTTAGCTTACCGTCAAGAGTTGTCAATTTGTCTTCCGCTGCTTTTATTTCCGCTTTCATTCGCTCGATGGATGAAGATAGCTCCTCCCTTTCATTTGAGATTTTTTCGCGTTCAGATGACACTTGAATCTCTTTTTCTGCCTCGTAGCCTCTCACTTTATTGTCATATGAGTCCTTAAAAATCTTTGCTCTCTCAATCCTAGAATTAATTTCTTTTGCTTTTTCTATTCTTTTATAGGTATCTCCAAGGTCGTAGTTTTCCCACTTTTCAGCCTCGTAGTTTGACGGAATTGTTTCAGCAATTTCTTCTACAAAAGCCTTCTTGTTTCTCAATTCTCTATTAATGTCCTGGCGAGTTTGGAAATAGTGCCCATTTTCAGCCTGTATGTCGTTGAGCACTTGCAAAATGTTCTGTTCATAATTAACGTCTGGCGGAATTTCTCCGAACTGCTCTTTTATCCAATTCAAATCCCAATCGAACTCGATTAAGTCTAGGATTGCCCTGTTTTGCTCTTTCTTTGATAGCTGAATAAACTTGATAGGATCTAACTGTAAAGGTGTAAAGATTGTCTTTAGCATTGCCTCTGGTGAACTAACTACTTTGCCTCCGTCTTTAATCGACTTGTAATCAGCTTGGTTTGCTCTTTTTTTACGGTCGATGTAAAGGCCTGTATCAGTTTCGATAAGGATTTCGCCCTCGGTTTCTCCTTTTTTTAGAATGTAGTCTCGTTCGCTGTCATTTGTAAGTGCGTACTTAATCGCATCTATGATAGAGGTCTTGCCGACTCCGTTTTTTCCTGTAACTTCAACATTCTTTCCGTCAAGTTCCGTTTCAGTAATCCCGAATAGATTTCTAATCTTTATTTTTGTTGTTTTCATCTTTTTTACTCCTTTGTGTTGCTAGTGCCATGCCCTATACCTCCTCCGTCTGTTCTTCCTGTACTGGCTCTGGCTCGGCACTCTTTTCAGCTCTTGCCATTGCGCAATCCATGCAGAGGTATTCGCCATACTTCACTTTTGCCCTCTCGGCAATTGCCTTCGCAGTATACTTGCCCGAGCCGACAATCTCCGCACCGCACTCGTTACAGAACAGCTCTTTGCTCTTAGGTGCATAGTCTCTGATTCGAAGTGCGTCGGTAGTCGTGCCAAACGCGTTAACCTTCTCGGTGTAGATTGCGATTCTGATTCCGCTCCACTTCTCAACTCTTGTTGTTCCAGCTACCTTACTGATTCGCTGTGAGTTGGTTGAGTTGAGAATCATAGGTTTGAGCCCTCTGTCGGTAAAGTGAATAGTTAGCTTTAGTTCCTTGCCCTTCGCGTTCTCTACTTGTTCCTGCTCGACGTGATCAATTGTCGCGATTAGGTCGTCACCGTCTGGGATGTCCCACGAACCGAGGTAGTTTTTATTCATGAATTTTCTAAAATCGCCTTGAAGTTTTGCCATTTTCGTTATCCTCCTGTATAATGTGTTTGAGTTTTTTAGGGAGCGCGTGACTTCGGTCTGCGCTCTTTTTTAGTCCATAAATGCTAGGTCGTTTTCTGGAACAGATACGAGCTTGATTGTGAGATACTCGTCAACGACCTTATCTGGCTCTTCATCTGTTGGAATTCTCGGATCAATCCAATTACACTCTGCTCTAGGTATTGTCTTTTCTGCTCCTAGCAAATCGCCAAAGAATCGCTCTAGTCTGCTTTTCTTTTCGTGTTTAGGCTCTAAATTCAGCATGCCTTTTCCTCCTTTCTTCTTTTTTAGTTCTCCTTACTTGCTCTAGACTCTTACCTATATAGCCTTGCTTTTCCATGTCGTTTAAATCGCATATAAGTTCATGCTGTCTCTTCTGCAGTTCGTCTCGTCGCTCTTCACTATCGGTCCGTGTCAATGCTCTATCGATTACCTTTAATTCGCCTTTGATGAACTCCGCAGCATACTTGTATAACTTCTCACTTCTTATCATCTGTGCTACCTTCCATAAGTGCCTCTAGCTCGTCTAAATCGTCCTCATATTGATACAATGCCGACCTCAGTAGGTTCCCGTCGCCTATATAGCGGTCATCTTCAGCCTCTTCGGCCTTATTTTTTAGTATTTCCGTAACCGACTCTAGGTAAGCCTTTGCGTAGCCGTATATGCGTTCTTTATCTAGCATTCTCTTCCTCCCTCTCTAGCTCCTCGCTGTACACCATGTATCGGTGCAACTCTGTAAGGATTATCGTGGTGCCGACTAGCACCATTCCGATGACGAATGTCTTAAATATCATGGGTTGCCTCCTTGTTGAGTTCTACCAACTCCTGTATAAGTTCAGCTCGGTAATTGGAGATTGTCTCGTCAAATCTCTTGTGTAGTCCTTTAGGTACTTTTAGCGTTCGACTTTTTTTAATAAAGCCCACAATCCCGTACATGGAATATTCCATGTTTAGCCACCATTTTGGCTGGCATATATCGCCTTCCGCTAGGAAGCTGTCGATAATTGATAGCTCGCTTACAATCTCTTTTGTTCTGCGTTCAACCTCTGATTTATTCATCTGTCGCCTCCTCTTTAAGAGCTACGTAATCGTCACACAGTTCTGCATACTCTTCTTCCATGACGTTTATTACGTCAGATAGGCGTTCTGCCTCACATATAGCCTCGATGGCTATTTTTTCTAGAAACTGCTCGTATGTGCAGTCGGGCTTAATTCTGCCCAGTTTTATTCCACTATCTGTAGATATGGAATAGTGTTTCACTTCTCTAGCTCTACGGTCTCTGCCGTAGTTGCCTAAAATGTTCAGTGCATTATTAGCACCGAACTCTATTATTCTTTTATTAATTATGGCGCCCATAACTCCTCCTTACCTCTCCCCTAGCATGTATAGGGCTATCCATATCATCGGAATCAGTGCCGTAACGCCTATCGCACTAACTACCTCCTGCATCGGTGTGTTTCCGTTCTCCTCGCATGCCTGATGCAATACTTCTTTAACCGACTTAAACCGCTCTCTCATTGTCGTCACCTCTCATAATCTCCAGTGCCCTTAACATGGTATAGAACTCCGTCTGTGCTTGTTTGGTCGCCTTGTCGAATAGACCGAATCGGTCGACCTTCTCTCTGTAATCCTCTTCAAGACTCTTTACTTCTTGCGATAACTTCTCTAGGTTCTCCGACAGTTCAGCACTTACGGTCTCGAATTCCTTTAAGCGGAATCGATACTGCTTGCCGATTTTGTAAATGCCCTTACAACCCATCTGTCCTAGTTTTCTGAGTACCTGCTCGTCTATTTGCAGAACTTCTGACGCCTCACTGGTCGAGATGAATCGCTCATCTATAGGTATAGGTGTGATCATGTTGTGCCTCCTTTCTGGTGCGCTGTATTTACTCTTTGAAGCAGAGCAATCTGAACGTCTCTCTTCCTTTAGGGGTTATTAGGGTTTGCGTTCCGCTCCATTGAGTTTTTTCGTTAAAGGTCTCCTTTACCTCAAATAACCCTTTGTTTTTATCTGCGTAAGGCATAAGCTTACCTTTCTTGTCTCTGTAGACGTACTTCTTTTCAATCAGAAACGACACAAAATCGTTTTGCTTGATGTGAAGTTGCTTTGCTGTCTCTCTGAAATTAGTAAGTAGGTTTCTGTCTACAAGTTCGTCGAAGTAGTCCGCCTTCGGCTGCATAATCTGCTTCTCAACCGTTAAATTTGCGTTTACAGCTTCTAACTTTTTATTGGTATCCTTTGCGTCCTTTAGCTCTGTTGCTAGCTTTATAAGGAATTCTGGGCTTGATAGTGCCGCCTCTAGTGTCTGTTCGGTCATGTATGCTCCGTGTCTCCTGATTGCTGGTAGCACCTCTGTTGTTACCCAGCGCTTAAACTCTTTCGCTTTCGGTAGCTTGCTAGACAGGATTAAACTGTAAAGACCTGATTCGTTGATAAACCATCCTCCTCTTTGCCCCAAACTCGACGCTGTTTTGTCGTTGAGTTTATCTTCTTCGTCAATGTGCATTGCTAGAGCTTTGTTTGTGTCTACGTATCCCAAAATCTCTGCTACGTCTTTTCCAACAAACCACGGTTCGCCATCAATAACCATCGTTCTGACTTCTCCAAAGTCGCTGTTTTTAAAAATTTGTAATTCGTTCACGTTTTCTCCTTTCTGTTACATTTTTATAAACTTAAAGTTGATAATTAAGACAAAAAAATATATTCTTCCGAAATATTGTAAATTTCGCACATTTTTTGCATTTGCGTAGCTCGAGGAATGCTTTTCCCTTTTTCCCAATTTATTATGGTATTCTTTGAAACTCCAAGGGTTTTAGCTACTTCTTCCTGGGTAAGACCTGCATTCACTCTAGCAGCAGCAAGACTTATCTGAAATTCTGCCTTCAATGTTATCCGCTCCTTTCTCTTTATGATAGCTTGAGTTTATATCAACTTAAAGTGGATGTCAACACTTAAAGTGAATATTTTTTCGCTTTTAGTATTGAATTATATCAACTTATAATTTACAATCACTTTAACGGAGGACAATATAATGAGTGAAAAAGAATTCAACGAAATATTTTCCAGTAACCTTGTACGATATTTAGAATCGCGGAATATGTCCCAAAATGAATTGGCAAAATATTTAGGGGTGTCTCCCACATCAGTTAACAATTGGTGCAGAGGACTAAAATCGCCTCGCATGGATAAAGTAGATAAGATTTGTGAACTGTTTGGGATAAGTCGCTCTGATTTAATGAATGAACACCCAGACGATGAACCTACCTACTACATCAAACCCGAAGCAGCCGAAGCAGCAAAAGAGCTTTACGAACGTGACGAGCTCCGTGTGCTATTCGACGCAGCAAGAGATGTATCGGAAGAAGATATAAGGTACGTTGCAACATTGCTAGAGAAATTAAAGAAGAAGGAAGGTAAGTAATCGTGGACGAATTATACAGGGTTGCTTATGTCGATTTACCCTGTAAAGTTCACGGATTAACAGCCTATTATTATGAGGATGGTCAAGCATTCTACACCGTATTCGTAAACGCAGGGGACTCGATAGAGCGACAACAAAAAACACTACAACATGAACTAGAACACATAAGGAATGGCGACCTATGCACTATGCTATCTGTACAAGATCTAGAGGTATTAAGGCATAATCTGATATAGTCACTAAAAGGGTACCAGGGATGTAATTACAAGAAAGGACGTATTATGAAGAAACTAATCACAATCGCACTAGCTATCACACTTATGTTATCTGTCGCAATAGGACTGACAGGGTGTGGTGGAAAGAAAACCGAAGCTAAAAAGAAACCGTACAACCTTAGTGGCGAGTGGAAGCAGGTCGATGGCGACGAAGATGGATGGCAACAGGCGACCGTTACAGATGATACAATCGAGATCTATTGGATGAGCGAAGACACAAAGGCTCTATATTGGTCGGGAACGTATGAAAAACCAGCTAAGTATACAAAGGTCTACAAGTGGACTTCAACCGCCAACAAGGAAAAGAACGAAAGCGCCTTAATGGCATCCCAGGATGGTACAAAAGAGTTCTCTTACGACGGCAAGTATATTACCTATAAGGCATCTGCGCTAGGTGTAGAGAAGAAGATGAAACTTGAGAAAGTAAAGAAGTAATTAAATAAAAAATCGCCCCTACGCCAATAGGAGCGATTCGGAGCTACTGGTATGAATTCCAGTAACACAACACAATATCAATGATGAGTATATCAGTAGCGCCCATATATTACAACTAAGATGTGAAAATAGTTGTTATTAGGGCGTTTTTTGTGCAAAAATTGCAGAATATCGGTAAATAATCGACGTTATAGAGGTTTATATGTACATTACAAAAGTTGGAACAAATAAATATAGGGCGACTCTCTCGCAGACTATTAATGGCAAGAGGAAAAGGTACACCAGGACCTTTACAACTGCGAAGAAGAAGGATGCTATCAGAATGGCGCAAATATGGGAGCAAGAGGTGCTCACTAAAGGCTCTAGCGACTACACTGTGCACGGGCTTATTTCTGCGGTATGGGAGACGGTGACGAAGAATAAATCACCTAATACCGTTGATGGTTACAATGCTTGTAAAAAGCGAATTATAGACACTCTGGACGATATGCCAGCGAGTGACTTATCACCAAGAATCTTACAAAAGTGGATTGATAAACTGTCCAATATGGACACCAAAGCGAACGCACATAAAAAGCGCAGATACTCACCGAAAACAATCCGCGAGACTTACTTCGTGCTGTCTCGTTGCTGTTCTGTCGCAGTGAATTGGGAGTTGATACCTAGTAGCCCTTGCCACGACATCATAATGCCTATAGGAACCAAGAAAGAGGCACACATACTTACTCCAGAAGATTTTACGAAGTTCGTTGACAACCTATACACCCTCCCGATCGACAGCAAAGTAATGTTCGAGTTAGCCCTATTCTGTTCGCTCCGTCGCGGTGAGGTTCTTGGCATTGAGGATAAGCCTATAGGAGATAGAATCGTTATAGACAAGGCTCGCTATAGGAGTAAAAGCGGATTAGATTTCGTGAAGTCTCCCAAGACTACATCGGCCGTTAGAGTTTGTGCCCTACCTAAATTCCTACAAGATGATATAAGAGCGTTGAGGGACTATCACACAAGCGAGAAGAAACGACTAGGCTCTGCATGGAACAATAGTAAATACCTAATTAAATCAGAGGACGGCTCTCCTCTTATCCCGCACGCAGTAAATGAACGATTAAGACGATACACGAGCCGTATAGGTATTGATCACGTTACATTCCACCAACTGCGCCACACATTCGCCTCTATGGCTGCAAATAACGGTACAGACCTAGTTACCCTATCAAGGCTAATGGGTCATGCTAATAAATCAACTACCCTATCTATATATACACATTTATTCCAGGACGGTGCCGACTTCGGACGAGACGTTGCAAATACCTTTGATGATATAATAAAAAACTCGGCAAAAAGTCACGAAAAAGTCACGAAATAGAAATAAAAAAGACTGTAACCATTGCAGTTACAGTCAGTTAGTGGCGGGAGTGCGTGGGAATCGAACCCACCCGAGAAGGTATCAGCTCCTCATATC
>ERZ773196.280-NODE-280-length-33069-cov-2.984249_pt1 | contig 33069 bp, 30 predicted proteins | sample MGYA00581009_ERZ773196 | MGnify/ENA primary metagenome ERZ773196 (study PRJEB29015, sample SAMEA2738162) | human oral metagenome | biome: human oral; feature: human-associated habitat; material: saliva | place: China | collected 2243 ... | reverse complement strand
CCGATTTATACGGAAGAGAAGTTTGTCAAAGCTTGGGCCGGTGTTCGAGTGGATACGGAGCTGAGTCTTTTTGAGGGAGAGAAGCTTTTTTTTAGAGATAGAGGAGAATTACAATGCACGGAGTACGGCATTTCCGGCATTGTAGTTTTTCAATGTAGTCGCTTGGTGCATGAGCTTTTGGAAAAAAACGGAAAGGCAATGCTTTCTCTTTCTTTTTTTCCGGAGTTTAAAGAAGAGGAGTTCCTTAGCTTTTTACTGAAAAGAAAGGAAGAAAGAAGCGCGCAATATGGAAGAGATTTTCTTCTTGCACTCCTTCCGGATAAGCTTGTGTCCGTTCTATTCCAAAAAGCACAATTTCCCGTAGACAAAACGCTTTCCGAGATTTCCAAAGAGAAAATCAGAGAGCTTTGTAGAATGCTTTTTCACTTTCCTTTTAAAGCAAGTAAAATAGCGGATTTTACGAAGGCGCAGTGTACTGCGGGAGGAGTTTCCGTTTCGGAAGTGTATCCGGAAACCATGGAGAGCAAGCTTTGCCCGAATCTTTATTTTGCGGGAGAAATCCTGGATGTAGACGGACTCTGCGGGGGCTATAACCTGCATTTTGCCTTTGGATCGGGAATCCTTTCGGGCAGGGCAATGGGGAGAAGAAATGATTAGAATTTCGCAAATAAAAATGGAACTTTTCCACAAAGAAGAGGAAATTAAGAAAGCTGCTGCGAAGCTTTTACACCTGGACAGTTCCGTGATTTCCGATTTTTTGATAGAAAGACGCTCTATAGATGCCAGAAAAAAGCCGAAGCTTTACTTTGTGTATTCGGTTTATCTCAGTTTAAAAGGGGTAAATGAAGAGAAGCTTGTGAAAAAGCTTCGCTCGAAGGATATTGTTCTCACAGCACCGGTGCGCTATAAAGCTCCGGAGCTTCCCTTGGAAATAGAGGGAATAGCGCGGAAAGAGTATTTTCAAAAGGAAGAAAACAGGCCTGTGATTGTCGGCTTCGGACCTGCCGGTATGTTCTCGGGACTCCTTCTTGCAAGAGCCGGGCTTCGTCCCATCATTTATGAGAGGGGACAGGCGGTAGAAAAAAGACAGGAAGCGGTCGCTAGGCTTTGGACGGAAGGAAAGCTTGATCCAAACTCCAACCCGCAGTTTGGAGAGGGAGGAGCAGGAACCTTTTCGGACGGAAAACTGAACACCTTGGTAAAGGACAGCTGCGGCCGCTCTCGTTTTGTTTTGGAAACTTTTGTTCACTACGGCGCAAAGGAAGAGATTTTATACGATGCAAAGCCTCATGTCGGAACGGATGCCCTGATTTCCATTGTGGCCACTCTCCGAAAGGAAATAGAGAGCTTGGGTGGAGAAGTTCGTTTTGAGAGCCAATACCATTTTGAAAAAAAGGAAAACAGACCGCTCATTATTGCCATAGGGCATAGTGCAAGGGATAGCTTCAGGGAGCTTCATGCGCTGGGCTATCCCATGGTTGCGAAAGACTTTGCGATGGGATTTCGTGTGCAGCATGAGCAAAAGGATATAGACCTTGCGCTTTACGGGGAAATAGACGAAAAGACGAGAGCACTGCTTGGTGCGGCAAGCTATAAAATCAGTCATCACACAAAGCATAACCGTGCCTTTTACAGCTTCTGTATGTGCCCGGGAGGCTATGTTGTAAATTCCTCTTCAGAGGAAGGCGGGCTTTGCGTGAACGGCATGAGCTATAGCGGTAGAGACAGCGGAAAGGCCAATTCCGCCATTATTTTTTCCGTTTCCAAGGAAGAATACGGGGGAGAAACGGATCCTTTAGCAGGAATTGCTCTGCAAAGGGATTTTGAAAAGAAGGCCTTTCGCTTAGCAGGAGGAAAAGTTCCTTACAGTAGGTACGACAAAATTAAAAATGTCGTAAGCGAAGTGGGAACACAAACCCTTATGCTGAAAGGGCAGGGAGAGGAATGTGATATTTCGTCCCTGTTCCGTTTGGAAAACTACCCGAAATTAAGTTATTTGGAGGAGGATTTCGTGGAATCCATGGAAGCCTTCGGAAAGAAAATCAAGGGCTTTTCCAAGGGAAATACCTTGGTCTACGGTGTAGAAAGTCGTACTTCTTCTCCGCTTCGTATTCTTAGGGGAGAGGACTACAGTACTCTGGGAAAGCGGATTTATCCTGCAGGAGAAGGTGCGGGATATGCCGGCGGAATCATGAGTGCCGCAATGGACGGCTTAAAGGTAGCGGAAAGTTTGATTTTGTCTTATTATAAGCTCGTAAAAGTATAGAGAGGAAATTTAGTGAAGTATATGGTTTTTGAGGAGATAGAGAGAAAGGCGCCGAAGGAGGAGCCGGCTCGGCAGCTTTATTTTATAGAGGCTCTTCGTTCTTTTGTGGAGATGAAGAAGGGCGAGGGATATGAGGCGAAAGCCATGGTCTCGGTGATAGGATGCCAGATGTCTGCAAAGGACGGAGAGAAGCTGCAAGGAATTTTAGAAGAAGCCTCTTATCAGAGCACGGAGTCGGAAGAAGAAGCGGATGTGATTCTCTTTACAACCTGTACCGTCCGGGAGAATGCCAACCAGAAACTCTACGGCAGAATCGGGCAGTTAAAGCATTTATATAAAAAGAATAAGGACATGGTAATCGGGATTACCGGGTGCATGATGCAGGAAAAGGATGAGGTGGAAACCATTCAAAAGAAATATCCTTATGTGCATCTTATTTTCGGTACGCACAATATCTATAAGCTTGCCGAGCTTCTTTTGGAGGCTTTGATATCCAAGGAGAGAAAGGTGGAAACCTGGGAGGATACGAATCTTATCGTGGAAAATCTTCCTTCCAAGCGGAAATATCCTTTCCGTGCGTCTGTGAATATCAGCTTCGGCTGTAACAATTTCTGTACCTACTGTATCGTACCTTTCGTGCGCGGTAGAGAAAAATCCAGAGATTCGAGAGAAATCGTGAAGGAGTGCGAGGCTTTAGTGCGGGACGGCGTGAAGGAAATTATGCTGCTTGGGCAGAATGTAAACTCCTACGGCTTGGACAGGGAAGAGGAATTATCTTTCCCGGAGCTTCTTCGCGCGGTGGCAAAGATTCCGGGACTTCGGAGAATTCGTTTTATGACGCCGAATCCGAAGGATTTTTCGGATGAACTTCTTTCCGTAATACAGGAAAATGAGAACATATGTAATCATATTCACCTGCCTTTACAGTCGGGCTCCACAAACATTTTAAAGAGAATGAACCGGCATTATACGAAGGAATCTTATCTTTCCTTACTTCGTAAAATTAAGGAAAGCCTTCCGGATCTCGGACTTACCACGGATATTATTGTGGGCTTTCCGGGAGAGACGGAGGAAGACTTTCAGGATACTCTGGATGTTGTGAGAGAGGCACAGTTTGACTCTGCCTTTACCTTCCAGTACTCGAAGCGTTCCGGAACTCCTGCTGCGAAGTGGGAAGCGGTAGATGAAAAGATTGTAGCGGAGCGTTTTCAGAGATTACTGGATACTGTGCGAGAGTCCTCCAAGGAACGTGAGGGGAAGGACCTTGGTAAGGTCATGGAAGTTCTTGTGGAAGAGCGAAATACGGAAACGAATATGTTGACCGGACGCCTGGAAAACAACATTTTGGTGCATTTTGAAGGAGGAGAGCGTCTGCTTGGAGAGATTGTTCCGGTGAAGCTCGAAAAGTCGATGGGATTTTATTATTACGGGAGTGTAGTTTAACTTATCTTTAGGAAATAGCTTTATAGGAAATATTTCTATTGAGAAATAACTTCCTGACAAATTGCCTTAGGAATAAAGTATAAAAAACAGAACTGTTATTTTAAAACATTGAAAAACTATTGTTTAATGTAAATTTACAAGTTATTTTCAGAAGTGTTTTTAGAGTGCAGTTACATTCCTATAGAATGATAAGTATGAGTAGTGATGTAAAGGAGTTAGGGGAATGGACGAGAGTAAGTTATCTCCAATGATGAGACAGTATTTAGACAGTAAAAAAGAATATCCCGATGCCCTGCTCTTTTACAGAATCGGGGATTTCTACGAGATGTTTTTTGACGATGCGCTTACGGCATCGAAGGAACTGGATCTGGTTTTAACCGGGAAGGACTGTGGCCTAGAGGAAAGAGCGCCCATGTGCGGCGTGCCTTATCATGCGGCAGACTCCTATGTCAGTAAATTGGTTTCCAAAGGTTATAAGGTTGCAATAGGCGAACAGGTGGAGGACCCGAAGAAGGCAAAGGGACTGGTAAAGCGGGAAATTATTAAGGTCATCACCCCCGGAACGCAGACGGAGGAAACGGCTTTAGAAGAGGGAAAAAACAATTTCCTGATGTCTATCTATGTAGGGGAGAAAAAAAGAGGCATTGTGACGGTGGACATCACTACCGGAGAATGCTATGCGACAGCGGTGGATTCGTCTAAAGAATGTCTTGACGAGATTTCCCGCTTTTCTCCGAAGGAAATCCTGATGAATCCTTCTTTAAAAGAGGAAGAAGAGCTCTTTTCTCAGATAAACAGTCGTTTTAGCATAAGCCTTACCGAGAAGGAAGAACGGTTTTTCTCCTTAACGGAAGCGGATAAGCTGATTACGGCGCATTTTCAATCCTCTATCATGGGACTTGGGCTTTCCGACCAGGCGGATCTTCGAAGAGCTCTCGGAGGCTGTCTTTCTTATCTTTATGACACACAGAAGAACCTGCTCTCGCATATTCGAAGAATAGAGTATTTTCAAAATAAGGATTACATGATTGTAGACAGCTACAGTCAGAGAAACTTGGAGCTGTGGGAGACACTTCGGGAGAAAAAGAAGAGAGGAACCCTTCTTTGGGTACTGGATTACACAAAAACGGCCATGGGAAGTCGTATGCTTCGTCATTTCCTGGAAAGACCGCTTCGGGATAAGAAGAAAATAGAGGCCAGACTCGATGCCGTGGAAGAATTCACCGGGCATTATATTGATATGGAGGAGCTTCGGGAGTATTTGGACAGCATTTACGATATAGAAAGACTTCTTTCCCGTATCAGTCTTTCTACGGCAAATGCAAGGGATCTTCTTGCTTTAAAATTGTCTCTTCAATATTTACCGGACATAAAAAAGGCACTTTCGCCATTCCAATCCTCGCTTCTTTCCAAAATGGGGGAGGAGATGGACTCATTAGAGGATATATACCGAAAAATTGAAGAAGAAATTGTGGAGGAGCCACCTCTATCCGTTAAGGAGGGAGGTCTTATTAAGGCGAGCTTCAGTAAGGATGTGGGAGACTACCGAAATGCCGGAGTGAATGGAAAGGAATGGCTGCAGGAGCTGGAAGCAAGGGAAAGAGATAAAACCGGTATTAAGAATTTAAAAATCAAGTACAATCGTATCTTCGGCTATTGCTTTGAGGTCTCTAAATCCTATCAGGGAGAAATTCCGGACTATTTTATCCGGAGACAGACTCTTGCTCAGGGAGAACGCTATATCACAACGGAACTCGAAGAGCTGCAAAACAGGATTCTCGGTGCGGAAGAGAAGCTGAAGGATCTGGAATATGCTCTTTTTTGTACCCTGAGAGAGGAAATTGCAGCGGAGCTCCCGAGGATACAGAAAACGGCTAGAGAGCTTGCTCATTTGGATGCTTACCTTTCCTTAGCAAAGCTTGCCATAAAGGAAAATTATGTTCGTCCCCGTCTTAGCGAGGGCGGAAGTCTCTTCATCAAAGAGGGAAGGCATCCTGTAGTGGAGAAGCTCTTAGAGGAAGAACAGTTTATTCCAAACGATACCTCTTTGGAGGAAAATCAGGAAATTGCGATTATTACCGGCCCCAATATGGCGGGAAAATCCACCTATATGCGGCAGGTCGCGCTTATCGTGCTTTTATCCGCAATCGGCTCCTTTGTTCCGGCAAAAGAGGCGGAGCTTCCGATTTGCGACAGAATTTTCACCCGTGTTGGCGCATCGGACGACCTTGCGCAGGGACAGTCCACCTTTATGGTGGAAATGAGTGAGGTCGCGAACATTTTACGAAATGCCACAAAGCAGTCCCTTCTTATTCTTGACGAAATCGGAAGAGGAACCTCGACCTTCGACGGGCTTTCCATTGCCTGGGCGGATGTGGAGTATATTGCAAGACATATTCAGGCGAAGACGCTTTTTGCAACACACTATCATGAGCTTACGGAGCTGGAAGGAAAGCTGAACAATGTGAAGAACTACTGCATTGCCGTTTCCAAAAAGGATGGCGAAATCAGCTTTCTTCGGAAAATCATTCCGGGAGGTGCGGACGAAAGCTACGGAATTGATGTAGCAAAGCTTGCAGGCGTGCCGGAGGGCGTGCTAAGTCGCGCGAGAGAGATTTCCGCCTTTTTATCGGACAATGATTTTATGCAGGAAAATAAAAATATCGTTGCTAAAGAAGGCGGCTTGGAAACAGACGATAACTCGGGAGGGTACGGAAAGCAGGCGGAAAACGGTGCTTTCAAGAAAGGCGAATCAAAGAACGGCGAATCAAAGCGTGGTACCTCCGGGGCGAAGCTTCTTAAGAGCTTAAATAAACTGGAAGAAAAACCTGCTCTTACTAAGGGGGAGGAAGAAGTGCTTCGGAAGCTTCGAAGTATCATTCCGGAGAAAATCAGTCCCTTTGAGGCTTGCAGTCTTTTGTTTGAATTAAAGGAGCTTTTACAGTGAAAATTCATGTACTGGGAACGGATACGGTAAATCAAATAGCGGCGGGAGAAGTAATTGAGCGCCCGAGCAGTATGGTGAAAGAGCTTGTGGAAAATGCCATTGATGCTCATGCTACGCAGATTACTGTAGAAATAAGAGGAGGCGGAATAGAATATCTTCGTGTCAGTGATAACGGAGACGGAATCGGAGAGGATGATATCGTAAATGCCTTTCTTCCCCATGCGACGAGTAAGATTCGAAACCTTTCCGACCTCGACAGTATCTTAAGCTTCGGCTTCCGGGGAGAGGCACTGTCCTCGATTGCCGCCGTTTCCGATGTGGAGCTGATTACGAAGACGAAAGAAGATTTCTTTGCCCATAGAATACAAATTCACGGTGGAGAAATGGGAGAAGTCGAAGAAGTTGCGGGAGTGGACGGCTCCAGCTTTATTATTCGAAACCTTTTCTTTAATGTGCCGGCAAGAAAGAAATTTTTATACAGTGAGAGTACGGAAAGTAATCGAGTGGAGGATATGGTGGAGAAACTGGCCTTAGCGAACCACCGCGTTTCCTTCCACTTTATTCGAGACGGAAAGACTCGCTTTCAGTCCATCGGTTCCCCTCGTATTGAGGATGTGGTTTACAGCATTTACGGGAAAGAGCAGAGTAAGGAAAGTCTCCCTTTAGAAGGGGCGTATTATCCCTCCAAAATTACCGGTATGCCTACCGTGCATATTCGGGGGATTCTTGGAAGACCGAGTATTACGAGGGCAAATCGGCAGTATGAACTCTTTTTTGTCAATGGGCGTTTCGTGCATGACGGTCTATTAAGTCGTGCCCTGGAAGATGCCTATAAACCTTTTTTAATGCAACACAAGTTTCCCTTTGCCATTCTTTTTCTGGATTTGACTCCGAGTTTAGTGGATGTGAATGTTCATCCGCAGAAACTTGAGGTACGCTTTCAAAATCGTGACAGCATCTATCAGGCTGTTTTTAATTCGGTGAATAAGACGCTTTCCGAAGCAAATCTCATCGATGAGAATCCGCTCTCCGTCTTCTTGAAAGAAGAGAAAAAGAAGGCGGAATTTCAGCCGGAGCTTCTACTTCGGAAGGAGTCTGAGGAGAGAGCTTTTAGAGCATCGGAGTTTAGTCCTCTAAAAGAAGAGCATATCGAGTCGGAAAGGAAGGATATCGCTTATCCTGAAACGGTTTTTCGCCAAACTGAGGAAAAACAGGGGACAGGTTTCTCTGAGAAACCTTCACAGCCTCTACGATATGAAGAATTCGATCTGACAAAAGGGCTAAAATCCGTTCAGGAGGGAAGCTATTCTCAAGAAAAGAACAGTTATGTACCGGAGAGAACTTTCACTTTGAAAGAAGATGTTGTTTCTTCGCAATCGTCTGTATTGGACAAAGTCTTCGATACAGCTTTTCAGGAAAAGAAAAAAGATGACACACCGAGTCCTGAGAGGGAACACTTACGTAACGAAGCCAAAGAAACGAAGGAAGGTCAGGAAAGCCTGTTTACCGCCCCCTTTCTTTCGGAAGAGGCCAGAATTTCTCATAGAATTATCGGGGAAGTTTTTCAGACTTATTGGCTAATTGAGTATGGAAACAGCCTCTACATTATGGATCAGCATGCTGCTCACGAGAAAATCAATTTTGAGCGTATGATGAGACGGAAGAAAGAAAAGGAAGTTTTCAGTCAAAATATTATTCCGCTCTCCATCCATCTTTCCACAGGAGAAAGAGAAGTTTTAGAAAAGTATAGAAAAGAATTTCTGGAGATGGGCTATCTTTGGGAGGAAGAGAAAAGCGGGATTTCTCTTACAGCGATTCCTGTGGATTTTCCGACCGTGAGGCAGGAGGAAGTTTTACTGGAAATTTTAGACGGTTTAATGGAGGATTCAGCGATATTAGAGGGAGAAAGTATATACAACAAGATTGCCTCCATGTCCTGTAAAGCGGCTGTAAAGGGAAATCAAAAAATCTCCGTAGCGGAATGTGATGCCATTTTGCAAGAACTTTTACAGCTGGAGAACCCCTTTGCCTGTCCCCACGGAAGACCCACCATTGTTGCTTTTAAGAAGCAGGATTTGGAAAAGATGTTCAAGAGAATTGTGTAATACTCTGTAATAGAATTGCGAAACAATGATTTAAACTAGGAATAAATAATTAAAAAATAGGAAGTAGTAGGTGAATAAGCTCTTTAAGAGAATTGTGTAAAGATAGGAAATGTGGAAGGCTATGAATCTATACGAAGAAGATAAACCGCTTTTAATTCTGGCGGGACCCACTGCCGTGGGAAAAAGCGATATTTCCGTTAAAGTGGCTAAGGCTTTAGGCGGAGAATGTATTTCCGCGGATTCCATACAAGTATATAAGGGCCTGAATATCGGATCGGGAAAGATTACGGAAGAGGAGATGGAGGGAGTTCCCCACCATCTTTTGGATATCCTGAATCCGGAGGAAGACTATGATGCCAGTGCTTTTCAACGCATGGCAAGAGAAAAGGTGGAGGAAATTTACCGAAGGGAAAGACTTCCGATTTTGGTAGGCGGAACAGGCTTTTACATTCAGGCTATGCTGCGAGATATTGATTTTCAGGAAGAGGATGAAGCGGAAAAGGAAAGACTTCGAAGTAAACTGGAAAAAGAAATGGAAGTGCGGGGAAGCATAGCCTTACATGAGGAATTAAAACAAGTAGATCCGGTATCGGCCGAAGAAATTCATCCGCATAACCGGCAAAGAATTATGCGTGCTTTGGAGTATTTTTATCTTCATAAAAGTCCGATATCGAAGCATAATCGGGAGGAGAAGGAAAAAGAAGCACTTTATGACAGCCTTTTTCTGGTTCTCAACCGCAATAGAGAAGACTTATATGAGGGCATTAACGCTCGAGTGGAGAAGATGTTTCAGGATGGCCTTGTTTCGGAAGTGGAAGCCTTTTACAAAAAGGGCTATACGGAGCATTCTCCGGGCTTTAAGGGAATCGGATACAGGGAGATTTTCCCTTATCTTCGGGGAGAATGCAGTCTTAGTGAGTGCAAAGCCCTGATTCAGCAAAATTCCAGACACTATGCAAAAAGGCAGTTAACCTGGTTTAAGAGAGAAAAAGAGACTATTTTTGTAGAAGCGGAAAATTTTCAAAGTCGCGAGGAGGAAGCGGAATGGATTATAGAGAAATGTATGTCGAAATGGGAATTTCTAAAGATGTCGTAGACTACAGTGAATCTGTGGTGAAAAGCCTTGAGGAGAGATTTAAAAAAATAGATGAAATCGCGGAGTTAAATCAATTAAAGGTGCTTGCCGCCCTGCAAAAGGCGGGGATTTCGGAGGCACATCTTACGGGAACAAACGGCTACGGTCATAATGACATGGGAAGAGATGCTTTAGAGGAGGCCTATGCCGCCTATTTTCACACGGAGGATGCCTTGGTAAGAGGACAGATTATCTGCGGAACACATGCTCTTGCCATTGCTTTACAGGCCAATCTTCGTCCGGGCGAGGAAATGCTTTCTCCGGTCGGAAAGCCCTATGATACTTTGGAAGAGATTATCGGAATTCGTGAATCCTTAGGTTCTTTAAAGGAATTCGGAATCCGATACAGACAGGTGGATTTGCTTCCGGACGGAGGCTTTGATTGGGACGGAATACGGAATGCGATAAATGAAAAAACCCGACTGGTAGAGATTCAGCGTTCCAAGGGCTATAGCGACAGACGAAGCTTCAGTCCGGAGGAAATCGGAGAAATCATCCGCTTTGTAAAGTCGATTAAGCCGGATCTTATCTGTATGGTGGATAACTGCTACGGCGAGTTTGTATGCACGGATGAGCCAAGCGACTTCGGTGCGGATATGGTTGTGGGATCTCTCATCAAGAATCCGGGCGGCGGACTGGCTCCTATTGGAGGCTACATCGCCGGAACTAAGGCATGCATTGAGAGATGTGCTGTTCGTTTATATGCACCGGGACTCGGAAAAGAGCAGGGGCCGTCTTTAAATTTAAATAAGGATCTCATTGAGGGATTTTTCCTTGCACCGACCGTGACCGCTTCCGCGGAAAAATCAGCGATTCTTGCCGCAAGTCTTTTTGAAAAATTGGGTTTTTCCTGCCATCCTACGGCAGATACGAAAAGAATGGATATTATTCAGGCGATTACCCTAGGCAGTAAGGAAGCACTTCTTGCCTTTTGTGAAGGAATACAGGCTGCAGCGCCTGTAGACGCCTTTGTGCGCCCTGAAGCCGATGACATGCCGGGGTATGAGGATCAGGTCGTTATGGCGGCAGGCGCTTTTGTGCAGGGCTCCAGTATCGAGCTTTCCGCTGACGCTCCGATTCGGCCTCCCTATACCGTATATTTCCAAGGCGGTTTGACTTTCCCGCATGGAAAGTATGGAGTGATTAAGGCCTTGGACAGCATGTATAAAAAAGGATTTATTAAAATAGAGGAATAGAAGTTTAGCTGAATTTAATGAAGCACAGAAGTAAGCAATAGAAGAAGTAAGTAATAGAAGAAGTAAATCATAAAGGATGTAAGTCATAAATGAAGTAAACATGTATTTGTTCCGAATTCATCAAGAGAGTAGAGAAAGTTTTTTTGCAAAAAAGTGTAAGAAAAGTTTTTATGCAAAGCTTCGTTTTCGTGGTAAAATGAAATCTCTGTAGACTCCTCCTTTTTAAAGGAGGAAAAAATGAAAAATGATCTGAAAAAAGAGGATTTACTTCTTCCTCGTGAAAAGGCAAGGCTATTCGGTATATCGAGTCTCAAGGATTCCGAGCTTTTAGCGTTAATCCTTCGGACCGGAAGAAAAGATGCCCCTGTTTTAAAGCTTTCCGAAGAAATTTTGCAATTAAGGAGAGAGTGCAAGGGGCTAACCGCTCTTATGCATTTTTCCATGGAAGAGCTTCAGAGCGTTTCCGGTATCGGAGAAACGAAGGCGATAGAACTTCTTTCCATAGGCGAAATGGCAAGAAGAATCTGGAACAGCAGAATTAGAGAGGAACTGAATTTCTTCCGTTCTCCGGAAGACGTGCTTCTCTATTTCAAAGAGGAAATGCGTTACTTGGATCATGAAGAGGTAAGGGTACTTTATTTAGATACGAAAGCCAAACTTTTGAAGGATTGCCTTCTTGCTAAAGGGAGCGGTAATGCGGCCAGTGTTTCCGGAAGAGAAGTCTTTAGAGCTGCACTGATGACTGCAGCAAGTTGCATGATTCTTGTGCATAACCACCCTTCCGGAGACCCTTTGCCTTCCAAAGAGGATTTTGATTTTACCGAGTCTTTAAAACAAGCCGGGAATTATATAGGGATTCCTTTGGTGGATCACGTTATTATTGGAGACAATCGTTACTATAGCTTTAAGGAACAGGGGAAGTTTTAGTGGAAAACAAGAGAAGTAAATATATTTTTATCATTTTAACCGTACTCTGTATTATGATGATGGTTCTTTCTTCCGTTAAGGACGGACTCATGAATCCGTTTCGCAATGCTGTGGGAACAGTTCTTGTCCCGATTCAGTCCGGGGTAAACCGTATCGGAAGAGGACTGTATCTTCAATGGGAGAAGCATAAGAGCTTGACAGAGGCGGAAGAGGAAAATGCCAAATTACAGGCTAAGATTGATGTTCTCACGGAAGAGAATAATATTTTAAAGCAGAATGAAGAAGAACTTAAGCGCTTAAGGGACTTGTACAGTTTAGACCAGGAATATTTACAATATAAAAAAATTGCAGCCCGTGTGATTGCCAAGGACTCGGAAAATTGGTTTCAGGTTTTTCGAATTGATAAGGGGTCTAAAGACGGGATAAAAGTGGATCAAAATGTTATGGCAAAAGGCGGACTGGTAGGAATTGTAACCGATGTGGGGCTAAACTATGCGACGGTTCGCTCTATTATTGATGATGAATCCCGAGTTTCCTGTATGGGAATACAAAGTAGTGATACCTGCATTGTTGCCGGAGATTTGAAGCTTTTTGAAGAAGGAAGACTTCGCATTACGAACATGAAGAAGGATGCCGTGATTCAAGACGGAGACAGGATTGTTACTTCTAATATTTCATCCAAATTTTTACCCGGCATTTTAGTCGGTTTTGCGGTAGATATCGAAGAGGATGAGAAAAGACTTATGAAAAATGCTTATCTTATTCCTGCAGCGGATTTTACCGATTTACAGGAAGTGCTGGTTATAACGGAACGAAAGGACGACCGTTTCCAAAAGGAGAGTTGATTTTGGGAAATAGAGTGGGAAAGAGAAAAATACAACATACTCGTTTTTTATTTTATTTTTTACTTTTAGTTCTGGCTTTTTTATTACAAACCAGTGTTTTTCCTTTACTTCCATTTCTTTCCGCGAGCCCGAATTTACTATTAATTCTATGCTTTTCATTCGGCTTTTATTACGGCCCCCTGCCGGGAATGCTCTATGGCCTTTCTGCAGGTCTCTTAATGGATTTATTTTACTCCGGGCCTTTCGGCTTTTATTCCTTTATTTTTGTGTTAATCGGATATATTAACGGCTACTTCCATGAGTTTTATTATGAGGAATTTATTCAGCTTCCTCTATTCCTTTGTGTGCTCAGCGGACTTCTTTATCACGGCTATATTTATGTTCTTCGTTTTTTAATTCGAGGAAAATGGAGTATTCTTTATTATTCTCTCCATATTGTTCTTCCCTCTATTGTATTTTCATTTTTATTAACCTTGCTCCTATACCGTTTCTTCTTTAGTGCCAGCAAGAAATTGGAGGAAAAAATACTATGATAAAAGAAATTCGGAGTTTGCTTAAGGAATTGTTCACCCAACTTCTTTCTTCCCGACTTTTTGCACTTGCCCTTGTTTTTACGGGATTGTTTACCGTATTGGGAGTTCATCTTTTTAAAATGCAGATTTTACGTGGTCATACGTATTTGGAAAGCCACTTAAAAAGTACCAGAAAAAATCTGGTACTTCCCGGAACAAGAGGGAACATATACGATAAGGACGGAAAGCTGCTTGCTTACAACGAGTTGCAATACAACATTACCATAGCCGATACGGGGGCATTCAGCGCAAACACAAAAGGGATTAATGCCAGAAACACCATGTTGAAAAAACTGGCGGATATTATTGAGAAGTATCATTATCCTGTTATGAGCCAGTTTAAGGTACAAATTAAGGATGACGGAACTTTTGCTTATTCTACCTCGTCCGAACAGGACAAGCTTCGGCTTCTTGCCAATGTTTTTCGAAAGGAACCGGATAAGCTGAGCAGTCAGGAGAAAAACAGTACAGCGGAAGAGTGTTTTGAACAGGCAAAAAAACTTTGCCATTTCAATAAGCTGACGGACGAGAAGGGGGATAGCATTACTCTTTCGGATAGAACTGCACTGGATATGATTGGCATCATTTATACATTACGCCTCACCTCCTACCAAAGATATATGAGTACCACGATAGTGGAAAATGTATCCAGAGAATGTATGGCGGAGATATTGGAGTCCAAGTATGATCTTCCGGGAGTAGATGTGGAAGATGTCTCTGTCCGTAAGTATAATTATGCTCCCTATTTGTCCCACATTATAGGGTATACGGGACAGGTTCAGGAGGCACAGCTTTCCGAATTGAAAAAACTGGATGATTCTTACGATGTCAATGATACGGTAGGCGTTTGGGGATTGGAAAAGAGTGAGGACCTTATTTTAAAAGGGAAAAAAGGATATAAGGAAATGTATTTGAATAATGTGGGAAGCGTTATGGAGGTCATTTCCGAAGAAAAGCCGATGGCGGGAAATGATATTTATACCACTATTTCCGCAAACGATCAGATTTCCATTTATCATCTTTTAGAACAGGAACTTGCCGGTATTCTTGCTTCGAAGCTCACGGAAAATAATGATATTGACCAGAGTAAAATAAAGCAGTCTCAGCTTATGATTCCGGTCAAGGATGCTTATTATCAGTTGATTAATAATAATGTTCTGAAAAAGGACCATTTTTTTTCGGAGGATGCGAAAACTGCAGAGAAAGAAATCGCTTCCCGCTTTACTAAAAACAAAGAAGAAATGCTTTCTCAGATAGAGAACCTTCTTCAGGCGGAGAGCGGGGGAGAGCTTTCCGCACTTCCTCAGGAAATGCAAGCTTATATGGTCTATATTTATGATTATTTGTTAAGTAAGGACGGCGGTGTAGTAGATGCGGACGGTTCAAATTATAAGTCTTCCGATGCATATGCTCAGTGGAAGAATGATGCCATTTCTCTTCATGCATTTTTGATGAAAGGAATTGAAGAAGGGTGGATTGATACAAGAAAGCTTTCGTTGGAAAAAGAGTACTCCGATACCAACGAGATTTACGGACTTTTTGTAAAGAAGATTATGACCTACCTTCGATCCGATATCGGTTTTGATAAATTGCTGTATAAATATGCTATTGCAAAGCAAAGTATTTCCGGCAATCTTCTTTTAATGGCTCTTTTTGAGCAAAATGTTTTACCGCAAGACGATGCTTCGTATCAGAGTCTGGCCGGAGGAGATGCCCACACCGCTTTTACTTTTCTTTTAGATAAGATTCGGAAAATGGAGTTAAGCCCTGCTCAATTAGCCTTGGATCCTTGTAACGGTTCCGTAGTGGTTACCGATGTAAAGACCGGAAAGATTCGCGCACTGGTGACTTACCCGGGTTTTGACAACAATAGGATTAGCGATGCCGATTATTTAAAGAAGTGTAATGAGGATTTGTCTCTTCCTTTACTGAACGGGGCAACCCAGACGCAGCTTGCACCGGGGTCTTCTTTTAAGCCGATTAGTTCCATTGCTTCTTTAGAGGAAGGTGTCATAGATACTTCCACCATCATAGATTGTACGGGAAAGTATGATGAAGTCACACCGAATATTCGTTGCTGGATTTGGCCTTCCAAACATGGAAATGAAAATATTATTGACGGAATAAAGAACTCCTGTAACTATTTCTTTGCCGATCTCGGGCATCGTCTTGCTACGGATAAGCAGGGAAACTATGACTCCGATCTCGGAATGGAAAGGATCCGGAAGTATGCAACGGATTTCGGTTTAAATGAAAAATCCGGTGTTGAACTGGATGAAGCGGATCCCAGAATTTCAAACTATGATCCTGAACGTTCCGCAATGGGACAGGCCAATCATGCTTACAATGCGGCACAACTCGCAAAATATATTACTGCGGTGGCAAACAGCGGATCTCTTTATAAGCTTTCTATTGTGGAAAAGATTGTAGATCCTCGGAATAACACGGTGGAGGAGAATTCTCCGGTTTTACTTAAGAAACTTTCTTATCATGACGTGACATGGAATGCGGTACATGAGGGACTTAGAAAGGTGATTACGGAAGGGGTTGCAAAGAATGTATTTCTTGGACAAGATATAGCGGTAGCGGGAAAAACCGGAACAGCACAGGAGCGAGAGGACAGAGGTAATCATGCCGTCTTTGTTTCCTATGCTCCGTACGACAACCCGGAAATTTCCGTAACGGTAAATATACCGTATGGATACTCATCGGGAAATGCGGCGAGTCTTGCCAATATGGTTTACGACTATTGTTTCGGTAAATTATCCATGGATACTATTTTGTCTCGTGATGCAAGCAGTATCAGCTCACTGACGGTTAGTGATTAGGAAGAGATAGTATGAAGCTTGATTATGATTTTAAACAATATGATTTACGGCTTTTGTTTTTAATGATTATTTTAAATACGGTAGGGATTTTTATTGTCCGTTCCGCTATTTCTGCAGAAAGTTTTAAAGATCCTTTAGTGGTAAGACAGATACTCGGTTCTTTTGTAGGGCTTTCCATGTGCATAGGCATTTCTCTTTTTGACTATCGGAAGCTTTGTAAATTTTCCCCTTATATTTATGCGGCTTCCATCCTGCTGCTTGCCGGTGTCCGTATTTATGGAACTGCTTCAGGCCATGGAGCTATGCGGTGGATAACCGTGCCTGTTCTCGGTAAGATTCAGCCGGCTGAGTTTGTTAAAGTAGCATTAATCTTATTTTTTGCGGAATATTTACAGAAAACGAAGGAAGATATCAATACAGCGCACGGATTGCTTTTAGAGGGGGTATATTTACTGCTTCCGGTTGGACTTGTGCTGATTCAGCCTAATCTCTCCACAGCCATCATTATGACGGTTATTGTTTTTGCCATGACCTATGCATCTCCGCTAAAGCTCCGCTTCGTCATGGTATTTTTGGGAATGGCGGCAGTGGTATTACTTCTTCTTTTCTATCTTTTTTCTTCCGGGCTCTATGATAAAATCCCCATTTTACAGGGGTATCAGGTGCAAAGAATCCTGACTTTTTTGAAGCCTGATGAGAATTCCAGCGGATATGCACAGCAGATGTATTCCATTATGGCTATCGGTTCCGGGATGTTCAAAGGGAAGGGCCTTTTTAACCATTCCATTTTTTCCGTAAAAAACGGAAACTTTCTGGTCGAAGAAGACAATGATTTTATTTTCGCCGTAATAGGGGAGGAACTAGGATTTAGAGGCTCCATAATAATTATTATTCTCTTCTTGTTGATTATCATAGAATGCCTTATAATAGCTTATAGAGCGAAGACATTAAGCGGTCGGTTAATTTGTGTGGGAGTGATGGCCTGGATCGGTTTCCAGACCTATACCAATATTGCCGTGGCAACCGGGCTTTTCCCCAATACCGGAATTACGCTTCCCTTTTTTTCCAGAGGAGTGAGTTCCCTTCTATCTGTTTATTTTGGTTTCGGAATTGTTCTCAATGTTGCCCTGCAAAGAAAAACATAGGAGGAGTAGGATATGAAAGTGGGGTTGATTTCGCATGATTCAAAGAAGAAACTCATGCAAAACTTTTGTATTGCATATAGGGGTATTTTAGCAAGACATGAATTATATGCGACCGGTACTACGGGAAATCTGGTACAAGAAGTTACCAATCTGAAGGTTCATAAGTTTTTACCCGGGGAGACCGGAGGAACAAGACAACTTGCTTCTCAAATCGAGCAGGGGAATTTGGATATGATTATTTTTTTAAGAGATCCGAATTCCGGAATGGACGAGCGGTCTGATTTGAGTTCTATTTTAAGTCTTTGTGATATGTACAATATTCCCATCGGAACCAATCTGGCTACGGCTGAACTGCTTATTCATGCATTGGAAAGAGGGGAATTGGAGTGGAGAAATATCGGATAAACAATTTTTTTAGTCGAATAAAAGAAAAGAAAAAGAGAGAAATCGGCCGAAGAAGAGCACGGCGGGTTCTCTTTTTTATATTTTTTGTAATGATTATGCTTCTCAGCTCCTGCAGAAGGAAGTTAAAGAAGGCCTTTTCGGAGGAGCAAAGCCTGCAACGTCTCTCTTCCGTATCGGTGAGTGAAGAAACGGAACATAATACGGAATCTTTTGCAGAGCATTTGGCAATTCCTCTTGATCAAAGCTACAATGAAGAGGGAATGGATGCGGAGAGCTTTATTTTGATTGAAGAAGATAAGGACAACGCTGACCAAGCCCTGTCTTACAGAAATCCCTTTAAACGGATGTACCCGGCAAGTATCACAAAGCTGATGACTGCCTTAGTTTGTGTCAATACGGTTCAGGATTTGGAGCAGGAATTTGTGATTTCGCCTTCGTCTTCCATTAAAGTAAGCGGTTCTTCTACAGCTTTTTTGCAAGTTGGGGAGAGTGTAAAGATACGAGACCTTCTTTACGGTATGCTGCTTCCTTCCGGAAACGATGCCGCGGTAGCGGTGGCCGAAGCCAGTGCGGGATCGGTGGATCGATTTGTAGAAAAAATGAATGAGGAAGCGGTGAAGCTGGGGGCATTATCTTCTCATTTTACGAATCCTCACGGACTTCCCGATGAGAATCATTATACTTCTTCTTATGATATTTACCTAATCTTAAAAGCGGTTATGGAAAATAAAGACTTACGGGAGATACTTTCCAAAAAAGAATATCAAGTTATTTATAAAGACAGGAATGGAGCAAGGAAATCTCAGGTATGGAAAGCAACAAACCTTTACAGTACAGGAGAAAAAGTCCTTCCCGAGGCACTTCGTGTCACAGGGGCAAAGACAGGAACCACTAAAGATGCAGGATATTGTTTGGCACTGAATACGGAAAAAAAAGACAGTTCTATTTCCTATATTTCAGTTGTAATGAAGAGCGAAAGCAAGGACAATCTTTATCAAAATATGACAAACTTGCTTGCTAAGATATCCTGAATGTACTATACTTTTTTCATAAGTTTACTGAAAAGCAATAATCTTGTTCTGTCAAGGAGGAGGATGAAATGGTTCAATTTATTGTAGGACAAAGAGGAAAAGGCAAGACAAAGCAACTGATTGGTAAGGCGAATGAGGTTGTACAGGGATGCAATGGAAATGTTGATTTTTTGGATCGTTCCGCACAACATATGTATGAGCTTAACAATAAAGTTCGCTTAATCAATGTCAATGAATTTCAACTGGAATCAGAAGACGCCTTCGTAGGTTTTATCAGCGGTATTATTTCTCAAGATCATGATTTGGAATATCTTTTTCTCGATAGTTTTCTAAAACTGGCCTCTTTGGAGGGAAAACCCATTACAGATTGCATAAGAAGTTTGGATACTCTTTCCGACAAGTATAAGATTAATATTATTATCAGCTTATCCATGAGTAAAGAAGAGGTTCCTGAAGATTTAAAGGATCATATTGCTATAGCATTATAGTCATGTCGAATACTACGGTTTTAAAAAAAAGAAAATTTACTTTCAATATAGAGGGAGTAATCTTTGTGATTATTGCTCTCTATATTCTTTTTAGTGTGATTTCTTTTCTTGGCAGGAATCCGATTCGCTTTTATGAGGTAAGAGAGGGAAGCCTGGTTCGAGAAAACCGATATACGGGTTTAATTCTCAGACAGGAAAAAGTATACACCGCAAAAAAGAGCGGTTATGTCCATTTTACTGTTTCAAACGGTCGAAGAGTGGCTAAAGACGCGGAACTTTATACTTTGGATGAAAGCGGAAATTTAGAGAAGTATTTGTCGGATCATCCCGAACTTAAACTGGGACTGAGCGAAAATCAAGAGAAAGATCTTCGACAACGTCTTGAGAATTTCTCGCGGAGTTTTCAAAATAATCAGTTTTCTTCTCTGTACAGCTTTCAATCAGGCATGGATAGCGGTTCAATCAGCTTTTCCGGGGAGGAGGGAATTAAACAATTTAATTCCATTTTGAGCAGTTTGGGTATTGATTATACGATAGAAAAAGCAGAGGAAGCAGGGCTTGTGTCGTATTCCACGGACGGCTTTGAAGACTTTAAAGAGGAAGACTTGACTAAAGAACTTTTTCATAATCCTAAGGTTAAGAAAGAATATATAGAAGCCGGTGCAAAGGTAGAGGAAGGCCGTCCTCTCTATAAGCTTATTTCTTCCAATAAATGGGAAATTGTATTTCCGTTATTTGAAGACGATATGAAAGAACTGGAAAATCGTCACAAAGTAAAGCTTCATTTTGAAAATCCCGATTTGGAACTCAGAGGAGACTTGTTTTTTGTTAGAGCAAAGGATGGAAAAAGTTACGGAAAGGTGGAGCTAAAGGATTATCAAGATTACTTTCTGGAGGACCGTTTTATTCAGTTTTCGCTCCAGGAGAGAGAAGAAAAGGGATTGAAAATACCGGCTTCTTCCGTGGTAAAAAAAGAATTTTATATCATACCGAATGAATTTCTTTACCTCTCTGAGGACGGTACGCAGGGATTTTACCGCAAGGAAAGTGACGGATCGAAGAAATTTGTTGCTTCCGAAATTTATAGAAAAGATCAGCAATACGCTTATATTTCCATTCCGGAAAGTGATGATGAAACGGCTTTGAAGACAGGAGATGTTTTACTGAAAACGGACTCGGAAGATACTTACTTGATAGGGCCTACCAAAGCTTTGGAAGGTGTATATAATATAAATAAAGGTTATGCTGTGTTTAGACAGGTTATACCTTTGGAAAAAAATGACGAATATATTATTGTGGAAAAGAATACTCCATCAGGTATTGAAGTTTATGATCATATCGTTTTACAGGGAGATATGGTTAGTGAAGGTCAACTGATATTTCAGTAATTTTGCATTTGCCGAATGTCTTTTACAAAAGTTATAAAAAACTGTTTTTTCTTTATTTTTAAGAAAGTCGAGAGCTTGACTTTATTGAAATATTGAGTAAAATAATCTTGTTTAATAGGCCGATGTTGGGAGATTAGTATGAGCTTTTTAAGTAACTTAATGACAAAGATGAACTTAAATAGAGAAGACGAAGAAGATTACGACTTAGATAATGATTACGACTTCGATGATGATTACGAAGAGGAAGAAGAAAGCGGCGGAAGGCCTTCTTTCTTTTCCAGAAGGGCGGAGGAGGATAACGAGCCGAAGATTCGCCTTTTCGGAAAGTCAAAGTCGGCTGCCTCTGACAGAAAGTCTTCGATGGAAGTTACCATGATTAAGCCGGACTCTGTAAGCTCCACTCCGGCGATTTGTGATTATCTTTTAAACGGCAAGGCTGTCGTTCTTAATTTGGAAGGAATGCGTACCGAACATGCGCAGAGGATTATTGACATTCTTAGCGGTACTACCTATGCCATTGACGGAAATCTACAGAAGATTTCTACTTATATCTTTATTGTGAGTCCTGAGAGCGTACATTTGTCCGGAGAGTTTTCCGAAGTAGGCTTAGGGGAAGATGATAACGGACCTTTTTTGAATTTCAAATAAGATAGTGAGCATTAAAGCACGATACTTGTTATGAATAGGAGCATAAAAAGGCATATCCCCGGGGGTATGCCTTTTTTCTTAGTTCCTAACGAGTATCGCTCGCAGAGATAGCGGTATCTCGTCGATAGCCGTGGCTAATGCTTTCCGTGCCTAGTTCTGCCTATAATGAGCGATGTATGTGGGCGTAGCAATTATTTGAAGGAGTAAGTCAATGAGAAAATTAGATATCTATGAGAAAGACGTATATTGCTATTCTATATTTCTGGAGAAAGATTTTTCCGCTCTTCCCGAGAAACTTAAGGAATTGGATTGCAAAGAGAGAAAAGTACTGATTGTAACGGATGAGAATGTTGCCCCCCTTTATCTTGACGACTTAAAGTTAAAAATCAAGGGATCGTTTTATGATTTGACTACCTTGGTTTTACCTGCAGGAGAAGAAAACAAAACTCTTTCTCAGATTGAAAAAATTTATGATAAGGCTATTCAATTCGGTCTGCAAAGAAAAGATTATATGCTTGCTCTTGGAGGCGGTGTAATTGGAGATATGACAGGTTTTGCCGCTGCAACTTACCTTAGAGGAATTCCCTTTATCCAAGTGCCGACAACCTTATTGGCTCAGGTTGATTCTTCCATAGGCGGAAAGACAGGAGTCGATTTTCATTCTTATAAGAATATGGTTGGCGCTTTCCATATGCCAAGGCTGGTATATTCCTCTATACATACCCTGTCTTCTTTGCCGGAAATTCAGTATGCTTCCGGGATGGGAGAAATGATCAAGCATTCTTTGATTCATAATCCGCAGTATTTTCCTTATTTAAAAGAACATAAAGATGCCTTACGGGAGAGAAATCCCGAGGTTCTCTTGGAAAGTATTTATCAGAGTAATCGAATCAAGAAATATTTTGTTGAAAAAGATCCGTATGAAAATGGAGACAGAAAATTTTTGAATTTCGGCCATTCCCTAGGCCATGCTATAGAGAAGGTTTCCGATTTTAGCTATACGCACGGAGAATGTGTAGCACTCGGTTCCCTTATGGCGCTTTCCCTTTCTAAAGGAATTTCGGAAGAGGAAATTAAAGATGTGGAAGGACTGATGAAGGACTTGTTTCTGAAAACGCGTTGCAAGAAGCTTGATTATCGTTTTATTTTTTCAGCAATGGAAAAGGATAAAAAACAGAATAAATCACATCTGCAATTTATCCTTTTGCATAAGCTTTGTGCTCCTTATATAGAGGAAGGCCTGAAAAAAGAAGATTTGGAAGCTGCACTGGCACGGTATATGGAGGACTAGATGAAAAAGGCGCTGCGATTTTTTCTTTTTATTTCTTTTGCCGTTATTTTGGTGAGTTTAGATCAATGGACGAAGCATTTGGCAATACAGTATTTAAAGGGAGGACGGGAAATCTACCTGATTCCCCATGTTCTTTCTTTGTTGTATGTAGAAAATCCCGGGGCGGCTTTTGGGATTTTGCATGGACAGCAGGGATTTTTTCTTCTGATTACCATTGCTGTTTTACTGGGGATTCTCTATGTTCTCTATAAACTTCCGGAGAATTTTAAGATTAGAAGCAAGAATGCTTCGGGATCGCTTTTAAAAAAAGAGAGGGGGGAAAAGACGTACTATCCTCTTTTTCTTGCTCTTTCCCTTGTTTTTTCCGGTGCTATAGGAAATTTCGTGGATCGACAGCTTCAATCCTATGTAGTGGATTTTATTTATTTTAGTCCTATCGACTTTCCTGTTTTCAATGTGGCGGATATGTACGTGACTTGTGCTTCTTTTCTACTTCTTTATCTCCTCGGATTTTATTACGGGGATGAAGACATGCATTTTTTAAAATGGGGAAAAAATAAGGATTAAGTATGGACTTTTTAGTGAAGGAGGAAGATGCGGGAATTCGTTTAGACCGCTTTCTTGCTGACAATAATACGAAAAACTATACGCGCTCTTTTATTATAAAAATGATAGAAGAGGGCTGTGTAATGCATAACGGGAAGCTTGCCAAGCCCTCCATTAAACTGAAAGAAGGAGATTATATTGCGCTTAGGGAAAAGGATCCGGAGGTCTTGGAAATAAAGGGAGAGGATATTCCCCTTAATATCGTTTATGAAGATGAGGATATTCTTGTTGTGAATAAAGCCCGAGGAATGGTGGTGCATCCCGCTCCCGGACATTTTTCAGGAACTCTTGTCAATGCGATTCTGTCTCATGCGGGGGATAGTCTTTCCTCTATTAATGGTGTTTTGCGACCGGGAATAGTGCATCGTATAGATAAAGATACATCAGGCCTGCTTTTGGTCTGTAAAAATGATTTCAGTCATAAAGCGCTGGCAAAACAGTTGGAAGAGCACAGTATTACTCGCAGATATCATGCTATTTGCATAGGAAGGATCAAAGAGGAAAGCGGAACTATCAATGCACCGATTGGCAGGGATGAGAAAAACAGAAAACAACAGGCTATTAATGAAAAGCATGGTAAGGAAGCCGTTACCCATTACAGGGTATTGGAATATCTGCGGAATGCCTCTCTCGTAGAATGCCGCTTGGAAACAGGAAGAACACATCAAATTCGCGTACATATGAAAAGCATAGGACACCCCCTGGTTGGAGATCCTCTTTACGGACCTAAAAAAAATCCTTATCCGATTGAAGGACAGGCGCTTCATGCCATGGTACTCGGATTTATTCACCCGAGAAGCGGTGAATATATGGAATTTTCCGCTGAGTATCCCGAGGACTTTAAGAAGGTGCTTTCCCGTCTTCGACTGAATTACTGATGCAGTAAGAAGCGGCAAGGAAAGGCATAGGGGAAAGTTTATCGAGGAGAACGGTTTTTTACAGTTTATCGAGAAGAAACAGTTTTCAAAGTTTATAGGGGAGAAGGTATTTGATTGATTTTCAAGAAATAAAAAATACTGTGCGAGGGAAAAGGAAAGAAATTACCATACTGTCGATTTTGTTTCTTCTTTTTCTTTTTTTTGCTGTGTGTATTTTCAGGAAATCCTTCTTGAAGAAGGAAAAAGAGCCGGAAACTATCCCGCTGTCAAGTTCCGATGTCATAGAGAAGAAGCTTCATTTTAAGCGGGATAAAGACAGTTTTATCTACTATCGGCCCGGAATTACGATTTACAATTTGTATTATGAGAAAAATGCGGAGAATTCTTCTATCGGTGAAAATATCTATAAGGAAATGATGAATCTTGACAGTAAGTATCTTGCCAAAATACTGGATGAAGCGGGAGAAACTCCGGAGAAGGTGGCAAAAGTCCTGGGACTTAAACGCTCTCGCATTATGGGAAAATATAATCCGGAAGTACAAGGTGAAAATGCGGATTCGTCGGCTTCCTATCCGATTCCCTATTTTAAAAATATACATTATCGATTTATCAATGGTGACGGGCAGGAAATGGAGGATGACAGTAATGTAAAAGATATTCTTTCTTTGGCCTCGGTTTATACCTATAAGCATAATTATCTGGATACGGAACAATTTCTTGCTATTTGCAAAGAACTTTATGAGAAATCCCATTCCTATTCATTGTCCATAAGTCCCGTTTATTTTGATCAAGGCTGTGTGAATTTTACTCCCAAGGAAGAAGAAACGGTAAGTTCGTCTAAAAATTCTTCCATGAATAATATGGGCAAGGAAGAGCAATCTTTGGCAAGTGCTTCCGAAATAGAAAAAAGCGAGACGGAAGAAGAACAAAAGGAGCCGGCCATGGAAAACCGTACTTCCACGGAAGGCGATACTGCCTCCGAGAAGACAAGTTCTATGGAAAGTGATATTGTTTCCGAGAAGAATACCTCTACAGGAGGCGGTACTGCTTCCGAGAAGACGATGAACGGGAATACATCGAAAAAAAATTATTGTCCCGGACATGTAGATCTGACGATTACCATTCAGGTAAAAAAATTTACGGATCAAAACGGTTTGAAAGAGATTCCTCTTTCCTGTTTAGAAAAGGACATAGAACAGGATAAAAGTCCATTTTCAAGATGGAAGGGGTGGAATGAAGAGTGTAATTTCGCGGTAAAGACTCTGATGGAAAAGGATTGGTTTTCCGAGTACGGTTTAAGTTTGTCTACGGTGGAAACTAAAACACCGCTTAGTGAGGAGGAGATTTCCAGGTACATGAGCCTTCTTCCGACCAACTTAAGTGAAGAGCGAAAGAAGCTGATTCACTTCGCTCTGGAAGCAGTCGGAAAAGTACCCTATTACTATGGCGGAAAGGCAAGTAAGCAGGGCTTTGACGGAAACCGTTTTGGAAAAACAATAGGAGAAAGGGATTATAAAGGAAGAAATAAAAAGGGACTGGACTGTTCCGGGTTCATTCAATGGGCTTACTGGAGCGGAGTGGATAAGCCATTGGATTTTGTTTCCAGTACGAAAGAACTTATCGGAATAGGAAATAAGATCAATCGAAGCGACCTCGTGCCCGGAGATCTCATTATTCAGCCTGACGGAGAAAGTCATGTCGTCATGTTTCTTAGCTGGACGGAAGAAGGAAAGATGCTTGCCATTCATGAAAATTCTACAGCGGGAACCATTTCGGTAGATGAAATTTCTGCAAACTATCCGTACTACAGGAGTATTCTACCTTAGATGTTTTATTCGTTGGCAGTCTTTTCATGTCGGATTATTTCGGTGTGAAGAAATAGCCTAAGCCGGATTATTTCAGTGTGAAGAATTGCTCTGTTTTCACTTTGGAAGCATGAAAATTTTTCACTTTGGAATCAAGAAAACTTCTTGACGGAAGAAAGAAAATACTGTAGAGTAGCTTAGATGCCGCATAGCGAGGTTTAAGTAGTGGAAACTCACCAAAGCTAGCGAGTAAATTTATAGGAGGATGTCCTAAATGTATGCAGTTATTGTAAGTGGCGGAAAGCAGTACAAAGTCAGTGAAGGCGATGTAATCCGCGTAGAGAAGTTGGAAGTGGAAGAGGGAGCAAAGGTTTCCTTTGATCAGGTTCTTCTTATTAACGACGGTTCTCTGAAGATTGGTACTCCCACTGTGAAAGGTGCGAAGGTTTCCGGAACGGTTCTTCAGAACGGTAAGGGCAAGAAGGTTATTGTTTACCGTTACAAGAGAAAGTCCGGTTATCACAAGAAGAACGGTCACAGACAGCTCTTTACGGAAGTAAAGATTGACAAGATCGGTTAATTCGTAACGAGTAGGAAGTATTAAAACTCGTGTATTACAGGAAGGAGTAAAAAATGGCTCATCATAAGGGTATGGGATCTACCAAAAACGGTAGAGATTCCGAATCAAAAAGACTTGGTGCGAAAAGAGCAGACGGACAGTTTGTAAAGGCAGGAAATATCCTGTACAAGCAGAACGGCACAAGAATTCATCCGGGTCAAAATGTAGGCTTGGGAAATGATTTTACCTTATTTGCTAAGGTTGACGGTGTTGTAAAGTTCGGCCGATTAGGTAGAGATCGTAAGCAGGTTTCTGTTCTTCCAAGGGCATAAAGAAATGTTAACCCCATGCCGGTTTCCGGTGTGGGGTTTTTTCTTCAAATATAAAGGAGCTTTTATGTTTGCCGATGTAGCAAAAATTTATGTAAGAAGCGGAAAGGGCGGAGATGGACATGTTTCCTTTCGCAGGGAGCTTTACGTGCCGGCAGGGGGGCCCGATGGGGGTGACGGCGGTAAAGGCGGAGATATCATTGTGGAAGTGGATGACGGATTAAACAGTCTGGAAGCCTTCCGCCATAAAACAAAATATGCGGCCGGAGACGGGCAGGAAGGAGACGGCAGGAGGATGCACGGAAAGAACGGGAAGGATCTTGTTCTGAGAGTTCCCGCCGGAACGCTTTTAAAAGATGCGGAAACGGGTAAGGTGATTTCCGATATGAGTGGAGAGAATCGTAGAATCGTGCTTCTTACCGGAGGGAAAGGCGGATTGGGAAATATGCACTTTGCAACGCCTTCCATGCAGGCACCGAAATTTGCGCAGCCCGGACAGGATGCGAGGGAGCTTACGCTTCAATTAGAGCTTCGTGTGATTGCGGATGTGGGGCTTCTCGGATTCCCGAATGTAGGAAAATCGACCCTCCTTTCCATGTGCAGTAATGCAAGACCGGAAATCGCCAACTATCATTTTACGACATTGAATCCTCACCTTGGTGTGGTGAATTTAAAGGGAGACAGAAGCTTTGTCATGGCGGATATCCCGGGACTGATTGAAGGGGCAAGTGACGGAGTGGGACTCGGATTTCAGTTCCTTCGTCATATTCACCGCTCTCGTGTACTTATACACCTTGTGGATGGAGCGGGATCGGAAGGAAGGGTACCGTTAGAGGATGTAAAGAGCATTCATGCCGAGTGCGAAAGTTATGATCCGGAGATTTTAAAAAAGCCGATTATTGTAGCGGCAAATAAGGTGGAGCTTATTCAATCCGAGGAGCAGGAAGAAGCCCTGAAGGACTTGGAGAAATATTGTAAAGACATGCATTATCCTTTCTTTAAAATTTCCGCTGCAAGTAATCAGGGAATTTATCCCCTTCTGGAAGAGGCATATAAGCTTCTGGAAGGAATCGGCAAGGATGAAATGATCTATGAAAGTGAAGTGGATCTGGAAAACCTTGGCGCGGTTGAATCTCTTCCCATTAAGTATGAGCATCCGGAAGAGGGACTCTTCCTTGTGGAGGGGCCGAAGATGGAGAAGATGCTTGGATATACCAATTTAGAGGCGGAAAAAGGCTTCCTTTTCTTCCAGCGCTTTATGGTGGAACAGGGCATTATTAAAGAACTCAAGAAAATGGGCCTGAAGGAAGGCGATACTATTAAGATTTTCTCACATGAATTTGAATATTATGACGATGAAGCTGCGGATGAAAATGAGTCCGGGGAGGAAGAATGAAGTCTTATATTGTAGATAGCAAGATGCGGGCTCGTATTCGAAGTGCTGCACAAAGCATGGATCCGGTGCTTTCCGTTGGGAAAAATGCCCTTACGCCTGAGTTTACCCGTTCCGTGGAAGAATACATGGAAAAGCATGAGATCATGAAGATTAATGTGCTGAAGAACTGCGACGAAGATTTACATGAATTGGGAAATACCATCGCAGAGCGGTCCAATACCGAGCTGGTACAGATTATCGGAAGGAAAATAGTACTGTATAAGCCGGCAAAGGAAGAAAAGAACAGAGCCTTCTAATGGATAAGCAAAATCTATGCTTAAGTCTTTCCGATATCGAAAAGGGACTGTGCTTTCCCTCGGTGCAGAAGCTCGGGATTCTCGGCGGAAGCTTCAATCCCGTTCATTACGGGCATTTAGTCTTAGGGAGAACGGCACTAAAGGCTCTGGAAGCACAGGAATGTAAGCCATGTGAGCGGAAATGGATCCCTTACAAACGAGAATTTATGGATTATGATAAGCAAAAGGACAGTACAATTGCTTCTGTATCTGAAGACGGAGTGTCCGGTGACGGAAAGAGTAGTTTTCTTTCGGACGAATGCGTTTTATTCTTGCCTACAGGGCTCCCTTATCATAAGGAAAATACAGATTTACTCTCTTTTTCTGCACGTTCGGAGATGCTTTACTTGGCACTTCAGGAAGAAAACCGAAAACTTGCTTTTGAACAGGGGGTTCTCACACGATTTTTCTTTTCCACAATGGAGGGAGAACGAAGCGGCAATTCTTATACCTATGATTCCGTTGTTCTTTTAAAAAAGATTTTTCCTTATGCGGAACTGTTTTTGATTATCGGAACCGATGAATTTTATACCTTGGAGAACTGGTACAAAACTGAAGACTTAGGGAAAATGCTTAGGTTTTTGGTAGCCAATCGAAACGGAGAAGCGGAGCAAAAAGCTTTGGAAGAGAGAACTGTATTCTTGAAAACAAATTATGGTTTGCAATGTACTTTTTTGGAGATGGAAAGAATAGAGTGTTCCAGTTCCCTTATTCGGAAGCGAATTAAGGAGAAAGCATCAATAGAAGGAATGCTTCCCGAGCCGGTAATAGAATTTATACGAAAGAACCGCTGTTATGAATAAGAAATAGGATGAAGTTTGCATTGCCGGAGTTGGTAATTTGCGGAAATGGAATCATTGTGAAATTGTATTTTTATAGATGAATTGTATTTTTATAGATAGCAAGAAGATTTATAGAAAAAACCAATATTTTGAAAAATGTCAATATTAATATTGACGTAAAAAGGAGCTTGCTTTGATAGAAGAAAAGGAATATCTGGAGAAAATCAAATCTATTCGGAAACATTTGAAAGAGCATTTGCAGGAAAATCGTTACGAACACTCCATCAGTGTTTCCTTTTCGGCGATAGCCCTTGCCATGGCCCATGGTTATGATTTACAGGCTGCTGAGCTTGCAGGGCTTTGCCATGACTGTGCAAAATTTATGGGTAAGAAAGAGTTAATTTCCGCTTGTGAAAGGGAACATATTCCCCTTCTTCCGGAATATATTGCAGCCCCGCAAGTTTTGCACGGAATTTACGGTGCTACTTATGCCAGAAAGCATTTTCAGATTCATAATGAAGAGATTTTATCGGCAATTTACTATCATACCATCGGAAAACCGGCTATGAGTTTGCTGGAGAAAATGATTTATCTGGCGGATTATATTGAGGTGAGAAGAGGCTATAGGGAGGAACTGGAAGAGGTGAGAAGAGTAGCCTTTACCAATCTGGATGAGGCGATGTATTTAGCTCTATCTCAAACGATACAGTATGTTGAGGAAAAAGGACAGCCCCTTTGCTCGTCATCCTTGGAAGCATTTCGTTATTATAAAGCGCGGAGAGAGGAAGCGCCGGAAATGCAGTAAAATAAACGCATTGAAAAAGATAGAATACATAGAAAAAAATACATAGAAAAAAATACATAGAAAAAATACATAGGAAAAAATACATAGAAAAAATAAATAGGAAAGAAATAGGGAACGGAAAGGATGTTTATGGAATCAATTGCTTTAGCAAAAAAAATCATGACTATATTGGAGGAAAAAAAGGCCACGGATATTCTTGCTCTTGATATTTCCGAAATATCCACTTTGGCGGATTATTTTATATTGGCATCCGCTGAGAATGGTAGACAGTTGGATGCTTTAGAGGATGCGGTTGAAGAAGGTATTCGTTTAGAGGTAAATAAAGAAGGGGAGAGCAGTTCCGGTTGGATACTGATGGACTATCGAGATGTTGTGGTGCATCTATTCACAAAGGAACAGAGAGAATTTTATGATTTGGAAAAAATTTGGTCAGACGCAAAAAGAATGGAAATATAAATCCATATTTTTTCGTACAAATGTTTGCAATTTAAATTCTTTATGCTATACTTTATAAGAACAAAGGTTCGTGGGAGAGATATGATCGAAATCATAGAGACGAAGAACTGATTCCGGGAGGATAGCATGGGAAGACCAAAAAAGGTTTATAGTATAGATAATTTAACAAAGAAGCAGGAAGAGATTTACGAATATATTAAGGATTGTGTACAGAAGAGGAATTATCCTCCTTCTGTACGGGATATTTGTGCGAAAGTCGGCTTAAAGTCCACCTCCAGTGTATTCACTTATTTAAATGATTTGGAAAAGCTTGGCTTAATCAGAAAAGACCCCGCACATCCTAGAGCTATCGAGATTCTAAACCGTGAGGGTCTAAGTTTGGAGAGAAAGCAGAACGAGGAACAAAACAACGATTCCGGAACCATTGATTCTTCTATAGATAAAGATTCTTCTATAGAAAAAACGACTTCTGATGAGGACACGGTGTCTACGGAAGCTTACGGGGAAGAGATGGCTGCCCTTCCCATTGTGGGAACAGTTGCTGCAGGAACACCGATTTTTGCCGAAGAGAATATCACCGGGAACATTCCCTTTCCTGTAAATTTACTTCCCAATCAGGAAAGCTTTATCTTAAAGGTTAAGGGAGATTCCATGATTAACATCGGCATTTTTCATGGAGATTATCTGATTGTAGCAAAGCAGAATACCTGCGCCCAGGGTGAAGTGGTTGTTGCTCTGGTGGATGACAGTGCCACAGTAAAGCGTTTTTACAAAGAAAATGGACATATTCGTTTACAACCGGAAAATGATGCCATGGACCCGATTATTGTTGAAGATTGTACCATCCTTGGTAAAGCTGTGGGATTGATTCGTCTTGGATTATAATGAGTAAAGCCTATGTTGGAAAAATGGTCTGAACCGGGTCTCGGAAAACATCTGGTGGAAAGCCTGGAGCTTAGAGTAGAGGATGAGGAAAGTTTTTTACAGATTCAGAAAGAAGTTTCAGAGCTGGATTCTCTTTTGAAAAAATATGGCATGAAGCTTTCTTTATTCCAAAATAAAGAAGAAAAGTCTATATTAAAATGGGATATTGCCTTGGACAGGTTAAAAAGAGCTGCCGGAAAGAAAAGAGATTACGGTTCTGCAAAGAAAGTTTCGGAAGTATTCCTCTACAGTAAGTTACATAAGAGCGCTGAAGTTGCGGAATATGCCGGTGTACAGCTCAGAACCTATCAAAGGCGAGTCAAGAAATATAAGGAAGAACAGCGCTGGAATGAAGAGAATTCGTCGTTTTTTTAGACAGTTTTATCGCTTTCTCCTTCCTCTTTACGAAGGCGAACGACATTTCGTACGCTTCTACGTCTTTCCTCCTCTAAGGCGGCATAGTGCTTTTTTGTTGTATTTACATCGCTATGCCCGAGCACATCGGCAACAAGGTAGATATCTCCGGTTTCCTGATAGAGATTTGTGCCGTAGCTGCTTCGCAGCTTATGCGGCGTAATATGCTTTAAAGGGGTAACCCTGCCGGCATATTTTTTTACCATTTTCTCTACGGAACGAACGGACATACGCTTGTTTTGTATGGATAAGAATAAGGCTTCTTCATGTCCTGAAGCCGGAATTTTCAGCTTTCTTTCCTCTAAATAGGCACGGAGCCCGCTTTCCACCTCGTCCGAAAAGTAAATCGTGACATTCTTACCACCTTTTCTATGAATACGGATTCCGTTGTTGTTAAAGTCTAAATCAGATAAATTTAATCCGACACACTCGGAAACACGTATCCCGGTTCCCAGCATGAGTTGCATCATGGCAAGGTCACGAACATTGTTTTTCTCATGAAATTCGCGCTCTTTTTTGCTTAATTGATTTCCATTTTCCACTTCATCCAAAAACTCCGCAATTTCGCCCTGATCCATACGAATAATCTCCTCTTGAGAGAGTTTGGGAAGGGAGAGTAGAGAAGCTTTGTTGCTGCTGATTAAACCTGCCTTATAAAGATAGTTGTAAAAGCTCTTTAAAGAAGAAATCTTCCGTTTAATACTCTTGTTGTGGTTTAAAATATCGACGGTTTCCATTTCTCCGTCAGCATTTTTCTTCTTTTTGGTTCTGTACTTGAGATATTCCATATATTCCTCAAGTTCCGGTATAGAACAATTTTCCACATCCGAAACGGTAAATTGCTCTATAGAATCATGCAGTTTCAGTTCTTCCATAAGATAGGTAAAAAATACCTTCAAATCATAAGCATAGGCTATCTTTGTGCGAGACGCGGTAATCTGGTCAATTCCGCGAAAAAAAGCATTACAGAAAGCCGGAAGATCCTTTTGTAATTCTCTGAGCTTCAAAGTATTCTTTTTATCCAATTCCTCATGATAGGCTAAAGCCATGGTTCACCTCACATCATTTTTTTTAAATATCATTGAATATTGTAAGTCCTGATAGTTCTTTTATAGATATT
>ERZ773196.278-NODE-278-length-33206-cov-22.378269_pt1 | contig 33206 bp, 28 predicted proteins | sample MGYA00581009_ERZ773196 | MGnify/ENA primary metagenome ERZ773196 (study PRJEB29015, sample SAMEA2738162) | human oral metagenome | biome: human oral; feature: human-associated habitat; material: saliva | place: China | collected 2243 ... | reverse complement strand
AAAATAAGAACGAAATAACAACTATTTTAATCAATGAAGTAATGAGAAAAAAGCATGTAAAGAAGAGTTACTCTGCACCAGCGTGTACGATAATTCAAGTCAATGAAGCCACTTATTTGATGGATACGTCTTTCCCAAGTCAACACAGACCTGGTCATCATGGCGGCACCATTTCGAGTGCAAAGGCTGCAACGTCATGGGACGAGAATCAAGAAGACGAGAATCCATCATGGGAAGACTAACAGAGAGTTATTAACAAAGAGAACAAAGAAAACAAAGAAAAGATGAAAAAAACAATGAGACAACATTCATTTACCACACGACTAAAGTCTTTGGCAGTTGTGTTTGGCATAGCGATGGCTTTTGCATCCTGCGCTAATGAGGATGTAGCACAGAACCCGACAAACCCCAATGAAGATAGCGACAAGAACCTAACTACCTTCGTTGCAGGCGACGAAACGAAGACCCGCACCTCAATGGATTACAACAGTGGTGACTTCTTTTGGGAAGCAGACGACTATATCTACGTAAAGGACGATAATAACGTATGGCAAATGAGCAGTAATGCTCCTACAAGTAAGGTAGCTACTTTTAAGTATAAAGTACCAGGTAAGTTTACAGCAAGCACAAGCTATAAAGTTTATTATTTGGGAAAGTACAGTTACGGACGTCAAGGAACAATCTCGACCTACCAATATCAGAAAGCACCAGATAATACAGAGCACTTCGGCACGGCTGGCGACTATGGCACGGCAACAGCTACAGGAATTCTAGGAGGAGGAACTTTCAGCTTCCAGTTGGAGCATCAGCCAGCTTATCTTGTCTTCCAGCCCTACACAAGTAATACTATTCTAAAAAAATGCTACCTTACCAAGGTTGAGGTAATTTCAGACAATGATATAGCAGAAACTTACACTATAAACTCTAGCACAGATAACCTGGATGGTTCAGTAGGCAGCAAGCAAATTGTCTTGAACACAGTAGGTAGTAGTAATCCTAACGGTTTCCCCTTAACCAACAGTTCTGCTAGCAGAACTACAAATGGTGCTTATATGGTAATCAAACCAGGAACTCATGCCTTAAGAGTACGTTACTGGATAAAAGATGTTGAAACAAATTTGGGGGGCACTATCACAAAGTTACTTCCTCCTATTACTTATGCCTCAAACACTTACTACGACATAACAGCTAACTTGGATGCAAAAAACTATGACGGCGACCATTACTATATGTGGGATGCCCAACAACAATATTGGTATGGTTACGAATGGAACAAAAACTTACCAGCAGGTACTAGGCAGCCTATATCAGAGAGTCAGCCAGCAGGTAACTATGCTCAAAGTAGTACAGATTTACGTTATTGGAATCAGACCTCCGCTAATCCAAGATATGATGCTATCTATTCATGTGCTGATCTTCCTAATGCAAATGAGATGGCATGGTACGCAAAAGAAGGTAGTCCCCATTGGGATAACGAAGTATGGACTTCAATGGGACACTTATATGCCGGTGGTATGTGGTTTAAGAAGAAATCATATATAAGTGGGTTCAGCTCTGAAACAGCTCCTGACGGAACTGATTGGCGAAAAGTAATGAAATTTGAGAGCTGGTCAGCATCTACAACACCACTTTCTGCTAGTGAAGCAAACTACTATTTCTTCTTACCTGCTTTTGGCCACTACGAAGATGGTAAACTGCGTTTAAGCGGTGGCAACTACTGGTCGTCTAGTGCGCATCCGTATAATAGTGATGGTAGGTATTGTCTATACTTCCAAAGGAACAATGTCAGCGTGGATAGTAGTAGTGGTCATAATGGCAACAGGGCACAGAAATTCTCGGATTTCGGGGATAATTAATGCGAAAAAACATGACAAAAAGGGATAAAAACAACCCCTTTGTAAGTAGCTGATAATCAAGGGATTATAAATAGGGTACCAAAGTATGATACTCAGGTACCCTAAGTATGATACTTAGGTACCCTCAGTCCCATACCGAGGGTGACTCGAATAAGAAAACAATTTACAAATCATATTTATCAACTTTAAAACATTAATATTATGGCATTTTTTAAGAAAGTAAAGAAAAAGCTAACAGGACTATGGTATCCAGAAGCGATAACCGTAGGGAAGCCCGTAACAACCGATCAAGTGGCTGACCGATTGGCACTGATTTCAACCGTGAGTCGTGGTGATACGTATGCTGTATTGAAGGATTTAGGTGGTGTAATGGCATCCTTTATGGCAGAGGGTCGCACGGTGAAGTTGGAAGGTGTCGGTACGTTTTACTACACCATCAACGCAGACAAGGGCATCGCAAAACCAGAAGAAGTGACTGCAAAGCAGATTAAGGGAATCCGTGTACGCTTCATTCCCGAGACCTCACGCACACAGAGCAATAAGGTTGCCACCCGTTCGCTGGTTTCGGATAACATTTATTGGGAGGAGTGGAAAGAGAAAAAAAGCCTCACCCCAAGCTAACGGGGTGGGGCTTTTGTATAAGACAGAAGAACATGGGATTTAGAGACATAATGCCAAAAAGACATAGTTATTTAATGACATAAGTTTTGGAGACATGGTAACATACGAACATAGGGGGATGGTAACATGGGTTTAGACAGAATGCCATAAAGACATATTTTTCAATGACATAGGTTTTGAAGACATGGTAACATACGAACATAGGGGGATGGTAACATAGGGTTTAGACAGAAGGGAAGAAGAACATATTATTTAATGACATAAGTTGGGAGCTAGGAACATAAGAATACGGCACTACCAAACGATTGTTTGATAATGCCGTGAGAGAGACATTTATAAATATTGGTTTTAATCGCTCTGAATAGAGCTTATGCTTTTAACCAAGGAAGTGGATTTCGCCGATGAAATAGAGTAGGATGTAACCTAAGATGAGGGAAACGAGTCCGCAGGTGAGACCTGCTTTTAGCATATCCTTCTGCTCTACTAAGCCCGTTGAGTAAGCAATGGCGTTTGGAGGTGTTGATATTGGTAAACACATTGCTGTTGATGCTGCAATGGCAATACCAATGAGGACGGTGCTTGTTCCACCAATACCCCCGAGCTTATCGCCCATACCACGGCAGACAACAGCGAGGATGGGAACTAACAAGGCTGCAGTTGCTGTGTTTGAAATGAAGTTAGATAGGAAGTAACAAATCAAACCAGAGACGGCAAGGATGACGATAGGACTCCAATTGCCGAACGGAATACTCTCAATAGCGGCATCAGCTAAACCTGATCCGTTCATACCCAATCCAATGGCAAAACCTCCAGCAACCATCCAGATGACGCTCCAGTTAATCTCCTGCATATCCTTTGCGGTAATAACGCCCGTGACAGCGAAGATTGCCATTGGAATCATTGAGACAGTGTTAGTGTCGATACCAGTGACCTTCTTTGGAATAACCCATAGAAGGATTGTGACAATGAAGGTAATGATAACTACCCACATACGCCATCCACGATGCACCTCACCATCAATTTTCAAGTGGATAGTCTTCTGTGTGAATGGGAAGAAGTGGAGGATAATTCTCCATGAGAGAAGGAGTAAGACGATTACAAGTGGCGCCATGAATGCCATCCAGTGCATGAAGTCGATATTCATGTTAAGACCTGCTGGGTCATTGAGATATTTAAGTGCGATGAGGTTGGGAGGAGTTCCAATCGGTGTTCCCATACCGCCGAGGTTGGCAGCAATAGGGATAGACATTGTCAAGGCAATGCGTCCCTTGCCATTAGCAGGCAGGGCTGCAAAGACAGGAGTAAGGAAGGTAAGCATTAAGGCAGCTGTGGCAGTGTTCGAGATGAACATTGAGAAAAGACCTGTGATAAGTAGGAATCCCAAAAGAACATTCTCACTCTTGTTACCGAAAGGTTTGATAAGGTTGCGTGCCAAGAGCGTGTCAAGTCCCGACTTCGAAGCAGCAATCGCTAAGATAAATCCCGCAAGGAAGAGCATAATAATTGGATCTGCAAAGGATGCCATGATTTCCTTCGAATCAAGTAAATCCCCGACTCCCTCACCTTTGAAGACTCCAAAAGCGTTCTTAGATACGGTGACACACATGATAGACATGATGCTTAGCGAGGTTGCCCACGCAGGAATACACTCCGTCAGCCACGATAGGGTAGCAAACACGAAGATTGCAATGATGCGTTGTTGTACGATGGTTAACCCATCAATACCGAAAGCACTTGTTGGAAGGTTCCAAACGATAGTTGTTACAATGATAATAGCCAGTAGCTGCCAAACATGTTTTGTTTCGACGTGGCTACTAAGTGCATTAGACTTTTCTTCAGCCATGGTGCGAGTTGTTTAGATTAATGTTTTAGGTTGTTTAGTAATACGCGGACGAAAATATAAAAAATATCCTTAATGGGCAAGAGAATACTTGATTTTTTGTATTTTTGCATATCAATTTTCTAAGTTATGCGCCAATTATCAGTACTTGTCCTTTGTTTCTCATTGTTGGTTTCTTGTAGTCTTCGACAGCAAAAAGCAAACGAAGAAATAGGGGAGACAGGGTTTAAATATGCTCGGAATATCACAATGGAGCATAAGGATGGTTATGTTGTTGTAAAGTTGCTGAACCCTTGGAAGAAAGGAACAGTCCTACAAACATATTATCTCATGCCACGTAATGTTGAGTCGGAGAATATCTCGGATGGAGTACGTGTGGATGTTCCGATCCAGCGAAGCGTTGTGTTTACGACGGCTCATGCGAATCTTCTTGAGATGTTACATGCCCAGAAGGCTATTGTGGGTGTTGCTGATTTGAAGTATATGCTTATCCCCGATGTTCAAGAGCGAGCACGGAAGGGTGAGATTGCTAATTGTGGTGAGTCGATGAAGCCCGATGTAGAACATATTATAGACTTAAAGCCCGATGCTATCCTGCTTTCTCCTTTTGAGAATAGTGGTGGCTATGGACGATTGGAAGAGATTGGCGTACCCATTATTGAGTGTGCCGATTATATGGAACGTTCAGCCTTAGGGCGTGCCGAATGGATGAAGTTCTATGGAATGTTATATGGTCGTGAGCATGAAGCAGACTCCTTGTTTGCGGTTGTAGAGCAGAATTATAAGGCTTTGAGTGCAAAGGCGAAGAAGAGCAAGATGAAGCGAAGTGTCTTGCCAGATAGGAAAGTTGGTGCTGTTTGGTATTTGCCTGGTGGAGAGAGTAGTGTGGGCTTGTTGTATAAGGATGCCAATGGTTCTTATGCTTATTCGCAGGACAAACATAGCGGTAGTCTTTCAATGCCCTTTGAGACGATATTAGATAAGTTTGGAGATAGTGACTTCTGGATTCTCAGTTATAATGGGAACTTCAGTTTGAATACCTTATTGGCGGAGTATCAAGGCTATGGAGCGTTGAAGCCTTATAAAACAGGAGAGGTTTATGGCTGTAAGGTGGATAGTACGCCCTACTTTGAGGAAGTCAGTTGGCGACCTGATTGGCTACTTTCTGACTTGATTCAACTCTTCCATCCCGACTTGCATTTAGGTGCAATGCGTTATTACAAGAAACTTAAATGATGAAGAGGAACGTCTGTATCATCCTATTGTTAGTGGCTGGCATTATCGTACTATTTGCCATGAGTCTTATAGTGGGTTCGGTGAGAATCCCATTAGCCGATGTCTGCGATATACTCTTTGATAAGTTCGAAGGCAAGGAGAGCTGGAAGTATATCATAATGGAGAATCGACTCCCTCAAGCCTTAACAGCAATGCTGTGTGGGGCGTCGCTGGCAGTCTGTGGTCTAATGCTTCAAACGGCATTCCGTAATCCTTTGGCTGGTCCAGATGTCTTCGGAATCAGCTCGGGAGCAGGATTAGGGGTGGCAATCGTGATGTTATTCTTAGGTGGGAGTGTGTCAACAACCCTATTTACCGTATCAGGTTTCCTTGCTATTCTTACGTCTGCATTCATCGGCGCAATAGTCGTTACGATGATTATTCTGTTTCTTTCGACCATGGTAAGGAACAGTGTACTATTGCTTATCGTTGGTCTGATGGTGGGCTATGTCTCCTCGTCAGCTGTGGCATTATTGAATTTCTTTGCTTCAGAAGAAGGGGTAAAGAGTTATATGGTATGGGGTATGGGCAACTTTGGAGGTGTATCAATGAATCACATGTTGCTCTTCGCTTTACTCTGTTTGGTTGGTATCATAGCCTCCATATTCTTAATAAAGCCCCTCAACATTATGCTCTTAGGCACTCAATATGCTGAAAGTCTTGGTATCAATATCCGCCAGATACGTAACCTGTTACTCGTGACAGTCGGTTTATTGACAGCCGTAACAACAGCCTTCTGTGGACCTATCTCGTTTATTGGTTTAGCTATACCACATATCTCTCGGCTCTTATTCCGCACAGATAACCATCAGATCCTCCTTCCTGGAACAGTGCTAACAGGTGCGGTAATTGCTTTATTCTGCAACCTTATCTGTTATCTTCCTGGAGAATTAGGTATAATTCCCCTTAATGCTGTCACGCCTCTCATCGGTGCACCTGTTATCATTTATGTGATTATTAAGCGTCGATAAGCTCTCAATAACGAGTATATGAGTAGGAAGTAATAAACGCCATAACGTTCTATTATTCTGTTATAGTGTTTGTTTCTTTCGTTTTTTTTCTTAACTTTGCATCGGAATTAACCCAAGAACTGAAACTACGATGGTATTTTATGTGAAATGCTCGTAGACGTAAAGAGTAATATAGTAATCCATTTTAATTGATGAAGAAGAAAGAACTTACAAGGCGTAATGTATATGTTAAGCCCGAATGTAATTTGATGAAAACTTATACGGAGACTCTTATGGTCAATGCAAGCGGTAATGCTGGCAGAATCAACGCTGGTGAAGGTGCTGGTGACGCAAAGAAAACCTTCTTGTGGGACGATGATGATGCGTCGAATATAAATCATAATTGGAGCGAATAGACTTCATATATATAAGGTAAAACACACTTAACGAACAAGAGATATATGTTTATAAAGACTTTACGATTACTATCGTCATGGGTAGGCTGTGCTTTGATAGGTGCAGCAGTAACGACGAGTTGTTCAAATGATGACCTTCTGCAGAACGCTAAGGAGAGCCATCGTGTTGTGGAGGACTCCATGACCTTCAGTGGTGTCTCTCAAGAAGAAGCACCGACACGTACGGTTATCTACAATCATACCAAGGGTAGCGGAGCCTCTGTGATATGGAGAAATACTGACAAGATATTGGTGAAAGACAATGCTGGTCAGTGGCGACAGAGTGCAACAGCCATCTTCCCTATTGCCTCAAAGAAGTCGAACGCCGTGTTTACCGTTGCTGGTAGTTACACCAGTCCGACACATGCGGTTGTCTATACCAATAAAGGTCTCACAGGCTCACAACCACAAGTAGAGATAAAGAAGGTACAGACTCAGACTGCACCTAACAACTTCGACCATGCAGGTGAGTCGGGTGACTGCGGTGTTGCAAATGCCCAAAAGGTAGGGAGCGACTATAAGTTTACCCTCGAGCACAAGGCTTCTTTCATCTGTCTCATCCCTCGTTCAAGTAATACATACGTACAGCATAGTCAGATTACCAAGATTGAGATTTCATCAGAAGACGATATAGCTGGTGTTTACAACATTGCTTCTGATGGCACGCTCACCCTTGCCTCGGGTGGTTCGAAGACGATCACACTCACGACTGGGAGTGGGTTTGATATCGACAACACTACGGCCGACATGAGTAAGAATGCCTCCTACGCTGTGATAGCACCGGGTAGGCATAGTCTTCGCATCCGTTACTGGCTTCGCAATACAGCTGATAATCCGAATGGAACTATCGATGGTACTGTAACTAAGTATGTTACTCTCACCTTCGTTCCGGGCTCTATTCATGACGTGACCGCTAACCTCTCTATCAATGACTACGGTGGTACCAACTATTATATGTGGGATGCAAAGGCAAACTATTGGAGTGGGCACGAATGGAATAGTGCTGACCCATGGCAGCCAACGAAGTTCTTAACAACCAGTAGTACGAACTATCCAAAGCAAGGAAGTGATAGTTACACTCCTAATCGTGCAGCCGCTGGTCCGCTTGAAGCCTCAACCTCTCACTTTGCTGCCCTCCCTAATGCTAACGAGATGGCATGGTATGTGATGAAGGGCGCCCCACGCTATGATGCTGATGAGCTTTGGTCAACTATGGGCTACCTCTATAAAGGGGGTACATGGTTTAAGAAGAGAGCTTATATCACGGGCTTCTCTGATAGTCATCAGCCTGATGACGCTTCAACCGACCTGCGCAACACTTATAAAAGACTATCAAAAGCCGTTTTGAATACGCTCCCTGCTACCACAGAGATGGACCAGTATTTCTATCTTCCACTCTTAGGTTATTATAGTACAAGCAGGGACAACTATAAATTCAATGCTGCTGGTGTGACAGGTTATTACTGGTCTTCAAGCGCAGTATCGTCTAATCAAACGGGTAGTTATGCTCTAATAATTAACAACAAGACAGCTACTCTACAAGATTCCGCTCCTACCAGCGGTATGATTGTCCGTCCGTTTGAATAAGCTTTATGAGTACTTAATATTTCATAGTAAAACATAGTAATACAGATATCCATAGAGTCTCAAGGCTTGAAACAGTGTGTCTCAAAGGTTTGAGACTGTGTGTATCAAGGCTTGAGACTGTGTGTATCATAGGTCTGAGACACACTGTCTCAGCCTATGATACGATTAGTGATACACTATTCTATTCGAAAGAATAGCGGTCAACGTAATAGTCAAACCTTAACTTTTCGGTGTAACCAGACGAACGGAATATGTCAATAATATCCGCTTGTTGCTCAGGTGTGAGCGTGAGTTGTCCGTTCATATAGCGATAGTAAGTAGGGCGGCTTCCTAGATATTGCTGTATTTCTCTGCGTATCGGCGTGTCGTCTACATGCCTGACATTGAGGAATAGATGATGGAATCCCCATGCAGCACGTATCACTTTCTTCTCTACATAAAACTCGCATTTGCCGTTTTGTAGCGCATTGGGGAAGACGGCGAAGCCTATGTTTTTGTCTTCTGGTAGATGTTGTCCAACAAAATAACGCATACAAGTGTCCTTGCGTGGACAATCTTTGTTGAAACAAATTTCCCATGTTGATGGGACGGAATCGAAGTTAAATGCTATTGTCTCCATTTTGTTTTTATAGAATATAGAAATAGTTATGTAAATAATAGTGGTTCCTATCTGGATGTAAACTGACTGACTTACGTTTGTAAGGGAATCATTCGCCCATGAATTTACCCATGAAGCAAATGTTACCATATTGATCTGTAATGTAATAGAAGAATGGATGATCTGCTGTAAACGTGAACCTTGTGGGGTGTGTATTTATGCCAAGAGTCATCATTGAGGTCGATTGAACGGCTTTCGCGGCAACTCCTTTCTCGTTAACATCCAGTCTGATCTGTTGATACACCTTATCTATATATAAGGGTGACGGGCTCATCTGACTGAAGTCAGCTGCTTGTTGAGCGAAGAGAACGCCTAGTCCAGCTTGGGTGTATAACTCTTTCAAAGAGAGTTTGATAGCTGTGGAGAATTTAGGTAGAGCAATCTCAACCTCGTCATATTGTTTATGTAGCTTCGTTAAGTCATAGAGAGTGCTATCCTTAAAGTCGCTGATGATATCATCCAATTTCTTGCCTTTGTGAGGGAGAATGACATACATAAAGAAGCCGTTCTGCATGGCTAAGGTCAGAACCTTATATTGCTTTCCTTCGTATCCTAGAAAGTTCTTGTCTTGATCAACGGTGTGCATCATGTGAACCTTGGTCTGTTTACCATCTTGCTTATAGAAAGTTTGAAGATCTGTACTCTCTTCCATAAACTCATAACTCCATGGGATTCGTAGAGCTACAGCGTTGATGATCTGTGCAGAGTAAGGAGTTGAGACATCTATTGGTAGTGTCGTGATGTCGCCTTTCGTTATCTTTGCACAAAGAGAATCAGCCTGTATTCGTTCTTGTTGTTTGTTAGCTGAGGCTATGATATTCGTGAAGTAATAATCTTGAAGTGCTTTCTGGTATTCGGGCAATAGTTCCGTTGCTTCATTGAGAGCCATGAAGTTAGCTGTGACCATATACCCATTCGATGAGCCTTTATCCTTTGGATTGCTTACGCCTGTATTGGAGAAGGTCTCTCGTCTTTGACCTATAAGTATCTTCTTATTAAGTTTGTTGACTTCATCAAGTTGCTTTTCTGGATAACCAAGGGCATGACATAATGCCTGCTTTGTCTTCCCAGCAGCACCATTGTTTAACATGTTAAGAGAATAGATGACAGCTGTTGGTGAGAATACAATGCTCTTTTCCTCTTCTTTATTGGATAGTTGCTGAAAGAGCTTTAGTCCGAATGCGTTGGAAGAAGATATGATTTCGTATTCTTCCTTTGAAAGTGTATAGTCAGGGATATCTTCTTCCTCGGCAGCTTCCTCAAGTGTCTTAGCCGTTTGAGAGGTATTGATACAGCTAGTGAATAGCAATAGAAAAGCGAGATTAAATAGTTTTGTTGTCATACGGCAATATTATTGAATGTAGATAATTAAGGCTTCAAAGGTACGAAAAATATTCTTTTATCGATCTTCTACCATGGCTTTTAGCCTTAGATTTAAACTTTTCATCCATTGTTCTTACATAATGCACATTTTTTTATAATTTTGCAGACGTAAACCATACTTAGTCTATTGGCTATTTGTGAAAACTAATATTTATCAATCAATACATGGATAATTTAAAACTATCACCAGTGCGCAAAACCATAGTGGGAGTACAATTTCTCTTTGTGGCTTTCGGTGCTACTGTCCTCGTCCCTTTGCTTGTTGGGCTTGATCCAGCAACAGCGTTATTCACAGCAGGTCTAGGAACTTTTATCTTTCATTTGGTTACAAAAGGTAAGGTTCCTATTTTTTTAGGTTCATCATTTGCCTTTATTGCACCAATCATTGCAGCTTCAAAGCAATGGGGAATGCTTGGTACATTAGCAGGAATAGCCGGTGTTTCTCTCGTTTATTTTGTTATGTCAGCCTTAATAAAATGGCAGGGGAAGAAATTGCTAGATAGATTGTTTCCACCTGTTGTCATAGGACCTGTTATTATTTTAATAGGCTTGTCATTATCGACATCAGCTGTTGATATGGCAAAGACAAACTGGTTATTGGCATTTGTCTCATTGGCAGTAGCAGTGTGCGTGTTGTCTATGGGGCGTGGTCTGATGAAGCTTGTACCCGTTATTTGTGGTATCGTTTCAGGTTATATTGTCGCTATTTGTTTGGGCGTTGTTGATTTCTCACACGTTGAGGCAGCACCATGGTTAGCTTTGCCTCCCGCCTTATCAGATTTCCATTTGCCACAATTCGCATGGGAACCATTCCTTTATATGATTCCTGTTGCTATAGCACCAGTGATAGAGCATGTGGGCGATATTTATGTAGTAAGTGCTGTTGCTGATAAAGACTTTACGGCATCTCCTGGATTGCATCGTACAATGTTAGGTGATGGTTTGGCTTGTTTGGCTGCATCTTTCTTTGGAGGTCCCCCTGTAACAACCTATAGTGAGGTGACAGGAGCGATGAGTATTACTAAGGTAACACACCCACAAGTAATACGTATTGCGGCTTGCACAGCAATTGTCTTTTCTGTTATAGGTAAGTTGAGTGCCTTGTTACAGAGTATTCCTTCTGCAGTGTTAGGAGGTATTATGTTATTGCTCTTCGGTACTATCGCTTCCGTAGGTATTCAGAACCTCATTCAGCATAAGGTTGACTTCAACCGCACACGTAATATCATTATTATATCTATTACGTTGACAATGGGTATTGGAGGTGCAGTGCTGCAGTGGGGTAGTTTCTCAATCAGTGGTATCGGACTTTCTGCAGTTGTTGGTGTCATCTTAAATTTAGTGTTGCCACCAGCAAAGGAGAAGACGCCTGCAAAGAAAGAATAAGCTTATCCAAGCATTCTTCAGATAAGCTGAATATACGAAACCTCCGACTTTTAGAGTGCTTCTCAGGCACTATAATGTCGGAGGTTTGTGGTTTTTATCAGTTGGAGATTGAGTCTCTATACTGATGCTTAATCTTTTCTTCGAGTTCCTCTAATGTTTGCTTGCTGTTGAACAAACTCTTGATAAGGCGATAGCCCAACCATATTAAAATCATTCCTACAAGTGCAAGGAGATATTGGAGTACGATACTATTTACAATAGTCTTCGTATAGTTCTCGCAGATAACAAAGCCTGCGATGAAGATGATATAGTCTATCCAGCCTGAACTTTTATAGCTTTGGACAATACGTTGATATTCTTCATTGTTAGCAAGAACCTCTTTGCGGTTCTCTGCCCACTTCTTTTCAAATTCTTCGTTGGTCATGGGAATGTTGGGTGATGATATACTTTATACTTTCATTAATTCGCTCATAACGGAATCGCTAACATAGATACCATTACGAGTAAGGTGGAGCCTGCCATTCTCCTCTTTCAATAGACCTTGTTGTTGTAAAGGCTTGGCAAGATGCATGAGATAAGTGCGGTATTCAGCAGAGAGCGTTGATAGGTCTATTCCTTCACACGTACGGAGGGCAGTCATTATCATATCATTGTAATGTGTGTCTGCATCTATGATTTCCTCTTCACAAGGAAGCTTGTTTTCTTGGATAGCAGCAATATAAGCCTTAGTGTCTGCTACGTTCCAACTTCTCTTACCATTGCTGTAGGAATGGGCTGCAGCACCGATACCTATATAAGGTACATTGTGCCAATAAGAACTATTGTGTTGAGAACGATAGGGGCTTTGAACTTTGAGGTTTGAACTTTGTGATTTGAGCTTGGCAAAGTTACTAATCTCATATTGCTCATAACCTGCTCCGGTTAAGCGGTCGATAAGTGTATCGTACATCTGACGATAAAGTTCATCGTCCATATCCTTGACCTTTCCCGCTTGAAGAAGGCGATAGAGGGGAGTCCCTTCTTCATACATAAGACTGTATGCAGAGATATGTTCAATGTCTAAAGCAAGCAGTCGCTTAATGTCTTCTTTCCATTCTTCAAGTGTCTCATTGGGAAAACCAAACATAAGGTCTACTGATATGTTCTTGATGTTTACACTTCTAAGACGCTTGACAGCAGTTTCTACCTCGTCAGCTGTATGTCTACGATGTAGGAAACGTAGGCGTTCATCAGAGAAGGTCTGCGCTCCCATAGAGATACGATTGATAGGAAGGGAACGCAAATTCTGTGCAAACTCTTCCGTTACATCATCTGGGTTACACTCCATTGTGACTTCGATAGGTATGGTAGTGGTGCAGCTGTTGTTCTCTATATCCCATTCTAAACCAATGTGATATACCTTATCTATCGTTTGGAATATCTTCTTTAGGCTTTCAAAGGAAAGCTGTGAGGGAGTACCACCACCTAAGTATATACTTGTCAAACCAGTCGTCCTCTCATCAGACATTTCATTGTCTTTCTCCGCACGCATTTCCATCTCATGGCAGATAGCGTTCACATACTGTTCTTCTACAGAAAGCCTTTCGTCCTTCTTCTTGGCTGGCACAGTAGAATAGAAGCCGCAATAAATGCAGCGACTGGCACAGAAAGGTATGTGAATGTACAATCCTAACATGATAGGTGTTTGTTCGTATATATTAATGTATGACTAATAAGAACTAATGCAAATGTACTAATAAGTTTTAAAAGAATTTGCTTTTTTAGTGAGAAACTTTGGTGTTCTCATAGGAAATGTCTAACTTAGACCGCTGAATGGATGAGTTAATACTTGTCCTCCTAGAAACGAATAAATTATTACTAACAGCTTAAATCTATCAGATATGAGAGTATATCAGACAAACGAGATTAAGAACATTGCCTTAGTTGGCAGTGCGGGTAGCGGCAAGACTACTCTTGCCGAAAGTATGTTATTCGAAGCCGGCGTTATTAAGCGTCGCGGTTCAGTTGAAGCTAAGAATACAGTTAGCGATTACTTTCCTGTTGAGCAGGAGTATGGTTACTCGGTGTTTCCAACGGTATTCCATGTAGAATGGAATAATAAGAAGCTGAATATCATTGACTGTCCGGGTAGCGATGACTTCATTGGTGGTGCAATAACCGCTCTTAATGTAACTGATGAAGCAGTCATACTTATTAATGGTCAGTATGGTCCGGAGGTTGGCACACAGAATAACTTCCGTTATACAGAGAAACTCAAGAAACCTGTAATTTTCTTGGTTAATCAACTTGATTCTGATAAGTGCGACTTTGATAATCTTATTGCAAATATGCAAGAGATCTATGGCTCAAAGTGTGTTCCTGTACAATATCCATTAGAACCAGGTCCTGGTTTCAATAGTCTGATAGATGTTCTGTTGATGAAGAAGTATAGCTGGAAGCCTGAAGGTGGAGAACCAATCATTGAGGACATTCCTGCTGACCAGATGGATAAGGCTATGGAACTTCATAAAGCACTTGTTGAGGCTGCAGCAGAGAACGATGAAGGACTGATGGAGAAGTTCTTTGAAGAAGAGACACTATCAGAAGACGAATTGCGCGAGGGTATTCGTAAAGGTCTTGTTACACGTTCTATCTTCCCAGTCTTCTGTGTATGTGCTGGTAAGAGTATGGGTGTTCGTCGATTGATGGAGTTCTTAGGTAATGTCGTTCCGTTCGTTGACGAAATGCCTAAGCTGCATAACACACGTGGTGAAGAGGTCGCTCCTGATTCCAAGGGCGCAGAATCACTCTATTTCTTCAAGACGGGTATGGAACCACATATTGGTGAAGTAAGTTACTTTAAGGTGATGAGTGGTTGTGTGAAGACTGGTGATGATTTGACTAACTCTGATCGTGGTTCAAAAGAGCGTGTTGGACAGCTTTATGCTTGTGCAGGTGCTAACCGTATTCCTGTTGACATACTGAATGCAGGTGATTTGGGTTGTATGGTGAAGTTGAAGGATGTTAAGACTGGTAACACTCTCAATGGTAAGGGTACTGACCAGCGTTTCGACTTCATTAAATATCCTAATTCAAAATACTCTAGGGCTATCGAGGCTAAGAGTTCACAAGAGACGGAGAAGCTCATGGCAGCATTACTAAAAATGCGTCAAGAGGATCCGACGTGGGTTGTGGAGCAAAGTAAGGAGTTGAAACAAACAATTGTACATGGACAGGGAGAGTTCCATCTTCGTACTTTGAAATGGCGTTTAGAGAACAATGAAAAGCTACAGGTAACCTTTAAAGAGCCTAAGATTCCCTATCGTGAAACGATAACTAAGCAAGCAAAGGCAGAGTATCGTCATAAGAAGCAAAGTGGTGGTGCTGGTCAGTTTGGCGAGGTTCATTTGATTGTTGAGCCATACGCTGAAGGTATGCCTGCTCCAACAACCTATAAGTTCAACGGACAAGAGTTTAAGATGAATATTAAAGGTTGTGAAGAACGCACTCTTCCTTGGGGTGGTAAGCTTGTGTTCATCAACTCTGTTGTCGGTGGTGCTATTGATGCTCGATTCATGCCAGCTATATTGAAAGGTGTCATGGACTGTATGGAGCGTGGACCTCTGACTGGTAGTTATGCGCGTGATGTTCGTGTGATTGTCTATGATGGTAAGATGCACCCAGTTGACTCTAACGAACTTTCTTTCACTTTGGCTGCTCGCCATGCTTTCTCTGATGCCTTCAAAGCTGCAGGTCCAAAGATTCTTGAACCTATTTATGACTTGGAGGTTTACGTACCAGGTGACTATATGGGCGATGTTATGAGCGATTTACAAGGACGTCGTGCCATGATTATGGGTATGGATTCAGAAGCAGGCTATCAGAAGTTACAAGCAAAGATTCCTCTAAAAGAGCTTGCTAACTATAGTATTTCTCTCAGCTCCCTCACTGGTGGTAGAGCTAGCTTCACAACTAAGTTTGCTAGTTATGAGCTTGTTCCTAATGATTTACAGCAGAAGTTAATTGCAGAGCATGAAGCAGAAGTAAAGGATGAAGAAGAATAGTTTATTTTTTTAGTTAATAATCATCTTCCTTGTGGGGCGCGTTCTTTCTTATTTCTTCTTGATAAGATTGTAACGTGCCTCTTTCTTTATGTCCTAATTCTACTTTGTTTCACTTTAAGTTTATGTTTAATTAAAGTCTAAGTTAAAGTACAATTAACCTCTAACTTAAAGTACAACTATCGTTTAACTTAAAGTATATTCATCGTTTAACTTAAAGTTTAATATGCGTTTAAGTTAGAGATTAATTGGCGTTTAAGGTGAAGTATTCCTATATTTAAATCTAGGCTAACTTACGTGGGTTTATATGTCTTTTTGTCTTTTCTCAATAAATCAATGATGTTTCGTTATTCATTACGATTTTGCAAGTTCAATTTAGAGTCTGCCCATTGGACTTTTCTTTAGTCATTCTTGTGCTAATTTACTTGCGATATAATTGATAATAATTAATCCTAAGTATAATAATTCGTTAATTAATTTAAATCATATTCTATTTGTTAACGTTTTTGTGTTAATGGATTAATAAAATATTATCTTTGCAATCGTGAACATCGTAGTAGAGCTATAGTCCTAATCTCATTCAGAAGTCGTAGCCTACACGAATAGAAGTAATAATAATGAAGAAGAAGACAATTTGGATTATTGCAGTAATCATGGGATTATCATTCCTAGGCTTACTTCTACTCCAACTCAATTACATTGAAGAAATGGCTGAGATGAAGAAAGAACAGTTTGACGAATCAGTCAATCGTGCTCTTTATCAGGCTTCTCGGAATATGGAATTGAATGAGACCCTTCGTTATTTAGAAGATGATGTAAATAGGAAAGAGCGTAAGCAGTCGGAACAACATTCAACTTCAAAGGATAATTCTGTTGCAACACATCAAACTCCAGCAGTAGATAGTCAAGGCGATGCATATACATCTTTTGAAGCGAAGTTATTACAATCGAAGCCATCATTGACCCCTAAGGCAATGATTCTCCGTAATGATAGTAGTTCGCTTTCTGCAACAAAACGTAACATGCAAGAGATTGTTCGTAATCGTTATGTCTATCAGAAAGCAATGCTTGAAGAGGTGGTTTATAATATACTTTATTCAGCATCAGATAAGCCTCTAAAACAACGTATTAACTTTAAATTGTTAGACCAAGATTTAAAGGCGGAGATGATGAATAATGGTATTAACATTCCCTACCATTTTACTGTTACAACGCAAGATGGTCGTGAAGTCTATCGTTGTCCAGATTATGTATCGGATGGGGAAGAGAATACTTACTCACAGGTGTTATTCCGTAATGACCCAGTGAGTAGAATGGGAGTTGTGAAGGTACACTTCCCGGAGATGAATAATTACATCTTCTCTAGTATTCGTTTTATGATACCTTCAATCATCTTCACGTTTGTGTTGTTGGTAACTTTTATCTTCACTATTGTGACAATCTTCCGTCAGAAGCGTTATAGCGAGATAAAGAACGATTTTATCAATAATATGACACATGAGTTGAAGACACCTATTGCAAGTATCTCTTTGGCGGCACAGATGATGAATGACAAGAGCTTGGAAAAGAGTCCGAAGATGGTGGAACACTTGGGAGGTGTAATCAACGATGAGGCTAAGCGACTTCGTTTCTTAGTTGAGAAAGTATTGCAGATGAGTATGTACGATAGGAAGAAGGCTGTTTTGAAGAAAAAATATACAGACTTAAACGAAATGGTTGAGACTATTGCACACTCTTTCGCACTGCGAGTAGAACATACAGGCGGTAAAGTCTATACGGAGATTGAAGCTGTTGATTCAACTATGTATGTTGATGAGATGCACTTCCAGAATGTGATATTTAATCTCTTGGATAATGCTGTCAAGTATGCAAAGCCAGACGAACCATTAAATGTCTATTTGAAGACATGGAATACGAATGAACACCTTTATCTTTCTGTGCGTGATACAGGTATGGGAATAAAGAAAGAAAATTTAAAGAAGATCTTTGATAAGTTCTATCGTGTACATACAGGTAATAGACATGATGTAAAAGGATTCGGTTTAGGTTTAGCCTATGTAAAGAGAATGGTTGATTTACATGGTGGAGAAATTAAAGTGTTAAGCGAGTTTGGTAAGGGAACTAAGTTTATAATAAAACTTCCCGTGATTCGTGATGAAGAAATAGAAGAAGAAGTATAAGAATAAACATTAAAAGTTATAGATTATGGATGATAAGTTAAAGATTTTATTGTGTGAAGATGATGAAAACCTCGGAACACTATTGAGTGAATACTTACAGGCAAAAGGCTTTCAAGCTGACCTTTGCCCAGATGGTGAAGTAGGCTATAAGGCTTTCTTAAAGAATAAGTATGATATTTGTGTACTTGATGTGATGATGCCAAAGAAAGATGGATTCACATTAGCACAAGAGATTCGCCAGGCAAATGCGGAAATTCCAATTATCTTCCTTACAGCAAAACAACTGAAAGAAGATATACTTGAGGGCTTCAAGATTGGTGCAGATGACTATATCACCAAACCTTTCTCTATGGAAGAACTTGTTTTCCGTATTGAAGCAATCCTTCGTCGAGTAAGAGGGAAGAAGACGAAAGAATCTACTATGTATAATATTGGTCGGTTTACTTTCGATACACAGAAGCAATTATTGACATTAGATAATGACCCTGAGAAGACGACGAAGCTTACAACAAAGGAAAATGAATTGCTAGCTTTGTTGTGTGCTCATTCTAATGAGATTCTCCAGCGTGATTATGCCTTAAAGACCATTTGGATTGATGATAATTACTTCAATGCTCGTTCAATGGATGTGTATATCACAAAGCTCCGTAAGCATTTGAAGCCTGATACTCAGATTGAGATTATTAATATCCATGGTAAAGGTTATAAGCTTATTGTACCTGATGAGGATTAAAAACTAAAGGTTAATGGCACATTAACTATTTAAATAGGAGTAAGTAAAAGCCCAATAGGATTCTTCATAATATGAAATCCTATTGGGCTTTACTCTTTGTTATCTAACTAGTTGTTTAAATTCAAGGTAAATCAAGTTTATTACCTTTTATAAATGCAATAGTTCCACCAATGATCAATATCAAACCTGAGAATAAGAGGGTATTACGTTGGAAGGAAATAATAACATGTATTGCAAATAAGATGATGCCAACAACTATAGCAATAAGACCTAAATATTTGATATATCTTCTCATACTGAACGTGTAATTGTACTATACGATGAGCAAAAGTACTAAAATTATTTGGTCAATTGTACGAAAAGTTGTAATTTTGCGTCGCATTTGCGTATGCAAGGTGCATTTTTAATTCATTTTATATAATTAAGTAGTATGAATCAATACGAAACCGTTTTCATTTTGACTCCCGTTTTATCTGACGAACAGATGAAGGAAGCGGTCGCTAAATTCAAGACACTGCTCACTGATAATGGTGCTGAGATCTTGAACGAAGAGATCTGGGGTCTGAAGAAGTTGGCTTACAACATTCAGAAGAAGTCATCAGGCTTCTACGCATTGTTAGAGTTCAATGCAGAACCATCAGTTATTAACACTCTCGAAACCGGCTTCCGTCGTGACGAGAAGGTTATTCGTTACATTACCGTTAAGCAGGACAAGTATTCTGCAGCTTATGCTGAGAAGCGTCGTGCTAAATGGGCAGCTAAAAAGGAGGCTTAAATCATGGCAGAGCAGAAATCAGAAATCCGTTATTTGACCGCTCCTTCTATCGATACAAAGAAGAAGAAGTATTGCCGTTTCAAGAAGAGCGGTATTAAGTACATCGATTATAAAGATGGTGAGTTCTTGAAGAAGTTCCTTAACGAGCAGGGTAAGATCCTTCCTCGTCGTATCACAGGTACTTCATTGAAGTATCAGCGTCGTGTGGCACAGGCTGTTAAGCGTGCTCGTCAGATTGCATTACTTCCATACGTAACCGATTTGATGAAGTAAAAAGGAGGTCAATAGATGGAGATTATATTAAAAGAAGATATTATCGGTCTTGGATACAAGAACGATATCGTTAATGTAAAGAACGGCTACGGTCGTAACTATCTCATTCCAACAGGTAAAGGTGTTATCGCATCTCCTTCAGCTAAGAAGCAGTTGGCAGAGAACTTAAAGCAGCAGGCATCTAAGCTTGCAGCTCTTAAGGCTGAGGCAGAGGAGAAGGCATCACAGTTGGATGGTGTAGAACTTGTTATTGAAACAAAGGTATCAGCTACTGGTGTAACTTATGGTTCTGTTAACGCAGCAACTGTAGTTGAAGAGCTTGCAAAGCGTGGTATTGAGATTGATCGCAAGATTGTTACAATGCACGATATGAAGAAGGTTGGTACTTCTGAAGCTACTGTACACTTCCACAAGGAGGTTGAGGTTAAGATTCCTGTAACTGTTGTTGCAGAGAACCAGCCAGCACCTGCTGTTGAGGAGGCTCCAGTAGAGCAGCCTGCAGAGGCACCTGTTGCAGAGGAGGAAGCTCCAGCAGCTGAGTAATTCAACAAATGACATTTTGCACTGTAAAGCAGTAATGTTAGATAATAGTCCCTTTCACTTCCGGGTGGAAGGGATTTATTAGTTTATTATGAAACGAATAGTACTTACCGGCGGACCTTGTGCCGGAAAAACGACAGCACTTGTCAAGATTATCGAGCATTTCTCCAGTCTCGGTTACAAGGTGTTTATTATTCCTGAAGTGCCAACGCTCTTTAGCCAAGCAGGTATGGATTACCTTACGGATAACCACGCTTTCTTTTATGAAGGAGAGAAGGCGACACTAGAAATGCAGCTTGCTTTGGAGGATAAGTTTACACGAATAGCCGAAACAATTACTACTCCAACCATCATCGTTTGTGATCGTGGAACGATGGATATTTCTGCTTATATGAAACCAGAAATGTGGAAGGAGATTACGGCTGGCGTTGGAACCTGTTCGGAGAAGTTACGTGCTAGATATGATGCGGTACTTCACCTTGTCAGTGCTGCTGATGGTGCAGAACCATTCTACACTACGGCTAACAATGCGGAGCGTACAGAGGGATTAGAGCTTGCACGTGAACTTGACAAGAAAGTCATTCAAGCCTGGTCAGAGCATCCTCATCTACGTGTAATCAATAACCACGAGAACTTTGACACAAAGATCAATCGTGTTATTCAAGAGATATCGAATGTACTTGAGATTCCGCAGCAGATAGTAGAAGAACGTAAATATATCGTGCGTCTTACAGAGGATATTCCTGATTCTATAGAAAGTGAGATCATTCAAACTTATCTAACATCCGACCCACGTAGTGAGGTGCGTCTTCGTCGTCGTACATTGAACGGCGTTTCTGTTAATGTTCGTACAACGAAAAAGACCTTAGCAAATAATGCACAGGTAGTTACTGAGCGACAGATTGATAATAACCTCTATGAGTCATTAATGCGTCAAGCCGACCCTTATCGTCAGTCAATCCATAAGATTCGTAAAACTTTTATATGGCGTGGTCAATTCTTTGAGCTTGATACCTATTTATCTCCTATGCGCAATCTTCAGATACTTGAAACGAAGGGCATTGTTGACCATGAGGATGTCAACTTCCCTCCCTTTATCGAGGTTGTAGAAGATATTACGGGTAAGACAGAATATTACAATTACAATTTAGCCTTGAGAAAGTAAGAGGTTAGGTTGAGCATAACTTAAAAAGGTGCCGTAACTGTATCATCAGTTGTGGCACCTTTTCAGTATATCAAAGGTCTAAACCTTATTTCTTCTTTGCTGCTTTATCAACCTTCTCCCAATACTTCTTACCCTTTTCTTTTAGTTGGTTCGTAAAGGCAATGGCATCAGCATTAGCTTGTGCCTCGTCAGCAGGAGATGCGTAAGCATGACGGAAGCCCTTAATCTTATTCCATTCACCACGTGTAAAGTCAGGTACTTCCACAGGGATATTACCATTATCCATAGAGATAGAACCTAACTCGGCTAGACAGCACCATTCTGCTAAGTCGTACACATCAATATCCAATGGCAAGCCGTTCTGTAAGCAATAAACTAGACGTGAATCCATGATGAAGTCCATACCACCATGACCACCAACTTCCTTCGCTTGTTTCTCATACTTTGTGATGATAGGGCTTTCGTTCGCCTTCTCCAAAGCTTCTCTATCCTTACCCGATAAGTAGCTGTGACCCGATAAGTCATCTGCTGAAGGGGTTACACCTGCTTTTGCAAGTTCTTGAGATGATAAAGCATAGCCTTCAACAGGATATTTATTAGCGAATCCTTTTGTACCAGTCAACTGATACATACGATTGTAAGGCTGTGGAGTCATTACGTTATGAATAATCTCAATCACCTTTCCATTCTCTGTGCTGATCAGCGTTGTGGTTTGATCGCCATTGCGGAACTCCTTACAAGGCTCACCACTCATTTGTTCAACGTGCATCTTACCATTAACTGACTTTGTATCCATTGCTACAAGCGTCTTCATACGATCGCCACGGTGAATGTCTAATACTTGTGCAATAGGGCCTAAGCCGTGAGTAGCATATATGTCACCACGGAACTTCTGGTTGTAATCCAATCTCCAACCTAACTTATCCTCTTTATCCTTCTTCCAATAAGCATTCCAGAACGGAGTAAGGTCGTGGCGATAAGCTCCTTGTACATATAGAATCTCACCGAAGATACCCTTTTGAGCCATGTTTAAAGAGTTCAACTCAAAGAAGTCATAGCAGCAGTTCTCGAGCATCATACAATGTAGTCGATTCTTCTCAGATAATTCGATGAGTTGCCATATTTCTGACATATTCATCGCTGCAGGAACTTCTATTGCAACGTGCTTACCATGTGTCATTGCTTCTTTTGCAACTAGGAAGTGATGTTTCCAATCAGGTGCAATATAAACAAGGTCTATATCTTTGCGTTTACACAATTCTTTGTAACCATCTTCGCCCGAATAAATATCCGCAGCAGGCATACTAGCCTTACGTAAATATTGCTGACACCTTTCTGCACGATCCTTCTCAAAGTCACACAACGCCATAACTTGTATTCCAGGGATATGCGTCCATCGTTCAACGGCACCTGGACCACGCATACCAAGTCCAACGAAGGCTACCCGTACAACCTTCATCTTTGGTGTTGCAAGGTTCAAAACACTTTGCTCACCAGCAGGACGGGTAGGAACCTCTGTGACCGCCTTTCCGTTAACAATCTTGTAAGGCCAATTGAATTGTGCTAAAGCATTCGTTGGTAATAAGAAACTGCCTGCAATGAGTATTGCAGCAAAGGTCTTTTTAATTCTCATAGTTTGGTTTTTTATTTATTGATTATTGGTTTTTAATTATAATTGTAGGGCAAAGATAATGAATATTAGTGTAAAACGGGAATACTTTAAAGATTAATTTGTCAGATGTTTTTGGTTGATGTTCAAATGGAAAGTTCAACGCTCAACTTCGTTCCAATTCTTATCGTATGATACTTTAAGTTAATCGCCATTTGTACTTTAAGTTAAAGGTCGCTTGTACTTTAAGTTAAACGTCAATCCTACTTTAAGTTAGTGTTCGATACCTTTTAAATTACTACATCTTTCAATAGTTATACATATTGTTTTATGTGGGTATCATCTTCTGTGCATAGCTATTTAAGATATAAGTTTTGCTTTTAGAGCGTAATTCTTCATTATCTATTTAATTTTCTGTATCTTTGCACTCAGAAAGTATTAACAATTAAAGCATAAAATAAGATGAAAGCATTTGTATTCCCTGGACAGGGATCTCAGTTTGTTGGGATGGGTAAGGACCTTTACGAGAACAGCCCATTAGCAAAAGAATTATTCGATAAGGCAGATGAGATTCTTGGTTTCAAGATCACCAATATTATGTTTGCAGGCACTGATGACCAACTAAAGGAGACGAAGGTAACTCAACCTGCAGTATTCCTTCATAGTGTAATCTCTGCCCTTTGCTTAGGTGACGAGTTTAAGCCAGATATGGTAGCGGGTCATTCATTGGGTGAGTTCTCTGCTCTTGTTGCTGCGGGTGCATTAAGTTTCGAGGATGGTTTGAAGTTGGTTGCTGCTCGTGCTAACGCAATGCAGAAGGCATGTGAGCAGAACCCTGGTACTATGGCTGCAATTATAGGCTTGCCAGACGAGAAGGTTGAAGAGATTTGTGCTCAAGTGTCAAAGGAAGGTAAGGTTTGTGTAGCAGCCAACTTTAACTGTCCTGGTCAGTTAGTTATTTCAGGTTCTGTTGACGCTATCAACGAGGCATGCGAGTTGTTAAAGGAAGCAGGTGCTAAGCGCGCATTACCATTGAAGGTTGGTGGTGCTTTCCACTCTCCATTGATGCAGCCAGCTAAAGACGAATTGCAGGCAGCTATTGAGGCAACTAAATTCAATGCTCCAAAGTGTCCTGTTTATCAGAATGTAGATGCATTGCCACATACCGACCCAGCTGAAATTCAGAAGAATTTGATTGCTCAGCTCACCTCAAGTGTACGTTGGACGAAGAGTGCCCAGAACATGATTGCTGATGGTGCTGATGAGTTCATCGAATGTGGACCAGGTAAAGCATTGCAGGGTATGCTTGGACGTATTGACAGAAATGTTAATGCTCACGGCATAGCTTAATACTATAGCTAATAGTCCCTCTTCTTAACCCCTCCTTGTTTTAGGAGTGATACGGAAGAGGGACTTTTGTTTATTCATTGTATGAAAACTAAATTAGTTATTTATCAAGTCTTCACTCGTACTTTCGGTAATAAGAACCTTACGAGAAAGGAGAATGGTACATTAGCAGAGAATGGGGTAGGGAAGATGAATGACTTCGACGAGTCGGTACTTCGTCGCATTCATGACTTCGGTGTCACTCATCTTTGGTATACTGGTGTTATCCGTCATGCAACGTGTACTGATTATTCTTCCTTCGGTATTCCTTGTCAGAACCCACGAGTTGTAAAAGGACGCGCTGGTTCCCCATACGCCATTACTGATTATTATGATATTGACCCTGATATTGCGGTTAATGTCGATGAGCGCATGGCAGAGTTCGAGGCTCTTATTAGTAGAACACATGAGGAAGGACTGAAAATGATTATCGACTTCGTGCCTAATCATGTTGCGCGTCAATATAAGAGTATAGCAAAGCCGCAAGGAGTGAGTGATTTAGGAGAAGACGATGACTTTGGGAAGCATTTTGATCCACAAAACAACTTCTATTATTGTCCGGGTGAAGCACTCGACCTGTCTGGGGTAGCCGAGAATGAATATGCAAACGGAGCGGAACCTTACCATGAATATCCAGCCAAGTGCACGGGTAACGATCGCTTCGATTCGCATCCACAGCAGAATGATTGGTATGAGACGGTGAAACTCAATTATGGAGTAGACTATTGTGATGCTGGTGGGCGTAGTTATCATTATCATCCCATTCCTTCTACTTGGAAGAAGATGACTGAAATACTCTTCTTCTGGGCAGCTAAAGGGATTGATGGTTTCCGTTGTGATATGGCGGAGATGGTACCTCACCAATTCTGGTCATACGCCACACAACAGGTCAAGGAGCGTTATCCAGACGTGATATTCATTGGAGAGGTATATGATCCGAACCAGTATCGTATGTATGTTGAGTCAGGCTTTGATTACTTATATGATAAGGTGGGTATGTATGATTGCATACGTGGTGTCATCTGTGACGAGCGTCCGGCTTCTTCTATCACGCACGAGTGGCAGCAAGTTGACGATATACGCGACCACATGCTTTACTTCCTAGAGAATCATGATGAGCAGCGCATTGCCTCCGACTTCTTTGCTGGTGACCCGTGGAAAGGAGTGCCGGGCATGATAGTTTCCGCATTGCTCCAGCAAAATCCAGTTATGGTTTATGCAGGACAAGAGTTTGGCGAGCGGGGTATGGATAAAGAGGGCTTCTCGGGACGTGATGGTCGTTCGACTATCTTTGACTATTGGACGAGTGAAGCTATTTATAAAGGTTTCTTCAATCACGAGGAACTTACAACAGATGAGAAGAGGTTATCATTGGTCTATCAAGGTCTGCTTCGTTTCTGCAATCGCGAGAAGGCAGTGCGTGAAGGATTGACATTCGACCTCATGTATGTTAATAATCAAAGCTATCAGTTCAACCCTCGCAAACAATTTGCCTTCTTGCGCAAGGCTGACGATGAAGTGTTACTCGTTGTAGCGAACTTCGATCAGAAACGTGTGCAAATCAATGTTACCATTCCTGCTCATGCCTACGACTTCCTTGGATTACCAGAGCGGGAAGTAGAGATGACCGATTTGCTTTCAGGTTTTACGAAGATGGTAGAACTGAAACGAGATGGACAGGTTGCCTTAGATGTCGAGGCAAATTATGGTAGGATATATAAGTTTAACGTAAAGGAGAAGCCCATGGACTATGTATTGAATACGCATAACAAGGAGGAATTCCCACCGGCTCATACAGCAGAACATTTATTGAATCAAGTCATGGTTCGTATGTTTGGGGCGGAGCGTAGTAATAATGCGCATATCGAAAGAAAGAAGAGTAAGATGACATTCATCCTTGATCATAAACCTAATCGTAAGGAGGAGAAGGCTATTGTTGATGAGATGAATCGCCTTATAGCAGAGGATTTGCCAGTAACGTTCGAAATGGTAGACAGGAATCATATTCCTGAAGGAGTGAGCTTGGATAAGCTACCAGATGATGCTTCCGAGATGTTACGACTTGTGCGAATAGGCGACTTCGATGTGTGCCCTTGCATTGGTAAGCATGTCCGATCAACGAGTCAGATAGGTCGCTTTGAATTGTTAGGTACTAATTGGGACGAAGCAAAACATGCCTTCCGTATTCGGTTTAAGGTTGTTGTATAGAAAACTCTCACTACCACTATGAGGATGTGGCAAGTTAATCAACCCTCGAAAGTTAAACAAATGACTTTCGAGGGTTTTCTATGAAAGGGAGAAAGAGATTTCAGAGGTACATCAGACTTAGATAATGAATTATCACGCTTAGATAATAGAATTACGCACGTACAACAAGAATACAGAGCATATAGAAAAACAAAAGAGAACTAAGGAAGAACAATTACGAGATGTGTGTTGTGAGTTCGTTCTCTTATACAAACAAATAAGAGATAAGCTCTTTGATTGTGCTTACCTCTTATTTGTTTTACCTTTCTTTCTTATCTAATGACTTGTGAGTGACTTATGATTTATCGCTCTGTTCCTTCATATCAATAAACTGCTTGTTTGCATCATAAAACTCATATTGCAAATAAGCTAGCTTCTGTGAAGGAATAATGTTTACGCCTAATCCGTATCTCATTTGCCACTTACGTTTTAGCGAGATGAAACCCTTGTTAATGTAAGCAGCTACGTATGGGTGGACGTGTAAGTAGAATTTCTTTACTCCTACCTTATTGACAAGGCGATCAATCTTTCGCTCTAACTGGTCAGTAAAGAGGATACTTGAGTGAATCTTACCTGTTCCAAAACAAGTGGGGCAGTCCTCATCTACGTCAACATCCATTACAGGACGAACACGTTGGCGAGTGATCTGCATTAAGCCGAACTTACTTAATGGAAGAATGTTGTGACGGGCTCTATCCTTCTGCATGTTCTTACACATACGCTCGTAAAGCATCTGTCTGTCTTCAGCAAGATTCATATCTATAAAGTCAACGACGATGATTCCTCCCATATCACGTAATCGAAGTTGACGTGCTAATTCGTCGGCAGCTCCAAGGTTTGTGTCAAGTGCGTTCTGCTCTTGTGCTTTCTCCTTGGTTCTGTTTCCACTATTTACATCAACAACGTGCATAGCCTCTGTGTGTTCGATGATGAGGTAACAACCATGCCCGTAGTTGATTGTCTTGCCAAAGCTAGACTTGATTTGCTTTGTAACATCGAAATTGTCAAAGATAGGCACCTTTCCATTGTACTTCTTCACTATGCTTGCCTTTTCAGGGGCTATTAGAGATACATAGTGGCGTACAGCTGTGCAAATGTCATCATCATTGACATAGATGTTCTCGTAGGTTGGGTTGAAGAGATCACGTAACATAGCAACGGCACGTCCAGTCTCCTCAAATACTAATTGAGGACGCTCTTGTGTCTTTTGTACCTTCGTGATAGCTTCATTCCAACGATTCAGAAGGACTTTCATCTCTGCATCAAGTTCCGCAACACGCTTGCCTTCAGCTACTGTTCTAACAATTACACCAAAGTTCTTTGGAGTGATACTTTGGATGAGTTGCTTTAGGCGTGCTCGTTCTTCGCCGCTCTTAATCTTAGATGAAACACTGACTTTATGCCCAAAAGGTATAAGCACCAGGTAGCGACCAGCAAATGATATTTCGCCTGTAAGACGCGGACCTTTGGTGGAAATGGGTTCTTTGACAATTTGTACCAATACTTCTTGACCTACTTGCAAGGCATTCTGTATCGTGCCGTCTTTTTGTATGTCAGGGAGATGATTGGCTTTCTGAATGGGATAAAGTTTTTTACGATCGCTCTGAACCTGTTTCAGATATTTGGCGTAGGAGTTGAATTGACTCCCTAAGTCTAGATAATGAAGAAAGGCGTCACGCTCATAACCTACATCTACAAAGCAGGCGTTTAGCCCTGGCATCAGCTTCTTTACTTTTGCCACGTAGATGTTTCCAACCGAAAAGCTAGCTTCTCTTGGTTCACGTTGATATTCAACCAAACGCTTATCCTCGAGTAGTGCTATCGAAATCTCTTTCTGTTGGACATCAATAATTACTTCGCTTGTCATCTATCTTCTCTTGTTATAAACACCATGATAGTATCGGATCGTATAAGTTAGCTATAAATGTTTTATACGTTATGATTTGTGGTAATAAACAATACACCTAATCGTACTACATGATATTTATAGGTAATAAAAAAGGCGGAACCTGCCGTCGCATTCCATGGTTGGAATTAATTGCGATGACACGCCCCGTCATGTTTGAAAGTCGTAATAAGTGCTTTCAGCCTATGGGGCTTACTTACTCTTATGTCTGTTCTTTCTTAATCTCTTTTTACGCTTGTGCGTAGCCATCTTATGTCCCTTTTTCTTTTTTCCGTTTGGCATAGCTTTAATGTTTTAAATTGTTATAATATTTATGTTTACTTATTCTTCATATCCTCAATGAAAGTCTTTGCAGGCTTGAAGCTTGGGAAATCATGTGCAGGGATTGTGATTGTCGTATTCTTTGAGATGTTACGAGCTGTCTTTTCTGCACGATGCTTAATAATAAAGCTACCGAAACCACGTAAATATACGTTCTCTTTCTTCCCTAATAAGCTATCTTTGATTGCATCCATGAATGATTCAACTACAGCTGAAACGTCTTTCTTGGCAATACCAGTTGATGTTGCAATCTCATTGATAATGTCTGCTTTCGTCATTTCGTTTTTATTCTTTTTATGTTTAATTCTTTATTCTCTCATTATTTCGGATTGCAAAGATACTCATTTTCAGCTTAATAGAGAAATGTTTTGAGTGTTTTTTTGCAAAAACTCTCTCTGATAGTTCCCTACTCTTAAGTTTTTTGTATCTTTGTAACCTAATTATATAAGGTGTATGAAGATTGCCATTGGAATTGATGTGGGGATTTCAACAACGAAGATTGTTGGAATTAGAGAAGGGAAGGTCGTTAAACCTTTACGTATAAAGGCTACTGACCCTGTGACTTCCTTGTATGGTGCATTTGGTAAATACTTGTATGATAATAAGATTGATTTATCAGATGTAGAGCAAGTGATGTTGACAGGAGTTGGCGCTCATTATGTTAATAAGCCTGTTTATGGACTTCCGACGGCAAAGGCTGATGAGTTTTTAGCTGATGGCTTGGGAGCTCAGTTCGAGTCGAAACTTCAACGGATGATAGTTGTCTCTATGGGTACAGGAACCTCTTTAGTGCTTTGTGATGGCAATGAAATCCGTCACATTGGTGGTATTGGTATTGGAGGCGGTACATTAAGTGGGCTTTCTCGGTTGTTATTACAGACAGATGATGTTAAAGAAGTTGTGTCTTTGGCAATGAAAGGAGACATCTCACGCATTAATCTTCAGATAAAAGATATATCAACGAGTCCACTACCAGGTTTGCCTATGGATGCAACAGCGTCTTTGTTTGCAAATGCGCAAGTAAATGCTAGTAGAGAGGATATTGCTCTTGGTTTGATAGGTTTAGTGTTGCAATCAATAGGTTCTGCAACAATCTTAAGTTCCTTAAATAGTGATATTCGGGATTTTGTTTTGATAGGTAATCTCACGTTGTTACCACAATGCGAATTACTCTTTCCTATCATGGAGAAGATTTATGATGTTCGATTTATTATTCCCAAATATTCGGAGTATTGTACGGCTATTGGTGCAGCATTGCAAGGGTTAAAGCGTGGATAAGTCTTGATAAAACATCCTTTTCTTTATTATTTTCATATTTAATTCTCTCATTCTTGCATTATTCCAATATTTCTTCTTACCTTTGCGCCCGTTGAGTGAGAATTAACCCAATTAATAATGATGTTACAAACAACGAAATTCAATCAAGCTAACGTTTGCGCCTTATATAATAAAGGTGTAAGCCGTGCCATTGCGTTGGATTCCTTAACATCTAAAATCGAGAAAAAGGCTGCAAATTATTTGGTAGTTCCAAATAATTGTATACTCTCTCTCTCTCTCTCTCTCTAGTAGAGCAGGCGCAAATAACACATTTTTTCTTCTCGCGTACGCGCGCGCGAAGCGTGCCGCAAACCCTGTAAACAAAGGACTTCTAGGAGTTTCCTTTGTTCTTTTTTTGTGTCCATACCTAAACCGAAATATAGAAAAATTAAGCACGAAATAACAACTAATTTTAATCAATAAAACAATGGATATATTAACATTGTATCCTTTAAATTTAAAACAAAATGATAGCAACTGAAAGAAAGATTTATCAAAAGCCTCAATGCAACATCATTTGCACGGAGACAGAAGCCCTGTTAGGCAATGCCAGTGGTAATGCTGGAAAGATTCAGTCAGGAACAGTAACGGGCGATGCAAAGCGTAACTTCTTTAACGAAGAAGAAGACGAAGACCAGGAAGGCTTTTCTTGGGACAATACAGAAAAGGACTAAAGATTATAAGAAAGGAAAACGAAAAATGAATAAGTTTATGAAGAGAACAACTATCGGTTCAGTAATGCGAAGTATGTGTTATGGGTTCACTGCCTTATTGTTTGCTGCTAGCTGTGCGAATGACGACGTTGCACAAGAGAACAAGCAAAAGAAAGATAATATCCCTGCTGGTACAACCGTCTTTACAGGTACTTCTCAAACGGAAGCCACAACACGTACCGCAATTCTTAATCATACAAAAGGCTCGGATGCTTCTGTGAATTGGAGCAGCACAGACAAGATATGGGTAAAGGACGATGGAGGACACTGGCAACAGAGTGGAGCTGTAACATTCCCCTTTGCTACTAATAAGGCACAAGGAATATTTGCCCTTTCTGGAACTTATACTGGTGCTACACACGATATTCTCTACACAAACAAGGCTGTTTCGGGGACGCAACCACAAGTAGAGATAAAGGCAACACAAGCACAGTCTGCCCCAAACAACTTCGACCATGCAGGCGAATCGGGTGATTTTGGTGTCGCAACAGGTAACAAAGCTGGCAGTAATTATAAATTCACCCTTAATCACAAGGCAGCTTATCTCTGTTTTATTCCTCGCTCAAGCAACCCATACGTAAATCGCAGTAAGTTGATTAAGGTTGAGATTATGAGCGACGACAATATTGCTGGAACTTACGACATAGCAGCTAATGGAGCTCTCACCCTCGCTTCGGGTGGTTCAAAGACGATTACCGTAACAACAGGTTCAGGTTTTGATATAGACAACTCTACCGAGGATATGAGTAAGAATGCAACCTACGCAGTCGTTGCTCCAGGCACACATAAATTCCGCATTCGTTATTGGCTTCGCAATACAACGGATAATCCACAAGGAACAATAAATGGAACAGTATCAAAGATCATTACGCTTAACTGTACGGCTGGTTCAATTCATGATATAACAGCTAATCTTGATCCGCATGATTATGATGGTGACCATTACTATATGTGGGATGCAGATAAACAGTATTGGGAAGGTTATGGATGGAATAAAGGAGGTGACCAGCCGACAATTAGTCAAGGTCTTTCAGGCGCAACAACTTCCAGCAACTACGCCCGGAGCAACGCTGACTCTCGTTACTTCAACACAGCATTTACTTCTAGCGTAGATAACCCCGCTACCCACACTTCATGCAAAGACCTTCTAAACGTGAACGAGATGACGTGGTACGCCGCTAAAGGCGACCCACGTTGGGACAATGACGAGTTATGGACTACCATGGGTCATTTATATAAAGGTGGCATGTGGTTTAAGAAGGAGGCATACATAAGCAATTACGACAGTAGCACCGCTTCTGACGGCGCTGATTGGCGCACAGAAGGAAAAAGTAACCACTGGCCCGTTCTTGAGACCCTTCCTTCCTCCACTGACGCAGGCAAATACTTTTACCTGCCTGCCTTGGGTTACTACTACTCTGGTTATCTGAAACACTGTGGCATGTACGGAGACTATTGGTCGTCAAGTGCTTACCCTAATGACATGATCTACGCGTACGGTCTGAGCTTCAGCAGTACTAGTATCTTGGTGTATGGCAACACCTGTTTCCGCTACAACGGGTTTAGGGTGAAGGCATTCGAGTAGTCCTAAAAGCCCCACCCCGCCCCTCCCCAAAGGGGAGGGAGTGCCTAACGGGCAAAGCTTCAGTTGAATGCGTATTCCGTTGCTGCGCTCACCGTATCTACGCGCTGGCGGATACGTATCTACGGACTGCTAGATACGTATTGCGCCGCTGCTAGATACGTATCTGACGGCAACGCTCACCGCATTTAGCAGCGACGCTCACCGTATCTGTCAGCACGTAGATACGGTGAGCGCAGCAACGGGATACATATTCGGCAGAAGAAAGATGAGAGAAAGGGGAAATTTAAGTGATGAAAGACGGGAAATGAACAAAGAAAATAGAATAGGGCGGCATGAAGATGCAGCGAATGGAAGCGGAAGTGTGCTGCCCTACGCTATGATAAACAACAATAGTATTAATAATTT
>ERZ773196.277-NODE-277-length-33259-cov-8.301409_pt1 | contig 33259 bp, 33 predicted proteins | sample MGYA00581009_ERZ773196 | MGnify/ENA primary metagenome ERZ773196 (study PRJEB29015, sample SAMEA2738162) | human oral metagenome | biome: human oral; feature: human-associated habitat; material: saliva | place: China | collected 2243 ... | reverse complement strand
TCATCGCTGGCTCAGCTCATAAGCATATGGATTTTGACGAACTCGCCAACCGCATTAACTACAGCGACAAATTGGCCGAAGGAATTCTAAAATCAAAACTCAAAAGCGGGCAATATGAGAAAAGCCACGATGGATTCATCATTCAACCACTTGAATCTCGATATGCACCAGTAAATCCAGCGGATGCTGTGAGGTGTCAAACGTGGGAAGCATTCACGCGAACCTTTAGACAAGGCGCCGAGGCTGAAGCCGAAAACATCAGCCGGTACTTGCTGGACGGGGTACCAATTATTGACGCAACACACGAACAACTCACAGCCATCAAAAACGACGAGAGCCCAGCCTACCAAATGACGATGTTTGACCTTTGCCAATACCGCGAGCCGGGAACGACCGGTGCCAGTAATGTGATCGAGACCTCAGCTGTACTGATCGACATCGACGGAACCGACAAGCCGACCGAGTACATTTTGCAGGTGGTCGACTCGTTACAGGTTGATGCCTTGGTGGTGTCATCGATGAGGGACAAGGCGGACAATGTCAAAGTCCATATCATCCTGCCAGTAACGCGACCAATCACCCACGTGCGAGATTACAAACGCACATGGCAAGCAATCGCGGACACGCTCAAAGGTTACGGCGTCGAGGTTGACAAACAAGTCAAAGACATGACGCGACGGATGTACGTGGCCTCATCACTTCGCGTGATGCATCGCACCGTTAGAAATCGCGCGATCATTCCATGCGATCAACCAACACCGGAAGAACTCGCCAAAGAAGAACGAATCCAACAATGGCAACAACAAATGCGGAACCAAACCGCAAGCGTCGACGATATCGACCGCGCCATCATGACAGTAGCAACGGCACCGGATGGAGAAAGAAATTCAACATTAAACCGGGTGCTCTATCGGCTAAAACGCTTGGGAGCTAGTGAGAAAGATTTGCACAATATCGCCATGGTCTCAAATGTTGAAACCGACGCCGAACGCCGGGCCACTTACTTATCGGCCACTGGTTACACTTATTAAAGAAAGGAAATATCACCATGACTGACACCAATAACCAAAACACCAACGCCTACACATACACAACATCTATCGCGCCACTTTATCCAACGCGACCACATGATTTTGACAAGTCCAAAACCTGGGTGATCGCTATTGATCCGTCCACAACGTCGACCGGTTACGCGGTCTATGATGGTGAAGTGGATGCGATTATCTCCACCGCGACCATCACCCAACCGCAAGACGTCCCAATCAGCAAACGATATGACCGCATGCGCGCGAAAGTTTGGAAACGAATGGCGGAAGATATCCACAAAGCGGACGAAATGAAAAAGAAGATCATTTGGGTGGTGGAATCCTATCCGGGCACGCTCGGCTTTATCGACCGCACCAACTCGGCTTGGTATATCCAACAGCTGTCCGATACACTCTTGACACTTGCACGGCTACAAGATGACTACGTGATCCCGACGCGTACTTGGTCATGGCGTCACCTGCACGGACTGCCTACAAGTTGCGACGCAACCACACCCGACATGCTAATCGGAATTCCTGAAGTGGCGGATGAAGACGATCATCATATGGAATATCTAGCAACCGCACACAAGAGAGGCCATGATTTGCTCAAGGCTTTATCCGTTGCAAAACTGGAACACCTACGACAACTTAACCCGGACCGATTCATCGGCGTCACTGATGAAGGTGACGACGTAGCGGAAGCGGTGCTCATGGCTTTGGCTGTTGTTGATGGCAACAACTACAACATGACCAGCGACGCTTACCGGCATTTGGATATTTTCGGCATCGTGAAAACTGAAACCGTCCGCTCTTGGCATGTCTCAGCGCTGGGTGATATCGTCATGACGGATCAGTACCGCGTAGCGCACGGTTGGCCAATTGACCACCAAAAAATGGGAAGCATCATTAATGATGCGGACGGCTTGGCAATGTGGGCACTATCAGCACACCAAGAGGAAGCCAAAGCGAATGGCACCACCATTTGGAAACAGGAAGACAAGGACAAGGCGGAGGGCAACGCGGTATGATCTATGTGCATCACCTAGCCACCCTTCATCATATACCTTCCATCCATCCTAATTTATTGATGTACGTCAAGCGCTTGGAAGATTACGAGCTGGACGAAGACGAAGATGGCCACCTAAAGTTTCACCCTGAGCTGGCAAAGACCATGCAAGGGAAAGACCTTGTCCGCATGTATGTCTTACGCATCGCGGAAGATGTCGTCATCACATGCAACGCCCAGCGAGCTTTGCGCCTACTGGTTGCAAGAACAAGAAGAGAGAATAACGAGCCACCCTATCGACCGGGTGACAACTACACGCCAGCTGATGATCACCGAGTGATGCGCCTGATCATCAACCACTGCCGGGAACACTTGCCAGAGATCCGCGCGATCCTAGCCAGCCAACCTACCTACCACAAGGCACCAAGCACAAGCGAATGAGATGAGCCGAGCTCATCTTTTTTTTTTCTTTTTTAAGAAAAAATTATTGACACGCGCGGGGAAATGTGATATACTAGAGACAAATAGGAAACCCCCCCCCTTTGCGGTTGCTTTATAGGGGAGTACTAATCGACACGGGGTCACACGCTCAAACCTCCCGGGAATTTTTGCCCGAAAAGTTTTTGAGGTTTGAAAAGGGCCCGGCAATAAGTGGAGAGGGTTTAAAACGGAGAAAAAACCGATATTAATCGGTTAATATATTAACTGAAAAAAACATGAAAGAAAATGAAAGGGTGTGAAAACTTGCCGAAACCAAGCAATTATGAAGCAAAAGTGGTCCCAAACTTGAGCAAAATCCGGACCGCTCGCATTAATGGGGCATCCATGCAAGACATCGCGGACATGTTGGGCGTCGCGGCTTCCACGTTGTACAATTACACAAGCCAACACCCGGAATTTAAGGAGGCAATGGATGAGGCAACGTATCAAATGCACTCAACCATCGAGGCCACGGCCAACCAGTCACTACTTGACAAATTAAAAGACCGCATGATGGTGACGGAACAAATCATCGAAGACGGTGTGATCACCAAAGAGAAGCGCCAACTGGTCAAAGCTGACACAGTTGCCATCATTTTCTCGCTCAAATCAAGGAACCCGCAAAAATGGGATCCATTGGGCGTTGCTCGTATTGAACAAAAAGAGCAAGAGGACGACCTAGGCCAACAAATCAAAGACATGTTGTCCCAGTACACGGTCAAACCCGTGACCGATACAAGTAAAGGAAAAGACAAAAATGACAATAACAAATGAAATTCAACTGGCAAACGGTCTTGAGACTTTGCTCCGTTTGGGTTTTGACTGCTTGGGCATTATTGACCCTTACGACCGCATATTGGTTGCCCTGTCAGCTTTGCACGTTTACTCTGACAAAATACACAAATGCGCAACGGTTGATGATTTGCTCGCGTACATTGTGGATGCTTGCGAAATTGACAGCATACGTGATGCACTACGCGATACCATCCAAACCAACAAAGGTGGCGAGTCCCGCGGCGTCAGTGACTATGTGGACACGGTGGCCGAGGTTTACCATTTTTTGAGAAATGGTGAAATCTATGACCTGGCCGGCATGTTATACCGAATGCACGCCAACATACAAGGAAAATCAAACGCTGGGCAAGTGATGACCCCCACCATATCGCGCAATTAATGGTGCGACTTCTAGACGTTACCGCGGATGACGTGGTGATGGATACGACGTGCGGGTGCGGGACTTTATTATTAACAGCTCACAAAATGACAGGGTGCGGGGTCACTGGTGTTGAATTCACGCCTCAAATGTACAACATCGCGGTGATGAATGCAACCGTAAATGGAATTGACGCTTCCAACATTCGAAACGGTGACGCAACTACCGAAGACGTGGCCCAATACGTAAAGAATACAGCGCCGAGTGTGTTGTTGTTAAACCCGCCTTACGAGTCAAAACATGGATGTATGAAAATTGTGAAATCCGCACTGGACAACGCGCCAAAAGGTGCGCGTGTTGCGATTATCCTCCCAGATACCAAACTGGACAAACAACGCGGGCACAAACTACTCAAAGATCACACATTGACAACCATTGTCAAACTCCCACCGGAAACTTTCGAAGCCTTCGTCGACACGTCAATCTTTTTCTTTACGCCACACACTCCACAAGGTGACACCAAAGTGCAAGCTTTCAACATTGCTGAAGATGGACACCAACGGATCAAAAAACGGGGACGCATCGACATTGACAACAAATGGGCCGACGATCTCGAGCCCTATTGGGTCGACGCCGTGAAGTCAAACAATGACGCTAGATTCCACACGCACCGAGTAATCGATCCAGCCGTCCGACTTTCATATCCGCCAAAAGCGCGAGCGGTGACTGTCACGCAAGATGATTACATACGCACGGCGGTTGGTTATTATATCACAAAAACCGACGGCGTAACGGTTGAGGATTTGCGCGACATGTTGACAAATCAGCTCGATGGCATGCTCTACGGATTGGAGGGTGACAAATGATTAAAACCGAAAAACGGAAAATTGAGACACTCTTTGACATTTCGCGAAATCCGCGGATTAACCTTGTCGACATGCTACCCGGTGAAATTCCACTGGTAACAAACAGCAAAACCATTCCGGCCTATACTGTCGGAAATGATGTCCCGACAACGCCACGCGGTACAATTACGGTGTCCAAATTTGGCCACACAAATTATATCGATGAGCCTTTTATCGCGTCGGATATAATGACGCTTCAGCCCTTGGACGAAGAGAGCAAGGCGCCCGAGTTTGGCTTATATGTGTCAACGCAATTAAATGTTGCCTTTGAATATGCCAACTATAATGACTTAATCACCCTGCAAATACTGAAGGAAACCGAAATCGAGGTGCCAGTCACTGAAGCTGGTGACATTGATTATGACGCGGTGCGCGATAAAATGACCCCGATCATGGAGAAAGCACAAAAACACGTTGACCAACTGGTGACACAATACCAACGATACAAGGAGAAAAAGAATGGTAAGTTATAACGAATATTACAACCGCTCAATCGGTCGCGGATATGACATTGACGGATATTATGGCGCCCAATGTTGGGACGGTTTCGCGGATTACTGCCGCTGGCTGGGTGTGCAAATTGTAAACTGCACCAACACCGGATACGCTCGTGACCTATGGGAACAGCGACACAGTAACGGAATTTTAAACGGTTTCATCGAAGTTGAGCGCATGCAACCCGGTGACGTTGCCATTTTTGCCGTGACAAGTTCAACGCCGTATTCTCACGTGGCGATTTTCCACGCCGACGCTGGCAACGGCTGGGGTTGGTTCCTAGGGCAAAACCAAGGTGGGGCATATTATCCCGGCGGTGGTTCTTGCTATAACCTAGTGAAATTGCCATACTCGGCAACTTACGCCACAGCCTTCCGACCTAAAGCATTAACAGGTAACCAAGTTGCAAAAGCACCAGCACCACAAGCGATCGCAAGTGCAAACAGTCAATGGATCGCGGAATCAGCAACATTTACAAGCGCATATGCAATTTATGCCCGTGAGGGTGGGCCATCAACCAACAACAAGAGCCCGTACCTCTTCCCGGCCGGCTCAAAGGTTCATTACGACGCGTACTGCCACGCTAACGGGTACGTATGGATTCGCCAACCACGCTCCGGTGGTGGTTACTGGTATATTCCAACAGGGGAAAGTAACGGAACCAAACGAACGGGTCCAGCGTGGGGATCATTCGCATAAATATTATAGGAACATAAAGGCACTGAAACGTGCCTTTTTTTTGAAAGGAGAGACCGTATGAAGTATCTGAATGAGCTATTAGCATATGACAAAGCCCACGGAGTGCGGCACAGTAAAGCCATTGAACGAGCAATTAAAAAACACAAACGCATTCACAAACGCGCACTAGAGGGGAAATATCAATACCGCCCTGATATCGTCGAAAACGTTATCAATTTTATAGAGTCGCAAGTTTATATGACCACCGGGACTTTGGGTTTGATCAAGTTACAACCCGCCCAAAAATGGTGGATGGAGCTGTGGTGGGGATATTATACCAACGACGGATCAGCACTGATTGAGGAAACCATGCTTGTGATTATCCGTGGGGCTGGAAAATCCACCCTGATGTCAGCGCTTGAGGCTTACTGGTTGCTATACGGTGGCAACTATGGCGGGGAGTCGTGGATTGTCGCCTATGATAACAACCAAGCCGAGCACGTTTACGGACAAATCAGGAACCAAATCACCGCCGGTGATGGATTGCTCCGCATGTTGGGAGATACCGGACAGCTAAAGACGACCAAAACCGGCATCAAGTGTGTGCCGACAAATAACGAAGTGAGAAAAGCCACCCATGATGTGGCCCGCCTACAAGGCGGTAATACGAGCTTAAATGTGTTTGACGAGGTCCACACATACCGCGAGGATGTTATTTCGGCGGTCAACAAGGGATCACGCCAAAAGCAACACAGCTGGCGCTCTATTTACATAACTTCGGGCGGTATCACGCGCGGCTACCTCTTTGATGACCTCTTGGAGCGTTTCACCTCCGAAGCTGAATTCGAGAGCGACCGCTCAATCGGTTTGATTTACCAACTGGACGAAGCCGGAGAAGTAACCGATGAGAAAAACTGGACCAAGGCCGCGCCGATGCTACCGGGGGGCCTGCCAAAAATTGAAGCTGTTCGTGATGAGTATAATATCGCTTCGCGCGATAATGCTTTACAGCTTCAATTTCTTTCCTATAATATGGGGGTACAAGTCCAAGACACCACCAAATACATTATGCCCGAAGAATCCGCCCGTACGGATTACGACTTCGACGAGGTTTGGACCGGTGCGGAAGTTGTGCTGGGTGTTGACCTTTCCTTGGTTGGCGATTTGACCGCGCTTGTGTTTTTAACTGAAAAAAACGGGATCACATACGCCCACGTGGAAGCTTTGGGATCTAAAAACACACTGGACAAACTACCCGAGGCTCAGGCAACGTTACTGCGCAACATGGAAAATTTAACCATCACGCAAGGGGCTTACATCACGGCCGCTGATGTGCTGGATGTTTTGCAACAATTCGTGCACCGTACCAACTGCCAGCTAACGTATGTTGGATATGACCGGGCACGCTATGATGTATTGAAGCAAATGATCGACGATTACTTTTTTGATGTGAAAAATGAAAGACAGCTCCCAGTCCGTCAAGGTTTCGCCCTTTCCGATTATATCAAACTCGCCAAAGACAAACTCAAGGAGGGCTCACTGGTCCACAACTCGCGCATTTTGGAATGGAGCCTGAACAACCTAGCGGTCAAAGTTGGGGCCAGCGGTGATTACATGGCCACAAAATTGACCGACGCGGACAAAATTGACCCAGCTGTGGCTTTGGTGATCGCGCTAAAAACCGCAATTGTTAAGGGTATTTAGCCCGGCATTATATCTGACAGGACGCCCAGAATTTGATATAATAAGATAAGAATATAATCATCATGGAGGACACCGACAAAATGGACGGATTAATCAATCAACTAACACACCTTCGCCCGACTGACATGTCAATCGTTATGCTAGTGGTGGCACTTGTTGACCTTTGGGCCGCAGTTTCACTTTCCATCAAAGCCAAATCGACCCTGTCAAAATCACTAATTTATGGCTTGATCAATAACCTTTTGATCATTTCCATTCCTTTTGGCCTTCAGTCGGTGGTGTCACTAATTCCGGCGGACCATGCGGACATGACTTATGTCACCACAGTTTCAACACTTGTCACAGTTTTATACGTCGTTTCAGCTGTGACGTCAATCGTCGCCAATTATTCCGCGGCATATCCGCAAAGTAAGAACTGGTTAACCAAAATCGCTTATAAATACTTCCCTCAAGAAGTGGCAAACAAGCAAGACAAGCACGGAATCACCAATCCTGGTGAGCAAGGCGTGGATAACCAAAACGACGTGCGCGGGTAATCATTATGGATTACCTGCCAACGGAAGAAAAACCAGCAAAAGGTGTGCGGGATACTGGGTTTTATCAGTCGCCCAAATGGATTAAAACGCGTGACGAAATCAAATTACGTGACGAAATGACCTGCCAGTACTGCGGGGAGCCAATCACTGGGCGTTATATTGTCGACCACAAAACGCCAATCACAGTCGACAACATGCACGACTGGGATATAGCGTATAACCCGGCCAATCTTTGGCTTCTTTGTCAAAAGTGCCACAACAGCAAAACCCACGGCAGTATCAGCACGCCAAACACTACACTATGGTAATAAGGAGGTGACACACAATGGGAGTCATCGAATCAGTCGTCCGCATGATGCGGGGCGACGTTGACAAGCGGACTCAGGTCGTCACCTGGTCCGACCAAGCGGTGCAATACACGTCCGCATATATGCAGTCGGTTATTTACTTTGTGGCGCGCGAATTTTCCAAATTGGACATTCGCCACCGGGTGTATGTCCGACAAGAGGACGGAAAGTATTTGCAACGTGACAAACTAGGGAGCGATATTTACGAAGTGCTCAATTTTGCCCCCAATGGATGCAAAACAAACGCCGAATGGCGCCGGCAAATTGCCACGCGCATTATGACAGGCGCCACCGTATATTTGCAACCGGTCCGAAAAAATGGCATTTTGACGTCATTAAAACTGACGGACCAAGAGGGATATAACAAAGCGCCGGACGATGTGCTGGCGATTACTTCGCCTTATTACATTTCCAGCAACGCTTCATTATATGATTCAATTTTGAACAATATCGGGCGGGAACTCTCAGGCAATAATTTGCGGGGATTCCTGAAAATCAATGCGGCCGTGGGATCGAGTGTTGACACATTCAAAAAAACAGCCATTGACCAACTCAAAGTAATGCAAGAAGTGGCAAGTTATAACGGTTTGGGGATTGTCGATGCCAAAGCCGACGTCGTGGAACTAAAAAACGAGTACAAAACCATTCCGGATGAAGCCGTGCAAATTATCAAAAGGGAAATTTTAAATGGTTTTGGACTTTCGGAAAGCTTGCTAACCGGTAACTACACGGAAGCCGATTACCGGCATTTCGTTGACCAGGTTCTTTCGCCTTTGGTCAATGAGTTTGAAACTGAGCTAACGTATAAATTACTAACCACAAATGCGCGCATCAACACCGGAAAAAAAGACACTTTTGAACGGATCAAAATTTCCCAACCGATCACAAAGTGGGCATCAATGGACCAAATCGTGGCACTGGCCAAAGCCAACACTAACGGGGCATTTTTGGCGGTTAACGAAATTCGCGTCCTAATGGGTTATGACCCAATCGAGGGCGGGGACACATTCCGAACTAACCTAAACAGCGTGGAAGTCAAATATGGCGACGACGACCAAGACAAAACGGAGGACGACAATGGAAATTAATGTACAAAAATCATACCTTCAGGGCTTGCCAAACCAGCAAGCCACACCACACAACGGAAAACGGATTATTATCATCCACAATACGGCAACGCCGGAAGCAACAGCCCGAAATGAAGGCGTGTATTTCACGCGCGAATGGCAAAACATCCAAACTTTCGTGCATGCGTTTTGCGATTGGTCCGGTGACGTCGTAGAGCTTGCGCCATATGGTACCGTCGCTTGGGGTGCGGGATACGTTAATAAATATGCATTTTTACAAGTGGAACAATGTATCAGCAACGATCCACAAAAAAACCGACAAAGCGCGGAAGCAGTCGCCCAATATGTGGCGCGTAAAATCCGTGAGTCAGGCGTGCCTTTTTCCGATTACCGAATCATCGACCACGCGACAGCGTCAGTAGAGTTTGGCGGAAGCGACCACATGGACTCCATCGTGGGTGTCGGATGGGCTGATTTTATCGCTAGAGTGCAACAACTAAGCGAACAAACAACCCAACCAGCACAAAGTAAACCACAAACGCAACCACAACAACCAACGCAGGCACCAAAAGGAGAGCCTGCCCTTGGTGTGTTTCGGTGTGGGTATAACATTAAAGCAAGAACCAAAGGACCAGACAAAAACAACCCGCAAGCCTATCTATTTAGAAAAGGCGACGCCATCAAGTACGACCGGCGACTCATCGCCGCGGGCTACGAATGGATCAGTCAGCGTCGCGCTAATGGTGATTACTGGTATATCCCTGTGCGTGATTTGGGCGATTCGACGTTTTGGGGTGATTGGTCATGACAGTATCAACAGGTGATAAACTCACGGCAAGTTTGCTAAACGGTTTGTCAGGTGGTGGTACCAGGCGTGCTCCTATGATGTACACTTTGGACCGGTCGTCCGTGCCTTGGACGATTTGGTTTGACAATCAAGCGGGCTTACAGCTTCCCGACTACAAAACCACGGGCACCATCTACGGGTACGGATTTGCGCCAAATATCAACAACACGAGCTGGGTCACGTATCCACTGGTGGGTAATATCATTTCACCCTCTCGTGGTACGTTAACCATTGACAAGCTCAAAGCGTCAATAGATGCCCAGTATTGGGCGGACTCGACAAAAGTAATCAATCCGCTCCAAGATCGCAACAGGTACGACTGGGCGGAAGCTCGTTATAAACCCGGCCAAACTTGGCAGGATAAACGGCAGGCAAACGTGATCCGCGTGATGTACGAGCTGGGGATTTATAGTGACGCGGACGTTTTGAGTTTAGGCGCTAAACGAAAAGGAGGATAAGAAATGCCATTTCCAGATTATAGTGACAGCGGTGGCGGTGAACGTTTTGAAGGCGTCATCGAATCCACCATCAAACAAAAAGCCGGAACCGGTACACCAGTCACAGCTGTAGCACTGCAAGAAATTGGCCGAAAAATTGACGATGAAATCAACAAAGTCAAATCATCGGCATCATCACCAACACCAAAACAAGTACGCACACCCGGGGAGGTGTCACTGATTGGTAGTGATCAACTATTGAACGAGCTATTAAACAAAAATCAGCTCATGTATCATATACTTGGTGATGTTTACTATAACACACAAGCACTCATCGACGGGTACAAGTCAGGGAACGGGTACCTGCTCGGTTTTGACCTTGCGATGGTATCACGAGAAGGCACCAAAGATGCGGAAGTCATCATGGTTGGAACTAGTCCAAACTATGGCAAAACAACAGCGGTTGACCCTGACGGCTGGATGGGTGCTCCGTTTGGTGATGAGTTTAACAAATGGATATCTAGCGTTAACGCTTTAACCCTGAAACCGACACAAGGCCAAGTGACCGGTGACGGTAATACCTTGGCTATTACCGTGTATAACAAAAACACCTCGTCCGGCAAATCGTGGGGTGATGCGTTTGGATTATACCAAATCTTTTTTCACGGATTTTATACCGGATCCGCTCGATATGACGACGACGCTAAAGTGTGGGTGGGACGTGTCTTTCACATCGACGAAGCGATGATAGTATACACAGACCGCACCGGCAAACAATACGTAACACAAGTGAATAATTAAAGGAGCACATCATGACACAAAAAACAAACGCTTTTTCTCAAAGCCAAAAACCAAAATGGACTGATGGACAATTAGCCAACGGATCCAATTTTGCCCAATTAATCGACGCGATCGCTGGGTTGGTTGACGAAACAGCCACCGAAACACTGACACAAGCGGCCGCTAATGCAACTTCCGCCGCTGTTGGAGATGACCACATCAAGCAAATTGCCAAGGCCATCTTAGACACTGCGGCCGATTACAACACGACCGACATTTGGGCAAAATTGACCGAGCGCATCAACGGCAAAGCAACACCTGCCGACGTGCAAACCAAAGTCACGCAAATGCTAAACGATCAGCCAACGTATACCAACCTGGGGATTTTCACAGGTTTGAGTGCTTTGATTTCTAGTCAGCGTTTTGACTATGACCGCGACAGCAAAACCAAAGTGGAACAAGCCATCGCAACAGCTACGGCCGACCTCAAAAATAAGGACTACACTTACACTTACGATGGGGCACGCCTTAAAATTTCAAAAGGTACACAAGAAGTCAAAAACGTGCAACCAGTGGGGGCTAATTTCCTTTCAAACGTGAGCAAAGCTTACAAGGCCGACCAAATCGCCACTGATGTGTACGTATTGTTCCGTCCGGATGGTGCGCGTGTAGTGTACGACGCAGGCACCAACACTGCCAAACCTGCGGCCGTCTTGATTGGTTAATAGGACGTAAGGGGAAAAAATATGAAAATCAAAAACGTATTAGTCGATGCGCACGATAACGTCGTGACGGTCGGCGACTTGGTCAAAAATAGCGCGGAAGACAAGGCGGGCAAATCTTACCGCGTTGTCTACGCGCACGTTGACGTGGTCAACGATAACCGGTTGCAACTTGCGGCCGATTCTATCCAAACCACCCGCGACCGTTACCCGGTACTAGTTGAGCACGCGGATAACCGCGTGGAGGATGTCGTGGGATATATCACCACCACAGGAAAACCAAACGAAGCCGGCGAATTCGTCGGAGAGATCACCTTTTATTCCAACACACCGCAAGCCCAACACGCCGAGCAACTTTGGCGCGATGGTGTAATTAACGAATTAAGCGTGAGCTATTACATCAAGGATTACGACGTCATGGACGACGGGGATTTCGTCCGAGTCAATAGCGCAATCTTAAAAGAGGTAAGCCTTGTGAGCGTTGGAGCTGATCGCAACACGGGCGAAGTATCCGAAAACAAAGAGGCCCCCGCTGATGTAACCCCGACGGTTACAATGGAAAAAGGGGATTCCGCTGATGTAACCGCGACGGTTACAACGGATGAAACCGAAACCGGCGAAACCGAAAACGGAGAGGCTCCGGCTGATGTAACCCCGACGGTTACAACGGACGGGGAAAAATCCGACGAAGCCGAAAGCCAAGAGGTCCCGGCTGATGTAACTGAAACGGTTACAACGGACGAAGCCGAAAACGACCAAGAAGACGAACTGGAAAAAATCCGGGTAAATGTGCTTCGTAGCGCACTTTTTATCTGACGCCGTCAGATAAAAGTGATATAATATGATAAGATAATAATATGGAGGGAAACCCGATGAAACTGATCGACCGAATCGAATCCATCGATAATAAGCTCGAAGAGTTGGCGGAATCAGCCAAGGTCGCGACGGATGTTGAGGCACTCAACAAAATCAGCGATGAAATCAAAGAGCTAAAAAAACAACGAAACCAACTTATCCAACAGGAGGACAAAATGGATACAGTACAAAACAAACCATATCTTGAAACTGACCGTGCAATGGAGGATTTCGCGCAATTGCATTTGAATTCAGCATCTGATGCTGAATTTAAAAAAGCGTGGACTGAGAAACTCCAACAAAACGGAATCACCGTTACTGACAAAGATAATTACTTGCCGCGCAAACTGGAACTCCAATTGGAAACGGTTTTGACTCGCTCTAACCCAGTTTACCCATTGTTTAAAATTTCAAACCTTGGCGCTCTCCTTGTCACTCGTGAATTGACATCAAACGACGAAGCGCAAGTGCACATCCCAGGGACCGAAAAAGTAAAACAAGCCGCAAGCTTGAAAGTTTCAGCCATCAAACCGAAAATGATTTATAAGGTCCAATCCATCAACGAAATCGACAAACGCACCATCGACAATTACGGCGAGCTATACAACACCATCGTCGCTGAGCTGGCCCAAAGAGTCATCGATAAAATCGTTGATTTGGCCCTAGTTGAAGGTAGCGCCACTGACGGCGAAACTGGATCAAGCACTGCTGAAAATGGCTTTATTTCAATCCTAAACGAAACGGACACCAATAAAGTGGCCCACGTAGCGGGTAAAAAGGACTTTGTTTCCGCCGTTGAAGAAGCGGTTGATGCAATCGACGCACCAGGTCGCAAATTCTTGATCCTAACAAAACAACAAAAACGCGACCTCATCGCGGCTGTCCGTGCTAAATGGCCTAACACCACATTCTTCAGCACAAATCAAGCAATTTGCGACACGTTTGGGGTTGATTCCGTTGTTATCTACCAAGGCACAAAAGCAATCAAACCAACCGTAATGGCGGAAGGTGCTTATCATATCGATCACCAACCATTGGCACGAATTGAGCAATTCCAACTCCTAAGAAACGAAAATGACATCCTAGTGGAAACGCCAGCAACTGGTCGCCCAGTAGCCTTTGGCGGGATCGCGGTTGTCGATACTGAGCGCTAAAAAGTGAGGTAAAACCATGACACCAAACGATTTTTTAAAGGATGCTAAAACGTACCTACGAATGCCTGATGGTGTCACAGTCTATGACGAGGAGGTGTTGGGCTTGATCGAATCAGCCCTTGCCTCTCTCACCGTGGCTGGTATCACTGGTGCAAAAAGACCCTTGGTGTCGGCATATGTTAATACGTATGTACGGCTTGGGATGTTGCAGGACGCGGCACCAACGTTTCGACAAAGCGAAACCGAGCGACTACGGCAAATCATCAATCAGCTCACCTATGGAGGTGCTTGAGTATGTATGACCAAGTAACACTCATTACGATCACCCAAACGAAAAACAAAAATGGCGAATACATCGAAACCGAAACGCGAATAGATGTGCCGATCGTGAAGCAAAAGGTGACCCGTGAACAGCGTGACAAATATAACGAGCGAGGAGCTGGCCGAGCATTACGCTTTAAAATCCAACTTTTCGGCCCGGGGTACAATCAGGACAATACGCCGTATTTTGTGCACCAAGGTATCAAATACAGCGTGACCGATTTTGCACAGGACGTCACCGGCACGTCGTACTTCATCGAAGGAACCAGCACGCGGGGGAAACGCTAATGATTTATAAAACTTATCAAGAGCTTTACCAATGGCTGGCCGACGAGTTGCCCGATTGGGATATCGTCCTTGGAACATCCAAAGACATGCTCACAAAAGAAACGCTTTTTATCAACCACCGAGGCTCACAGTCGGTTTACTCGGACGGCGTCCCCATGATTGCATCATCCACATATGATCTCATTTTTTTGCAAAAACGCCCCGCTTTCACACATAAAGCCATTTTAGAGCAATTGGAAAACGGAGTCAATTACGTTGAATATGATGAAGACAGTGGATACAATATTTTTACAGGGTCAATCACTCTAATCGGCCCGGGGAGTGTACCGGATGAGTAATGACAATATGGAAGCATTAGCTGACAACGTGCGAGCCATCGCAGATGATGCCGTGCGAAATGTAGCCCAAGGCATCGCGGATGATTTGCGGCTTTACGCCCGGCGCCATGTTCGCACCGGTGAGTTGGCGAGAAATATCCGGCTGATGGTTAAAAATAAAGCCAAGCCCGGACAGTCGGCGACCTACCTGGTGGACGGAGGCGAACGCGCAAGCTACAGTAACAAATCGTACCACGCGCTGGTGTATCTGGCTCCTCGCCGGATTCCAGATGGCGCGCGTACGCTCACCAAAGTTTTGCAGGATGCAAGACAAAAACTAAAATAAATGAGGTAAAAAAATATGGTTTTTCAATATAATGACCGCGCTATGTTCCATGGTAACCAACGCTTACTCATCGCGCAGTTGGACTCAAAGGTTAAATACAGCGACGTCATCAAAGGAACCGGATTGGTTTCAGTTTCCGCAATGAGCGACGAAGCTAACGTGACCAACATTGCGGCCGATGATGTACCTGACCACGCAACCATCGCGGGGGCAAGCTTGCTAAAAGGTACACTCAACTTTTTGCAACTAGATCCTGATCTCCGCATTAAGTTCTTCGGCCAAGACACCACGGCCAACGGGGCCGGCTATGCATCAGTCGGACAATATCCACAACGCTTGGTCCAATACGCAACACTTGGAACCCGACGTGATGGGACCCGTGCTTTGTTAGTCACGGTTTACCCGTCAATGTCAGTGACATCAAAACCAAGCAAATCAACAACCACGGACAGCTCGGAAACTCCAACTGCGGTGCAATGGGAAGCATCCGTGCAAGCTTCAGGCTCCGACTACTACACAACCAAAAAGGGGCTAAAATCAGCGGAATTTGAGTACTTGTATTATGGCGACGATGTCCAAAAAGTTTTGGATTACATTGATGGCGGGGGAATTATCCTGCCGGATTATGTACCAGGCACGACTACGGTCTTGGCTAACTCACAAGCAACTGGCACAACTCGTAGCGCCTAATAGCATATAAACGAAAGGAAAAAAACAAAATGTCAAAAGTTAAATACTCAAAACTCAAAAACTTTCGCTTGGTAACCGGTCAACACTTGCTGGACATCGTCCAAAAAGTAGGCGACGGAACCGGAGAAGAAAAAATCGAGGCCCTCGAAGTCTTGACCCTTGGCCTTTACCTGCTGGACGCTTACAACGTGATCGACGCACGCAAAGAGTACCAACGGCTAACCAAAGAGGGCAACTCTGATGAGTTGTATGACATCATCGACAATGTCGACCCGGCGGAACTCGCCGACGACTTGTTTGGCTAATGACAAATCAACGGCTACGGCTTTATTTAGCCGTGGCCGTTTTCATATATTGAGAGGTTAATATGTTAACATTACGACAGGTGATGAACTACACCTTACGCACAGGCCGGGACATTTTCGACGACTTCCAAGAACTTGACCGGGCACTAGCCCAGCAGGAACTCGGACAAAAAAACGAGCTGGGTTTGGTCACCTCCCAAATCATGGAGGGGCTGGATTTGATCGGGATTGATCCAGACGGCCCGCTTTTGGACTTGATGACACCAACGGTGACACCGGAGGAAGACGAAGACGGCCCGGATTTTATACCCGATAAACTGGACGAACTCCACGTGAGGACCCGCCAGCGCTACCCGAAAAAGGTAGTTATGACAACCATCATCAATTTGACGGCGTCCGAGCATATCAACGACCAGGTGCTACTAGATGCACCCTATGACATGGCTATTGACATTTATAACAAAGTAGCCAAACAACAACAAAAAAGGAGGTAAGATATGGCGAATAAACTTGAAATTGAGATCAACGGCCGCACCGTCCAGCTCGAAAAGAGCTTAAAGACGGTAACCGCGGCGATTTCTCAAGCCAAACGCGAGGCCAACGAACTCAGCAAAGATATAAAGTTGGACCCAACCAATGCCGACTTGGTGGTTAAACGCCACGAGCAACTCGCGCAAGCTCTCGCTTTATCAAACGAAAAAGCGAAACTGCTTCGCGATGACCTGGACAAAATTGACCCGGATGTGGACCCGAGCGCATATTTTAAATTAGCCAAACAAGTGGCTAACGCTGAGCGCGAATCACGATCACTCACCCGCCAAATCACGGTCAGTGAAGCATCAGTCAAGCGACTGAACGCGACAGCTGGGACTTTTAAATTTGACCCGGGTAATGGCGTCCGTGAATTTGGCAAATCGATCGAGGGTATCGACGCGGCAATTTCGACGCTGGGCAATCAAAGAGAGATTATCAACTTTGACCGCTCAAAATCCGGATTTAACGAAGTAAAAGCCAATTTTGCCCAGCTTGACAAGTTGGCCGAGTTGTTGACCAAACGTGTCAACGTACTTGACACCGAGCTTTCGAATATCGACGTCAAAGCCGATCCAAAAGGCTTTGCGGAAATCAGCAAACAAATCAACGAAACCAAGGCGAAACTGAAAAGCATATCTGACGCAAAAGCCGAAGCTCACGCAGTCCTCCACGATGGCGTAACCAATAAAGCGCGCAGTATTATTTCAACGATCAAGGATATCACCAAAGCTCCCGGAACGGTTACCGAAAAGCTCAAAAACTTGTCATCCGTCGGGCTTGAAGGTTTAACCTCTACACTGAAGCAAGCACCGAAAGCGATCGTCTCCAACCTTGGACACGTTGCAAAAACTGGCGTTTCAGCTGTTGGCGGAATGGCAGTTGATGCCGCGGCTCAAATGGGTACCGCAGTTGTCAAAACCTTGAGCACTGTATGGGGGACCGTTGGGCGCCTTGGCGTTGAGGGGATCAAATCGGCCGGCTCAGCCGTTAAAGGTGCCGTAACTGGTACATTTTCGGCGGTCGGCGGTCTCATTTCACGCACAATTGTTGGCGGAATGAGTGGCATCGGTCATGCGATTACTGGCGCCATCACTGCTCCGTTTCGTGGGATCGCTTCAGGAATTGGGACCATCGTCCGCGGTTCCTTGCTAACCATTGGTCAAAATATCACAAACACCGTATCTGGCACGGTTAAAGGTGCGGTGGCTTCCATGGAGGAAGCACAAAAAAGCGCCAAGAGCCTTAAAAACGTGCTTGATTTCTCGGATGTGGATTCCGGCACCATTGACAAACTGACCAAGGAGATGGCGAACTACGCCAAAACCACGACCTACGGAAGCTCCGAACTCAACAAGGTGATTTCGGGGTTGGTTTCGTCCAACGTTGAAGCCAACAAAGCAGGCGAGTTAACGAAAAACATCGCCAACGCTTACGCCTTACTGGGTGATGGTTCCCGCAAGATCTCCGACATCGGGGTGATTTTCAGCCAAATTAACAGCGCAGGAAAATTAATGGCTCAGGATTTTGGCCAACTCCGCGACGCGGGTTTGGGTGGCGCCATTAAAAAGGAAATTGAGCGCAACTTCCCTGACATTATCAAACAATTTGGATCTTTCCAAGCCGCGATGGAAAAAGGCGCCATTTCAGCTGAAATGGTCGACCAGGCGGTGTCAAGGATTGGCCAATCCGACGCGGCACGAAAAGCCGCAACCGTACCAAAAACCATGGGTGAAGCATTTGAAACGCTTCAGGAAACGTTAGGGCAAAAATTTCAGTCCGTTTACAGCAAGTTGACAGCTGGGGGTATCGATTTTGTCAGCAAGTTGACCGACAAAATCGACGGCATGGATTTTTCACCCATTACAAAAGGCATAGAATCAGCCTTTTCGAAGGTTAGCGGAATTGGTGACACCATCAAAAACGCGCTGAAAGGCGTTGACTTTTCGGCAGTGCTTGACGGTGCTGTCAAGGTGTTTGACATCATCGGAGCCAAGTTCCGGCTAGTCTTTGACGTTGTAAAATCCATCGGTCGACACATTAACTTTTCGGACGTTTTCAAGGGTACCTTAGATATCATCAAGCAAATCAGCGATGCCATCGGCGTTGTTGGTAAAGGCCTTGGTGATATGGTCGGTAAAATCGACTGGGGAAAAGCCTTTGAAGGTGCGAGCCACGCGCTCGGCTCCATCATGGACGCCATCAAGTCAATCGCTAAAACGCTTGGCGATGCTTTCGCATCCGACACCATGCAGGGCACATTGGGTGCGGTTGGTAACCTAATCAAGCAAATTGTCGACAGTGTAAAAAGCGTGGCGGATTCACAAATTTTCAAAAAAGTGGTGGACGGCATCGTTTCACTGGTCGGCTCAGCCGCAAACATTATCACGGGCTTGATTAAGTCCATCAGCACCGCCTTTTCTAACAGTGACACCAGCGACACCATTTCGCACATTGTCGAAGGTATCAAGGACATTGGTAAAAACTTGAGCGACATGGTAAAAACGCCAGGTTTTCAAGAGTTTGTCACCGGTACTCTTGGCGTACTTTCCACCGTGCTTGGTGGTATTGTCTCACTTGTCCAAGACGTGAGCGGTGCATTCACTGGCATGTTCAAAGACCAAGGCAACGCCGACACCATCAAGGAAACCTTCCAAGGTATCAACGACGCGATCGCACAAATTTTCGGCGCGATTAAGGATGTGGGCAAATCCATCTTCGACGCCTTCGCAAATCCTGAAACACAGGAAAAAATCCAAAACGCATTCCAAAGCATCAAGGGCATTTTTGAGGATGTGAAAAACTTTGTCGAATCCGACGCTTTCCAGGCTATCCTCTCAGCATTCGCTGGTTTGTCCGCGTCCTTGTTGTCAGCGGCAACAAATATCGGTCAAGCCATCACCGGGGCATTTAATGACCCAACGGTACAGGAAAACATCAAGGGAATAGCCGACAGTATCAAAGGCATTGGGGACACGATCAACGAATGGGCGGAAAGCAAAGCATTCCAAACAGGCGTGCAAGCCATCATCGATGTGTTCACGTCGCTTTATAACACGGTGGCTGATGTCATTGACAAATCGACCAAGATCGTGACGGGCTTCTTCAAAGACGCCGATTTCAGTTCATGGGGGAACACCATCAGTGGTGCGATTGACGTTGTCAAGTCCTTCCTTGATTCAGCGCTCAAGCCAATTCAGGACGCTATCGACGAAATGCAAGAGACCGGAATTCTTGATTTTCTCTGGAAGTCATTCAGCGAGCTTGGGGAAAATATCGGCAAGCTGATTAAAAATATTAAACCATTCACGGACTTCTTGGGCTGGTTAATTGGTACAGTAGTAGCCGAAGGCCTCAAAGGTATCGCGTCCACTCTTGGCCTTGTGTCCAAAGCCCTTGGCACCTTTGTTGGTTGGATTTCGGATCTTGTCGGCGCCATCGGGAAGTTGGGGGAAAACATTTGGAACTGGGTAAAAGATACGTTCTTTGGTTCAGCTGATGGAGCTTCTCACGACGGGGCACAGTATGCAAGCTATGGCAATTATTCCAGCGCCTCAACCATCAACAACAACAGCTCAAACGCAGTACACATCAACATCAACCCAGCGCCGGGAATGGATGTGACAAGCTTAGCCCGCCAAATTCGCCACGAGGTGGAATTGGGATTAGCATAAGGGAGGAAAAAAATGAGTGTTATCGTACGAACACAAGGTGCGACACCGTACCGCCGGACGCTTTCGTCCGTGCTCGATTACCAACACAAAGAAGCAAAACCGCAGGAAACAAAATTTTTTGTGGTCGGTTTCACGATTGGGGAAAATGCAGTGATTCGCACCGAGTTATAAAAAAGGAGGGTCTCAGCCCTCCTTTTTATTCCGTACAAAATGAGCTTTTCATGATATAATAATAGGAAGAACAGCACGAGGAAAGCAAAGGAGAAAAAGAAAATGCCATTACGGATTTACGACATTATCGCCACCAACCCGGGGCAAGAACTCACATCCGCCAAAATTGTTGGCCATGAAACACCATTATACACACCCAACAACCTCGGCGGAGGATACACAAGAAACGAAGCCGGCCAGTTGGGGGTGACCAATGGGCAAATCAGTTTCAAAATGATTTTTCAAACCGACGTCGAAAGCACCGGCTACGAAAAATATTTGGATGTGGTGACCGCCTTATCGCAACGCCAAATGGTGTGGCTACGTTATGCCGTCCCAACTCATGGCGGGTACACTTACGCTTACCGGCCGGGCTATGTCAGCGACATTACCAAAACTGAGGGCTCCTATGCCCAAGCCTCGCTGGTGGAAACCATCACCATTTCAACTGTCGGAGCTTGGCAAATGCTTTACACGTTCACACAATCGGGCGCGGCTCGCTCACTCCATCCGGGCACGGCGTCAAATTTAAACGGTGATCATAAATTAAAAGTATTTAGCAACTACCCCGAAAACAACAAAGCCATGCCGTACTCTTATCCGTATTGGTATGGGCAAATTATTGAGGAAGTCCTCCGCCGTGGGTCATGGTATAATAAATGGGGAAACGTATTGCAAAAGGGCTCCGATGTTTACGCCGTTTTTGCCGTCCATGCCCCGGGCTTAACAGTAACACACGAAGAAAAAATGGCCCTGTCTCAGCTGACCGGCTCACACGCCATGCACCAAGCCACACACATTAAAGGCAACGGATTTGCATCGGCACAAGAAGAAAAGGACACCAAAGACAAACTGGCCGACGGGTTGGCAAAACTCAAAGGCGAACACGTAAACGTCAAGCCTTACAACTTCAAAGCCAGCGTGCATAATTACACAGAGGACGACATTGACCAAAACGGCCCATTTTTCGGCTCTTATTCTTCGTATCTCCTCATCGGTCACACCAACAAAGGCGGAAGCGTAGCCATTAAAGCGGGAAAAACCGACGTCATGCTGAATCAGTTTGATTTTGTCACGGCTGGAAACGTTGTGATCGATACCGCACCATGGGCCAATATTTACACAGTAGGTGGATCATCTATTGGCATCGACTTTCGAAATTATGTTAAAACCGGCGCCAATGTTGACGATATCCTCGTATGTAATAACGTGACGCTAGACACAATCATCATGAGACAGGAGGTCTTGACAATATGACATTGCAAAAAATGGCTATGTGCGAGGTATTCGAAAGCAAGCCCAGCCTCTATTACAGCGGCGACAATTACTATATCAACAAAATCGGCTCATTCGTGTCCAGCGATTATGATATTAATATAGGGACTTTGGCCAGTACGTCAAATGGTTCCGTAACCGCACCCAGTCAGCTCGCTCTTTCCCAACCCATCAAAATTGGCGATATCATTAATATCACCCTGATCAATTATGACCGCGTCGGGTCAAAAGTTGTTGGTCGTGGTTATGCCATCGACCTTCCAGGCTTTGAACGCTACGAGGTTTATGACTCCCGGTCATATTTCCAAAGGGCCTTCGTTATTTCCGCCATGGACGGAAACCGGCTGGTTTTGTCGGACTATAACGAATACAACCACAGTTACGTCACGGTGGGTTACGTGGGAATGGTGGACAATGAGCCGACGCTGGACGTCATCAGCATGCTCTCCCGCCGGGATATGCGGGCTTTTAGTTGTAAGCTTTACCCTTTCGGTGACAAAGAAAACGGGGTGCGAGGTTTCACGCCTTTTATGTACAACGGTAGCGACAATTTTTGGAAAACCCTTTCGACTTCTTTTTCTGACGATTTCGCAAAAACCAACGTCAAACCCTACGACGTGATCACGCGGGCGATTAAAAATTCCTACTCCTACACCGACGACAACAAACGAAAAACGCAAACGCTAACCATGGGCGCTGTTGTTAAGCATGACGGCCACGGGTATTATGTATTCTCGTACATTTATAACGGGGTAGACGGACGACCGCCAAGATACAGCGTGAGAACGAAACCCGGATCAAATATCCAACTACAACCCGCACACAATAACGCGGCCGCGACCATTTGGATCCAGCCCCAAGACAACGGGGACGACTACGTCCGCGCGGGTGTTGTGATTGCAACGGCGACCGAATCCGGCGTAACTTATAAAACCATCGGACAAGTAACGGAAGCCGATTATACCGGCTATGGATTGACCGCACTTCAAACGGTGCTCGTGGGTTACGGCCAGCTGGTCGACCTCACACACGACAACCCAATCCAAAAAGCCAAAATGGACGAGCAAGCACCGGACAAAACCACATACAGTGATGAGGCCCAATATGAGGCCGACAAGAAAGCGTGGGATGACAAAAAAGCCCAAGTCGACGCCCAAAACCAACAGGTGGAGGCTTTCGACAAAGCCTTCAAAGACAAAGTACGCGAAGCGCTGGGCGAGCCTATCAACCCACAAACCGCCAAAGAGCTATTAACCGACGCCTTAACGGATAAACCCGGCGAGATTGTGGAACTTGCGGGCGTCCAAGTTGACTGGCTCAAAATTGTTAGAAAAAATCTCTGGCGGGCTATGGTCAATTCACTAAAAGCCAGCTACACACCGGTCCAAATCGTTCTCGGTGAGTCCGACTTTTACGGAAACGCCACTTTTTCAGGGGATGAGCTTATCACGCTTTACCACACAACCCGCTTTGGGGCGTCCGTTGTTGGTGCCAATGCGTCAGTGGTGCAAACTAATTACACACCAAACGGGCGAAAGTATACCATAGAGACCCTTCCGTGGTATGGATATGACCCCGAACTCGGCGATTTTGCCCCAAAACCATTGATCCGTTAACATAGGAGGAAAAAATGAAATTTAAAGCACGAATTTTGCCCGACCATTTGCGGGCGTGTAACATTGGCGACGCCGTGCCCGTGATTGTTGAGCACAACTTATACGGCCGGCGAATTGGAACCGCTCGCATTTTGGACCAACATTTCGCACAACTGGAAAGCGATGAATTAAACCTAGGCGACAAACTCTCGGCGGGTTCCTTTGTTGTTTCGGATGGGATGCACCAAATCCGCGAAGTGTCGCTGACGAAATCACCAAAATACAAAACTTGCGAGGTACTAGACTATGATCGCACCGATGACATTTGACACGGTCGGAAAGGATGAAACCCTGACCTGGGCGCGTGATGATGCTTCAGTGATTGATGCCATCATGGGGGCGCGAACTGGCCCCAACCTTGAGGACTCATCCATTCGGACCGACGCCGAAATCCTCGGCCGTGGGTCTTCGCCTATGTGCGTAATGGACCTTGACGGGTACATTTTAAGCAATGGAAAAACCGTTATCAATCGGGCCCGTGGATATGTAGCGGGGCGCTATTTAGAAATCACAAGTGAAGTAGTCGAAACGCTGGACCCAAAAGCGGGCGTCGGAATCATTACGCTTAACGCTTGGAGCTATCCCGACGGCGACCCGATCACCATTCCTGGGCGCCCATACGTTGGCCAAGATGGATACGGCAAATCTATCAACGATACGAAACGCCAACCCAACGAGCGCACCAATTCGGGTATTTATGCGTCCATCTTGGTTTATTATGCACCAGTGACTGGCGCTTCTTCTCCATTATCAATCACCCCGCGTGATTCAATGGCGGTCACCGCTAATACGCTTGACAATCACAACCCCTACGCTTTCAACCCAACCCCGCAGGGTTGGCGCTGGTCTTCTAGCGTCGGCTCACCGTCCGGCTCATATGTTACCCGCAACGGTGACAATCTACCCGGACAAGTGGCGACATACCTAACAGGCGACAAAGACACCGGCTGGTGGGGGATGGTGAGAAGCGACCTTTCCCGGTACGTCTTCCAGGAGCCGGCCGTGGGTTACACTCCATATCATGAAAACCGAGACATGACCGACAGCATACCCGACCTCTTGGCCTATGGAAATATCAACACCATGAGCGAGGACCCAGTGTTTCGAAATTACAAAGCCAGCCTCGATACCGTCGTGGGTTCTCGTTTGTTTGGTATCATTTCGCGCGACGCGATAGACAATGCCTATAACCCGACACTCTCGGATTGGTGGGGCCTTGCCTCTCATCTATACCCCGGAAAACCTGCGGTTAATGGATTTACTGCGGAACTAGACCGCCCGATCAGCGAGTACAACGTATACCGACACCCGGTGAGTTTGTCCGGTGCGTCTATTACCGTAACCAACACAGGGGGCGGTAGTGGTTTACGTGGCTTTCATGATAAAGCCCGGTGGTTGTCTGGTTCTTCTGCCTCATCTTGGCCGACTACGGTCGCCAGTGGTGGATCTTTGACAATGTCGGGACTTATGGCCGATTTGCACGTGGATGATGTGTTTGTGTCGGTTTCTAATGTCGAGTACATCACAGGGACTGAACTTGACCGACTAAAAAGCCACAACTACGTGCCGACGTATGACAGCAAACCGAGACCGTTTTTTGATAGCTACAACGAAAAGTGCTATGCAAAAGTGACGCTCTCCGCTCGTATTCCTTACGCTACCTATCAGCTCACTTTGGGTGCTGGTGATGACAGCTTGCGGGCTTACGGGTCGGATTTTCCAACCGGTGACGCCATTTATGCTTTTGATGTCACTTATGTGGTGCCCCTGTGGGTTTTCACGCATTTGATCAAAAAAGGCAACTCCTACCAGTCAGATATCAACATTGGGAACGCGGACGATTTCAAACGGGCATTGACCGAAGTTGGGACCGATGAAAAAACGGTACTCACGCGCCTTATCACTCCGCTTGTTGGGGTGCAAATGTTATTCAATCACTGGCTCGCAAGTCGTGATGACTGGATGACCCATTTTTTAGCGGAGTATGATAAAGCCTTAAAAAGTGGCAACATGTACACCGCGGAGTGTGCCCACATCATTCCGGGCATTGTGCAGGACGCACACCCGGCGACATAAGGGCGGGCGCTTACTATATCAAGCGGTTAATATATTAAATTTTACACATATCAAGCGGTTAATATATTAAATTTCAGCCCTCATATTAAGCGGTTAATATATTAACTTCTAAACCGAAATGAAAGGACAATATCGAATAATGATTAAAGCTTACACGTTTGAAAGCAAAGCAAAACCAGGAAAGGACAAGGCGGGCCAATTGGTACCGTATGAAGCCAAGGTGGACGCACGAATCCGCCGTGATTGTTTTCTCGGCCATGGTGATGTCATCTGTAACGGTGACCGCGATGGGTACATCCAGAGCACAGCATCAGGAACCATTGGCGGACCTGTTACTTTTACCATTCGTGACTCCGTCACTTTCCTAGCCGGTGGCCGTATGTTTAGCGCTCCCGGTGAAACGTACACGGTGAACACCCGCAAAACTGGCGACGGTATCGGAATTGGTGAGCTCTACTTCCACATTCACGCCAAAAGCGGGTCGGGTAAATACGTTGAGCGCGTGGAAGAATTACCCGAGCGGGACCAAGAAGGTAAAAAGCAAAACTGGGAAGGGGAATCTTTCTTTTCCGTTTATCACCTCCTTTTTGTCCAAGACGCCAAAGGATTGAACGTCTACCCCGTGCCTGGACAAACTGGCCACGTGTGCGCGGGTGGTTCTATTAACATCAGCAAAACCGGGGTATCCATGGACGGCACCGCGGCGCCATATCGTGGACAACTGACCAAAGCCGGAGATTTGCGCCTCACCATGCGCGGGGACGAGTTCACTTTGGCCGGTCGTACTGGCTCTTTGGTCATGCGGGATGGGGCCATCCTCTTTTCTCCCGTGATTGGTGCACCGTATAAGCTCAGCGTGACATCTGGCACGGCTACCATTTACACCCGCGGCTGGGTTGGTGTTGGAAAAATGGTGACCGCCGGCGATGGCTACAATTTCAAAATTGAGGACATTCAAACCATCATGGGCACCAAACCCGACGGGGCAAACATTGAGGCAAGTTCCATCCTTGCAACCTTTACCGGGTCGTGGACTTACGCGTGATGGCTCTTTCTTGGTGGGTATATTATACCCGCTTTTTTATTTCTCGGGGTGGGTATATTATACCCACTAAGAGAACAGCCCGCGGGTATAATATACCCACCCTTTTTTTTTTGTCGGTGGGTATATTATACCCGCTTTTTTCTTTCCGGTTACCTTGTGCAAATGTGTATATAATAGGAAGAAAGTTTCGCGAAAATACCCCTCTCACACCCCTCAAAGCCTTGAGTCTCTAGGTGTTGCGGGATTTTAAAGCGTGCATTTTACGGCGTGGTATTTACTCCCAGATTTTGTCCGATTTCGTCCGAATTTCACCGGATCGGTGAAAAATTTACGATTAAAATCAAATTTTGTGCGTAAAAGGCTTGCATTCCGTCGGGCCTTGTGGTATACTATTATTAAAGAGGGGCGGTGATGTTCAATTGTTGTCTTACACATTGCCAAACCATACACCCCTCACCGGCTATGGTTAACAACAAATGCATCAGGCAACAATAACACACCAACAACCAACAGCCCCCGCCAAGTGGTCAGCAACAAACCACACACACACCACAAGCCCTGGGTGGCAACAATCAACACCCCACACGCCAAAAGCAAAGAAAGGAAAGGAGCCAAAAACAATGGCTAGAACATCTATCACTATCCCCGGCGACCTACGCCAACACTACACCCAACACCGAGACGTGATTTACTCCCAAGACATGGAAGCCCTGATCGGTATTGGTTACCTGCTCGCATCCCTCGACCCAACCTTCCGGGAAGCATGTCAAAGCAAGACGGTGAAAGTCGCGGCACCAGTTAAGCCATCACACACCAGCCGGGATGTCTCCTATGGCTTACGAGCTCATAAGTATATCATCGACCATCTGGGAAGTGAAGCCACACCCGACGCCATCCAAAAGAGCGTGACCGAATGGCACACCATCCACACAACAGCCAAAGCCAAGGCGACAAACATGCTGGCATCTCAACAGCTCAAGCAATACGCCAAAGAGGAAAAGGCCAAAGCCAAGGAAGCCAAACCCGCCGACGTTTCCACCCTATCCACCAAGGAGCGGAAAACACGAGCGGAAGGGGACGACATCTCACTCCGCATTCCTAAAGTTTCCCGCCTGCACTATCTGGCCTATCGCTGGCTCGTGGAAGTTTGCCAAACGGTCCGGGGTGATGGTATCGGTATTGCTAGACGCACCGGAACCCTGCGCACCATGCACAGCATAGCCCAAGAACAGCCCGAGGAAATCGCAAAGCTCCGTGAAGAAGCACTGAGCGATTATGCTTTTGATAGTGACAACGAAACTCACCGGGAAATCCTCAGCCAAGACTGGGCGGTGCGCGTGCGAAAAACCCTCAGCCTTTCCAAGGCTGAAACAGCTGATGCCGTGCTGGCCTTGGTGATTGATCACCCAGAGATCCGCACATTCCAGCCAGCACCACCAAAACGTAAAGGCACACGACGCACCAAAAACAAATAAGGCGCGTGCGTATAATATACACAAGAAAGGTAAACAAACATGACAAAGACAATCACAATGACAAGCCAACGAGTAGCCGTAACACCAACCCAAGCGACCCACTGGAGCAATCACTCACGCAATAAAAAGCGCCTAGAAGTTGAGGAACACCGAAACACCTTTATCGACCCTGAGCGCACGCCTGACAATGTCACCGTACTTGATACCATTGGTGACAAGACGATCGCCGAATGGGTGGATGAGGTTTATGCCGAAGACGTGCTTGATTACAACAGCAAAAAAGCTGACCAACGCCCGGACCGTATGTTGGAACGTTATTCCGATAAGCTACACCATGACAAAAGACAGTCCAAGCCTTATAATGAATTTGTCTTCAGCTTCGGGAAAGCCTCCGATTTGACCAAAGACGGGCTCCCATACTTCTCTACCCAAGGCGTGAAACTCAACCAAGGCGAGCACAACATTTGGGACAACCTCGACATCGGGGGCAAAGAATGGAACACCCGCCGAGATGCTTTGGTCGATTTTGCGCACCAGTTGCCGGACTTGCTCCCACATATGCGCTTCAGCTACATCGTGGTCCACCTAGATGAAACCAACCCACATGTGCACGCCGGGGCGGTTGGATATACACCAGTGGACCAAATGGGAAAACGCCCCCAAATGGCACACACTCCTTCAATTAGTAAAGCCATGAGACAAACGGCAATCGACGCCGGATATCAACCAGCCAAAAACCGAAAAGGTGACCCCATCGACACGGACGCCAATCGCTGGGTGATGGACGAGATGCTAAAAGGTCGCATGCTCACAGCCTACAACAAACACAGCGAGGAAAAAGCCAAACGAGCACCGAAACAAACCAAAAAGCCACCACTTGATATGCAATACGCCAAGCAGCTTTTGCAACCGATCAACCAACTAGCGCAAGAACTCGCCAGCATGCGCGACAAGATGGCGGGCGCCATTGAAACACTGAGCGAATACCGTGAGGAGTTACCCGAAGAACTCCAGGAAGCGGTGGACGTTTTGGAAAGTGTGCGAGATGGTCAACTTCTGGGGCAAGTTTTTGACACTGTGAAAATGACCGAATCCGACCATTTAGCCCTAAATGGAATTCTCATCGCGAAAAATTATGAGCTAGAAGCGACACAGCGACAAACTGACGACAGCACGCCAGATGGTACCAACTACGACGACCTCATCGACGACCTCATGAACGGCTACGATTTCGACCAGTTGACGCAATAAACATGACAAAACCCCGTGAGTGTGTTATACTATTCATAGGGGTTTTGACCCAATAAGGGCAACCCAAAAGCCGGACTTTTATTTCCTTTCTCCGGCTTTTTATTTTGTGAAAAGTTCCATTTTGGCATCTTTATCCTTGACAGGGTGAGCCTTGTGTGATACAATAATAGTAGGCCGGCGATATACTGATATAGCTTAAAGAAACAAGTGAAGAACAACAAGTCGCAACAAGTTGAGCCCATGTGCAAACATACGAGTGCCATTGCTGGCCCGTGCTCGTCGTACATTGGGATGCGTGATGAACTCACGCTTTTTTTTTGCTTTTTTTCGCCATTTGGGTTGACAAAGGCGACCGTCTATGATATACTAATAATAGATCGGGAGGAACTCCAACCGGTCAACCATTGAACATGGATTCCTTTCCGCGTGCGTGACACGCGTTTTTTTTTGCTTGAGAGATAATTTTTTGAAAAAGTAGTTGACAATCTGAGGCGGGTGTGGTATACTATGAATATAGGGATAGCTGACAATTACCCCTGTCAATCAAATTTGATTGACTCATGCAACTCATAGCCACTTGTGGTGATGAGAAAACTTCCTTTCTAAATTTTGCATCGGGCCTTGAGCCCGTTTTTTTTTTGCTTTTTCGGTCGGTGGTTATCGGTGATGACCTTTTTTTGGTCTTTTTCTTTTGTATAAATATGCTATTTTTTTGTATAAATATGCTTTTTGTTCCATAAAATGCCCTTTTTCCTATAATATCGCGGTAAAAAATGCCAAATTCTTGGCATTTTTTGGTATAATAAGTGAGGAAAGCGACCGTTTTTTTGGCGTCCGTTCCATAACTTCCATAACTAACTTTGGGCTGTTCCATAAATTATGGAAGTGTTCCATAACTTTTTTTTGGTCATTTATATCACCGGTGATATCATTTGGTTGCAATTTAGCTAAAAGTTCCAGTTTTTTATGGAAAAAGTTATGGAAGTTATGGAAATTATGGAACGTTCCATAAAATTTTTTTTGTGTTTTTCCCTCTTTATTAAAGGACGCCGATTATGAAACCCCTTGAAAGAGTAGGGGTTACAAAGTTTGGTATAATATTATTTACCTTTATATATATTGTTCCATAATTTCCATAAGACTTTTACCAGAGAGCAACTTTCTTTAAAAAAATCGCTCTCTGGTATATATAGGAAATTTTATGGAACGAAATTGTATATTTTAAACGCAAATATGCATTCGATTTCTAACAAAAAAAAAAGAAAAAAGTTCAACTTTTTTTTTAAAAAAGTGTTGACATTTCCAGTGAATGGTGATACAATAACAGTAGAGATAAACAAGAAAGAAAAGTCAGCTATCTTGGGTATCATCACAATTTAGAAAGGATGTAACGAAAATGACAAACATTATCGATGACATCGAACGAATCGCATTGGATGCAATCACCTACGGTGACGCGCCATTTTGGAGCAACATCAAAGACCCTCGCGGGCACTACTGGGAAAAGAACAACCTGCAAGCCTTGGCAGGTGGTGACATGTCAATCACTGGAGGAGATCACGAAGCATGGCACACCAACATGATTGACGCGCGTGACAAGGTCGACGCAATGGGAGATATCAACCTACAGCTCCCGGTCTTGGTCAAAACCGTGAGTGATTTGCTCGCAATGGATCAAGAGCTTCTCGCAACCGCCCAAACAAAAGCCAAATATGGCACACCAATGACGGATGCTGAAACCGAAGCGCTAAAAATGATCAACATCACACAGGCTGAACGCGACACACTCACAGCCGTGATTAATGAGCTTCGCCGGTTGGAAAATATCCGCAATGCTAAAGCGACCCTCGCAAGCTTGGATAGCAAACGAGTAGCAACCATGGCACAATATGGCGCAGATTCTCCCGAGTACGTAACCATCAAAGCAACCTACGACGATTACAAAGCACGAGTGGAAGCCATGGAAGCTGAACTTCCAAAAGGTAAATCAACTGCTTTGATTTGTAAAATCATTAACGCGATGTGCTCAACTACGCTTAAAGTATCAACCTATGGAGGTCGTAACGTATACAGCTACACACGGACCGCCCCAGATGGATTTGTGGAAACCTACACATCGACCGACGACCGCGCATGGTGCCGAGCTTGGGCCCATATCCCAGTCAATGCCACTACGGATACAATTGTGGCTGGCGTGATGTTACTATTATCACTATACCCAATCAATAAGCGCGGGGACACAATGGCACAGGCCGACAAATCAGCCAAATGCGATTACATCGACCGATTCGCAACCCTCATTGATGAACAAAACGGAAAAGGCGCTTTTTCAGCTTATCTCCTTTACCCTTGGTTATACATGGGGGATAAAGATTTAGCAACTCGCCTTGGATTGCGTCGCCAGTTTGTGGTGGGACTCCTCCCAAGTACTGGGAAATCAATCGCTGGTAAGTTCTTGCAATTGTTATACGGTGGACTAGTCACAGCAGTTGGGCCACGTGTGGAGGCAACGGCCTCAGGATATGCAGGAACCAAGAACGCCTGGAACTCGAAAGTTTGGCAATCCGCCATCGTCTATGTGGATGATGACAGCGCGGACGTGGCAACATATGGAGGGAGCCGAAAAGAGTATTACAAAAACCTATACGACCAAAACGCAATGACAATCGGGCGAGCTGGACGGGAACAACAGGTGACTTTTTCTGGTGTGGCTTATGGAAATGTCAACAACTACGACGCGAGCTTATTGGATGCGCCCGAAGTCCAAAAACGGGTCTATATCCTCCATTTGACAAAGCAATTCGGTGAGGTTTTCGACCAAGCCGACGCCGGCATCTATCACAGCATGCTCTCAGCTGAATCAATTATCAGCCGTGACGCCTTGGTGAATTACTTGACCGAACACATGAGTGATGCGGTCAACTGGTTGCTAAACTACGAACAACCAGCAGAGATCAACAACAAGTACGCGCAAGCGGGCACTGAAGTTTATAACGTGATGGCATACATTGTCTCACGTTTGATCGAAACACAAAAAAACAACCCCGGAAAAACGACCATGATCCCACTGACCGAAATTAAACAACAATTCGGGGGATATGTTAATAGCGCGAGAATTACGCAAACCCTAATCCAAAACCTACCCGGCAACCGTTTCGTGGTAACCGCCGGCTCTTACCAATATGAAGTGCTAGACGACAAAACGGTCACAGATAATATCATTTTAGGCAAAACGCCAAAAAGCAAAAAAGCCCAAATGGTACGCCTTGCAAATGGTGTGACCTTTGAGGATTTCGACGACCTGAAACCGGATGACATCACCCCGGAAACGCCCGAAATGGAAAAAGAAAAAGAACCACAATACACACCCGAAAAGATCGGCGCATTGTTGGCGATGAAAGACACCGAATGGCTCCGCGAACTCACAAGCGCACTACCCGACCACCTAATCGGTATGCTACGTGATAAACTACGCGAAGCGCTGGATCTATAAGAAAGAAAGGAACCCATAATCATGAATAACCAATACACACCCGAAGAACTACAAGCCCTCATCGCTGGCTCAGCTCATAAGCATATGGATTTTGACGAACTCGCCAACCGCAT
>ERZ773196.272-NODE-272-length-33561-cov-6.387572_pt1 | contig 33561 bp, 29 predicted proteins | sample MGYA00581009_ERZ773196 | MGnify/ENA primary metagenome ERZ773196 (study PRJEB29015, sample SAMEA2738162) | human oral metagenome | biome: human oral; feature: human-associated habitat; material: saliva | place: China | collected 2243 ... | reverse complement strand
CGGCTTTGACCGTCGTTGAGCCCACATCAATACCGAGCTGGCACGGGTGTTCGGGCGTGCTTTCGGCGTGTAGACGTGAGCCTTCAATGATCTGCGTATCCATACTGCGAAACTATGACGCAGATTTCTAATTTCCAAACTGTTGAAATTAGACTGAGGACATGACTCAATCACGGGCAGCAAAGGCGCAAAAACAGCGAAAAGAGCCTTCGGATTCCCTGAAGACGTCCTCAGAAGTTTCATCAGATGTTGAAACTTCTGAATTGAATAAAGAAACATCTCCTCTTTCAAAAATCCATCGAGGGCCCTCCGCTTCCCGCGGAGAAATCAAAAAACGCATTATCGAAGCGGCGCGCGGCGAGTTCGTTACTCAGGGCTATGACCACACGACGATGCGCTCGGTTGCCCGCAGTGCGGGCTGTGATCCCGCTTTGATCACCTACTACTTCAACACCAAGCAAAAGCTCTTCCGCGCCTGCATGGACCTCCCCCTCGATCCGGCCTCGGAAATCATCGCACTCCTCATGCCAGGACCCAAAGATGCGGCGCGACGCCTCGTGGATTACGTCCTCGATCTGTATGAGCACAAACTGACCTCAGAAACGCTCACCGCCCTCATGCGCGCTCTCACCACCGACACCTCAACATCACAGCGTTTCCGCACCTACATGCGCAGCGATGTTCTTGAACAAGTGAGCCACTTCTTGGCCGCAGATCCCGCCGATGCGCGCCGCCTCGGGGAAATGCTTGAGCTCCTCTTATCAATGCTCTACGGAGTCGTAACAATGCGCTACATCATTGCCTTGGAACCCCTGGCAAGCATGCCACGCCAACGAATCCACGCCACCCTTACCCCATTCATCCAAGAGCGCATTGACGAAATCTTCGCCTCGCTTCTTCCGCAGTAAACTGCCATTTTTCGGCGCGCGCACGCCGCAACTAAGCACTGCTATTGGCACAATTGCACTATGACAACTCACGCCCCCACCGATGAAGAACGCGCTGCCTTTGTTGCCTCGCGACCCAAGCGTCGCTGGTGGCGAACGCGCAGGAGCACGGCATCTGGCAGTGTCGGCGGAAGAGTCATGTACTTCGCTCGCAGCGCCAGCGTTATCGACTCCGTCAGCAAGGCGCACTACCTAGAAGACACCGATCTTGCGTTGCGCACCGGATCAACAGTTGCGGTTTTCGATCCGCAGGCAGTGCGTAGGCGCTCAATTGCCCTTGCCCTAGCCGGGCTTCGCCCGCTGGACGCGGGCTCGGTGTGGATGCCAGCGCGCAGCCGCAGCGTTCTGATTTCCCCGGACGAGGCTTTAATTCCCTCCCTGACGCTGTCCCAGAACCTTATTGTTCCCTGCGCCGCAATGGGAGAGATCGTCGATCCGGGTGAAATCCGCCGACGGGCCGCGCGACTTGGCGTTGATCTCGATCGAGTTGCACGTGATGTCAGTGCCACTGACCTCCTGAAGTTCCAGGTCCTCCGCGCACTGATCTACCGCGCAGCTTTGGTTGTCGTCAGCGATTTCCCCATCCAGACCGAAGATGCACCCTCCTTTGAGGACTTCTCCGAGGCGTGCGAACTTCTTCGCGCCAGTGGCGCATGCGTCGTCTTCTTCACCGACAGTCCCGAGGCCGCGGCCTTGGCTCAGCGCGTGCTCATCGTTGCCAATAGCACGATCGTCGCCGACGCTGCCGGCCTTGATGCACACTTCATCCGCATGGCCTGCGATGCCATTAATGAGAATCCCAGTGCCTACCTCGGCCCCATTCCCCGAGCAGGTGAGCCTGTTACTTCTGATGCGCCCGTCCCCGCTTCGGAGGAAGACCCCCTCGCCGACGAGGCGGATGCCCCCGCTGAAGACGAAGCCGCCGACGATACCGAAGCACCCGCAGAGCAAAGCGCTTCCAGCAATGTCACGCCCGCGGCCTCGGAAGGTGACAAAACTTCCGTTTCCGACACCGCGGAGGACGGGGAAGACGATGCTTCCGCCTCGGCAATGAGCGAAAAGGGTACAGCGACGCCGAATTGGCACCCACTGACCACGCGCGTCATACGCACAGCGGACTCGCCCTTGCCCACTCCCCTTCCCTCGCAGTGGGAAGAAAACCCGGAGACTGCGGAGATCGCATTGGCCGCAATCGAGCAGGCACGCCGCTTCCATCGCATCGAGCAGGCACGCGCCTCACTAGGCGATGAGCTCAAGGAACAGCTCAACGAGGACCTGCCCACTGCTGCGGAGGCAAGCCCGCAAGAGCGGGCGCTGATTGAGCATGCTCAAAAGATTTTGGGCGAGCTACCCGGATCGGTCATCCCCGATAGCGAGGATTCAACGGCCGAGGGTGAATAACTCGCGACTTTGAGTCCTACTCGCGGCTAATTCGTGTCAAAATGAGAGGGTGACTGCACTTCGGTGCCCATCTTCATAGGAAGCGATGCAGGTATGAGCAACGACCATCCCTCATTTGGGCAGGCTCCCTCCGGGTCTCAGCCTCCCAGCATTGGCGAGCTTTTTGGCCGCATGACGGGGCAGATCTCTTCGTTGATTCGCGGAGAAATTGCACTGGCAAAGACTCAGGCAATGACGTTCCTGAACTACACAAAGGCAGGAATCGGCGCGTTGGCCGTTGCTGGCGTTCTTGCACTCTACGGTCTGGGCTGGATGTTCCACAGCATTGAGCTGGCGCTGGCCCTGGTTCTTCCCGCATGGGCAGCGTCCTTGATCGTATGTGGCGGAATCTTCTTCTTCGTCTTGATCCTTGCACTCGCTGGAATTTCACAGCTCAAGAAGTCACGTGCGCATGTTCCCCATCCTCAAGATGGCTTGAAGGAAAGCATGGATGCCTTGAAGAAGGGAGCTCACAAAGATGAGCAATGATCAGCAGGCACAGATTCCCGCCCCCAGCGCCGCAGAAATCGAGGCGCAGCTGCGGGCAACCCGCGAAGAGCTGACGCAGACCGTCGATCAGCTTGTTGGCCAGCTTCAGCCTTCCTACCAGATCGAGCAGGCCAAGAATAAGGCTCGCCTCAAGGTCGAAGAGCTTAAAATCCGCGCCCGTTTGATCACCGAGCAAGCTCGCGAAGGCGATCCTGAAGCTCTCAAGACTCTGGGAATTGTTGCCTGCTCCACGGCTGCAGTTGTCGGTCTTGTCGCATGGCGAGTCGTTTCGCGCATCAAGAGGTCTCGCGCGAACTTCTAGCGCTGAGCGCGTAATTTTGGCTCCACCTAGCACTTCAGGTGGGGATCGGGCATCGTTTTTAGGTATGATGTTCCCACGAAACATTTTGAACACCTAGGGCACCGCTTGTGCGGACCCGACCGAAGTAGAGGGGGTCGACGCCATGGGGCGCGGCCGTCAAAAGGCCAAGCAGACGAAAGTCGCACGAAAGCTGAAGTATTTCAGCCCTGACACCGACCTGGATGCACTCCAAAGGGAGCTTGCAGCCGGGCACGAGGCGCATAGCGAAGAGCAGCAGACAGACGAAGATGATCTGTACGCGCGCTACGCGGATTACGCCGAAGATGACCAGTCTGCAGATGATGATCATTGGGATGACGAAGATTACTGGACGTCCCCTTCCTCGCAATCGCGAAAGTAGCCGAGCTCTTCCGCTTTAAGACATACGGAAACGCCGTCAGACGGGTTTGCTATACCCTTCTGGCGGCGTTTCTCTATGCACACAGGGGTGGAGCCGCTCTGGCGCTTATAAGCCTCCTCGAGGCTTGAAGGAGCATCAGCACACTCTTTACCCGGATAAAACACAGTCCCGGTGGCGAATTCTCGCCACCGGGACCTGCGTTATAGCGTCAGCTCGCTAGATGGTCAGCCCATCCTGCGACGCGATGCGATTGCCGCACCACCAGCAAGGAGAGCGGCCAAGCCTGCTCCCAAGAGGATTCCGCTGTCTGCACCGGTCTTTGCCAGAGGAGACTTGGGATTCTTCGGCTTATCCGGAGTGCTCGGCGGAACCGCCGGAGGATTCGACTCTGAGGGTGCGGGAGGCACCGAGGCAGTGGTCGACGTTGAGGGGCTCGGCGCCGTCGAAGTGGACGGCGAAGGCGTGGGCGTCGTGCTCACTGCAGGAGTCGGGGTAGTCGTAGACGGGGTCGGAACCGGAGTAGTCGTCGACGGAGTCGGTGCAGGTGTCGTTGTGGAAGGCGTCGGCACCGGAGTGGTCGTGGACGGAGTGGGCACCGGAGTGGTCGTGGACGGAGTGGGCACCGGGGTGGTGGTGCTCGGCGTCGGCACCGGAGTGGTCGTCGACGGTGTCGGAGACGGGGTTGGCGTCGTCGTCGACGGTGTCGGCGAAGGCGTCGGTGTCGTGGTGGACGGAGTCGGCGAAGGCGTCGGCTTCGGCTTGGTCACGTTCGTCACCGTTGCGGTGTAATCCTTTTCAGGATTAATCGTCAGAGTTGCAGTCTTCTTGTCTGCACCCAAGGTCACGCCCTCGGACTGGTCAAAGACACCGGAGGTCGCGTTATCCCACAGAACACTTGCATCGGGAAGGTTCTTTTCCTTGATGCTGACCTTTGTTCCAATAGGCAGCTTGTCCGGGTAGGTGTAGGTCTGTCCCTTCTTAACAGTGACCATTTCGGTCCTGTCAACACCAGGGCCCTTCAGGGTGACCTCGAAAGTGAAGTCCGGGTTCTCGGTCAGCGCTGCAGCAGAATCATCGACCTTCTTTGCAATAGAGAAGACCTGACGTGCTGCGGCACCTGCATCTGCACCAAGGACGACGTCCTGAGCAGAGACCGTGCGGGTTTCCATGTCATTCGCAGTGATAGTCGCGGTGTTCCAGTAGTGTCCGGAAACAACCTCGGGGGTGTGACCGTACAGAACAATGATCGCGAACTTATTTGCGGGAACCTCGGGAAGCTTGATTTCCAGCCTGTTCGCCGAGCAGTTGATAGTCGCGTTCTGACGAATTGCTCCGCCGGACACATCTGGCCCGTTGTAGCCGTTTGCGACCGAGTCGACGAGCTTGAGATTCGCTTCGTTGTTCTTCAACAGCGGTTCAAGATCATCGCAGTTGAAGTCCCACTTCGTGTCTTCGGAGTTGTCAACAACGCTGACGTTCTTCAGACCAGTATCACCACCGGGAACCGTGATACGCCACGCAAGCGTGCGGTTCCTGTTGTACATGTTGAAGAGCCAGCCGTCCTTGCGGAAATCCACGCCGACGCCGATTCCAGGCTGAATATCAACGTCAACCGACTTCGTCTCGGTCAGTTTGAAAGGCTGCTTCTTACCGACCTCGTTCTTGGACAGGGTCAGCTGTGCGGTAGTGATCACCCAACCGTCCCAAGAGGCTGCGCCTTCGGCCGCATCGTTAAAGACGATCTTGACGTTGCCATCCTGGTCCCAGGTGCCACAGCCAATGATTGTGCCCGTCGAAGACTTCACGTCGAAGTTGAAGGGCATGATCGGCTTAGCGGACTGAGTCGAAACCTTGTACTGGAAGTACTCGCCGGCGTGAACCTTCGAGCTGGTAGACCACTTCACCTTGAAACCAACGGTCGCTCCGACAGTGAAACTTGTCTTCGGGGTGCCGTTTTGATCGGTCAGCTCAGGGTCACTGATCGTCACTTTGGACGTGATATTGGTTGTGGGCGCGGGGCAGCTTGCTGCAACCGCGGCGGGGGCATGATCGGAAAGAACCTCAACAGCCCCGATACCACCAACCGCAAGTGTCAGTGCTGCAAGCGCTGACACAGCGCGTTTCGTGCGTAGGTTTGACACAGTCAAAACTCCATAATTCACGAGTGAATAAATACTCTTAAAGAATACAGCACCTGAGCACGAATTTCATAGGGTTTTTTCAGACGAACTGGCTGTGATCAGCATCAATACTATCATCAAGCGAGACCAAAAAATCATCCTCATCAACCACTGCTCCGCCTGTAATCGCATGGATAATAGTTGCCGCGGATTCAATATCGCGGATCGATCGCATCCGTTCCAAGCGCTCACTGCGTGTGACAATCGCCTCAGGAATCTGGACCTGCCCCTTCGGGAGCCACCGCAGTCGATACTCAATAACTGCCCCCTGCGCCCACTGTTCCCATCGCAGTACGTGGGGAGCGCGCTCGACCTGGTGCGCCTCGATCATCATCATCGACTGATTGGCAATGGGGGTCAGCAGCGCATATCCATCAACTACCTGCTCCGCGGCCTCTGCGCGCTCCCGGTCACGAGCCAGCGCCTCGCGCAATTCATCACTGAGCTCGGGAGCCACAGAACGAAGCTCCCTCTCTGCTGCGGCTTCTCGACGCGTCTGAGGAGGCGCATCCTGGCCAATGAGCTCACGCGAATCAATGACCTCGGGGAAGGCAGAGGACAAGGCCTCGGCAAGCTGAGCAGGACCTAGCCAGCGCGGAGTATAGATCGCCAAGGACACCGCGGAATCCGGATCGGGTTGGATAATGCGACCACTGCCCGCGATGCGCAGTGCACCCGCCAGGCGACGAGCCATCCGCTCCAGCACTAGCAAAACCTGGTACTCAGTACCGAAAGGCAATCCCTCGGGGAAAGCCTCAGCCCAGCGATCACTGCCGCGCAATTCCTCGGGAACACGCGCGCCTCGCATCGGCTCGCACTCCAAAACCCACGCGCTGGTCAGATCCGCCCCCAAGCCAAGTTCGCCTCGAACATTGACGGGGAGAGACCAGGGACCGGACAATTCCACTCCCCCGCGCAGGTGCAGGCGTCCGGGAGCCACCCAATGGGCCTCGTCCCAAGCAGAAACGGCAAGCGCCTCAAGCTCATCGTCCTCGACGGAAGCACCCACGCAGAAAAGGTGGTGATCCCGAGCAAGCTCAAGAGGCAGCGGCAAAATCTCCCGCTCGCCCGCCGAAGCGCCCATAGATACGCGTGCCACGTGATCATCGATGCGGATCTCGCCGGTGTCGTTCACGCGCAGGGCGGTATCAAAAGCACGCAGCCCGCCGACTGAAGTCATCGAGGTCTGCGTCAAAGGATGCGAAGCAGTCTGACTCAGCGCGGATTCCCGTGCGCCACGCGCGGAATCGTGCGCTTCCCCAGCGGGGACCGCATCCATTCGTTCGCGAAATGACCGGCGACGAGGCGGCAGAGAAGCTTCCTGTCCCACGATTAGCGCTCGATACGGGTACGAGTGAAGCGCAGGTGGGTGCGCGAGGGCGTGGGGCCGCGCTGTCCCTGGTAGTGCGAGCCGAGGCCCTCACTTCCGTAGGGGTGCTCGGCGGGAGACGACAGATCAAAGAAGCACAGCTGGCCGATCTTCATTCCCGGGTAGAGCAGAATCGGCATGGTCGCAGTATTCGACAGCTCCAGGGTGACGTGGCCCGAGAAACCGGGGTCAATAAAGCCAGCGGTGGAGTGAGTGAGAAGGCCCAGGCGTCCAAGCGAAGACTTACCTTCCAAGCGAGCCGCAATGTCGTCGCCCAGGGTGACCAATTCGTAGGTTGCGCCCAGCACGAATTCGCCGGGGTGAAGGACGAAGGGATCATCCGGTCCCACATCGACGCTGTGTGTGAGGTCAGACTGGTCGGCCGCGGGGTCGATCACCGAGTAGCGATGGTTGTCAAAAAGCCGAAAAAGCCGATCCAAGCGCACGTCAATACTTGCGGGTTGAATCAGAGAGCGGTCCAGCGGATCCAGTTGGATACGTCCGCTATCGAGGCTTGCCGAAATATCGCGATCACTGAGCAGCATGGTGCCATTCTCGCACAGTTTCGGCCGCCTATTGTGCCTCGGCGGGCGCGTTGGCTGACCGCTAAGCTACCTCTTGTGCCAACCCCAAATTACGAGATGCTTCGCGCCCCGATCCTCGCGTGGTACGAGCTCCATCGCCGCAAGCTCCCCATGCGTGCAAGCGACGTCTCCCCGTGGGGAACCTTGGTCTTTGAGGTCATGAGCCAGCAAACCCCTATCCCGCGCGTGCAGCCAATTTGGGAGCGGTGGATGAGGCTGTGGCCGAGCCCTGCGGATTTCGCTGCCGCTTCCCCCGCCGAGGCTTTGGTCGAGTGGGCACACCTGGGTTATCCCTCGCGGGCACTGCGGCTTCGCGAGTGTGCGCAGGTTATTGTGCGCGACTTCGGTGGGTCCGTTCCCGATAGCTACGAGGCCCTGCTGGCCTTGCCGGGGATCGGCCCCTATACCGCGAGCGCTCTTGCTTCCTTCCAATTCCACGAGCGCATTCCCGTCTTGGATACGAATATTCGCCGAGTTTTTGCGCGAGTGCGTGACGGGGTGGAGTTCGCTCGGCGCAGTGCACCTTCTCGCACCGAGTTCGCAGCCGCGCTTGATTGGTTGCCCGAAAATGGTGTGGATTGCGCTCGTTGGAATGTGGCGATCATGGAGTTTGGGGCGCTCGTGTGCACGCAGCGCTCCCCCAAGTGCCAGGATTGTCCACTGCGCAAGGACTGCGCATGGGCAAAGGCCGGTTTCCCGCCCGCCGAGGTGCGGCCTCGTGGGCAAAGCTGGAAGGGAACGGACCGCCAGGCGCGCGGCCGGGTAATGGCGGCGCTACGCATTTCTCCCGATGGACTTTCCATTGACGAGGCCGTGGCTGCGGCGCGCTTGGAAGGTGCGGATCCCGAGCAGGCGCCTCGGGTCATTGAGGCACTGATCAGCGATGGCCTGGTTGCCGAAGATTCGACAACCAGGCGCATCACACTTCCTCGGGAGTGAGGAAGAAGGGAGGCCTTGGAGGGGAGGCCTATCCCTTCACGGCTCCAGCCAAGGCGAAGCTTCCTCCCGAGACCTTTTGCATGATCGCGTAGAGGATCAACGCCGGGCTGGAGTAGATCACTGCGAATGCGGCCAGTTTTCCGTAGACGACCGCGCCGTGCGTTCCGAAGAATTGGTAGATGGCGACGGCTGCGGGCTGGATGTCCGGGTCGGTCGTGAGGATGAAGGGGACGAAGAAGTTCCCCCAGGTCGCGGTGAAGATGAAGATGAAGACCACCAAGAGGCCTGGCTTCATCAGCGGTAGGACGATGGTGCGCAGTGCTTTGAGCGCGCTGGCGCCGTCGACCCAGGCCGCTTCTTCAAGAGATACGGGGACGGAGTCCATGAAGTTTTTGAGCATCCACACTGCCATGGGCAGGGAGGTTGCGGTCATGAAGCAGATAATCCCCGGGATTGAATCGATCAAATCCATGCTGACAAAGAGCGAATACACGGGAACCATGAGCGCCGTGATGGGAAGGCAGGTTCCAAAAAGAATCGTGTACATGAATCCACGCGCGAAACGACTCTTGTAGCGAGATAGCGGATAAGCCGCGAGCGCGCCAACGAACACGGTCAAAATGGCCGTACCAAAGGAGAGAATCGCGGAGTTCCACAGCGGCAGCCACGTGCGATCAAATGTCGCAATATCCGAGTAATTCGAGGTCGTGAAGTGCTCGGGGATACTTAAGGACACCGTCGCTGTCGGATTGAAAGATGCGAAGAGAACCCATGCCAGTGGAACGACAAAGGAGATGCCGATCAGGGCAAGGATGGTGCTTGAAATCAGACGGACGGTCTTTTCTCGCGGGTTCGCGACGGAGGGGATTTCTTTGCGCTGGGTAGCCATCAGTCCACCTCCGGCTTGAGAGCGCGAATGTAGACCAGAGCGAAGAGTGCTCCCAGAACAATGGTCACGGTCGCAATAGCCGTTCCGTAGCCAATCAGAGAGTTCTTAAAGGCTTCTTGGTAAGCCATGACCGGGAGGGTCGTGGATTGAGTGCCCGGGCCACCACCCGTCATAACCCAGAGAAGGGTGAAGACGCCCAGGGTCTGAAGGGTCGTCAACAGGAGGTTTGTCGAGATAGAGCCCTTGATCATCGGCAGGGTGACGAAGCAGAAGCGCTGCCAGCCTCGGGCGCCGTCGACCTTCGCTGCTTCTTGGATCTCTGGCGGAACTTCGGCCAGTGCGGCGGAGTAGACCATCATCGAGAAAGCTGTTCCGCGCCAGATATTCGCCATGATCACGGAGAACATGGGGAAGGTCAGCAGCCAGGTTGTTCCGCCGAGGCCGATGTAGCTCAGCAGCGTATTTAGCGTTCCGTCGGTGGAGAAGAAGGCGTAGAGCGCGAAGGCTGCGACGATCTCCGGCATAACCCATGCGATGACAACGACGCCGCCAACCAGGGTGGAGAGAATCTTGGGGGCTTTGCTCATGAGCATGGCAAGGGCTAGTCCCAAGATATTTTGGCCGATCACCGCCGAGGCGACAACGAAGATGATCGTCAGCAGGACCGCTTTCCAGAATGCTCCACTGGACAGCAGATCCGCGTAGTTCTCGAGGCCGACAAATTCAGGATTTGCTGCTTTGTAGCCCGAGAGGGCGGCATTGGTCAAAGACCCATACACCGAATATGCAATGGGACCTACGAGGAACACCGCCATGAGGGCAACTGCTGGAAACAGAAGACCCATTCGGCCCGTTTGGCGGGCGGCGCGAGCAAGTAGTGTCTCGCGTCGCCCGCCAGGGGTCGCAGTGCTCTCGGTCCCCACACGAACCGAGGTGGACATGTTACTTCGCCGCTTCGACGTTCTTTTCGCCGACGATCTTCACCAGGCCCTCGTCGTAGGCCTTTGCGGCCTGTTCGGGGGTCTGTTCCTTCGTCACCACGGATTCGGTGGCCGTCTGGATATTTGTGGAGATCTGCGGGTAGTCAGGAGTTGCGGGACGGAAGTGCGTGTACTCAACAATTCCTGCGAAGAACTTGAAGGAGGGGTTCGCTGCGAGGTACTCGGGGTCAGAGACGATGTCCTTGCGGACTGCAATCGCAGAGGTTGCGATGGAGTACTGCAGGGAGCCCTTCTTGTTCAGCGCGGTCTTGACGAAGTCGGCTGCCAGTGCGGGATCCTTGGTTTGAGATCCAACGGAGAGGACCCAGCCACCGGAGAGAGTAGTGAATCCGGGTGCCTGTCCCTTCTGGGTCGGCATCTTTGCGAGGCCGATGGTTTCTTGCCATTCTGGCCACTTCGTCGAGTCCTGCATCCACACGTAAGGCAGCCAGGAGCCATCAATATCGATGGCGAGCTTGCCCTTGGGGAGAAGCTCGGTGGAAACGCGGGTGCCGACAGCCTTGTCCAGCGCAATGTCGTTGGAGGGGGTGAGGCCCTCTGAGTATGCGGTCTGGTAGAAGGTCAGTGCGTCCTTGAAACCTTGGGATCCCGTGACCCACTTGTTGGTGTCGGTGTTGTAGAGGGTGTCCTGGGTGCCGTAGAGCAGCATTTCAAAGCCCTGCATGCTGGTCTGTTCGCCACCTGCGCGGCCCGCGTAGATGTTCATGGGGATGACGTCGGGCACCTTTTCCTTGATGGTGCGCGCAGCAGAAAGCAGGTCATCCCAGCTCTTGGGTTGCCAGTCAGTGGGCAGTCCGGCCTGCTCGAAGATCTTCTTGTTGTAGTAGATACCGCGAGTGTCGGTGCCGAAAGGAACGCCGTAGAGCTTGCCGTCCAGGCCCTTTGCACCCTGGATCGAGCTTTCGGGGTACTGGCTCCACTCATCCCAATTCTTGACGTAGTCGTCGATCGGGGCCAGGTATCCGGCTGCCGCATCACTCATGACCTGGAAGGTGTCTTCGTAGATGATGTCGGGAGCCTTGGACTTCGACTTGTTCATCAGCGCAAGCTTGGTCATGTACTGATCGGCGTCCGCTTCAACGGGCTGCAGATCGATGGTGACGTCCTTGTGAGTGGACTCGAACTCTTCCTTCGCGCGCTTCATGAAGTCTTCAATCTGCGGGAAGGACGAGGTCTTGTAATAGGTGACAACCAGAGATTTACCTTCTGAGCTTCCAGATGCGGCTTTGTCCTTGGATCCAGAGCAGGCTGTCAGACCAACAGCTGCGATACCGACCACGGCAACAGCCGCGAGTGCACGTCGTGCCATTGAACTCTCCTTTGATAGTTCTGCGACTTCCTGTAGGTGGGCGGGTGGCCACACTGCCGTTCCCGCTCCCCCTCATGCCCCTTTGACACGGAAGTCCTTATGTGAACTGTATTACTACGTAGAAAGCCAATTCCAGACTCCCCGGATTGCACTTTGATTACGAAGAGCACAAAAGATGCTGGATGCGCCCATCAAGAGCACTGAAATGTATAAACGCAGGTCAACACGTATATGAATGCGCTAACGGGCTACCGAGTTTTCTTTCACGAAACGATCAATCAGCAGCTGAATTTCATGCCAAGTCACCGACCCCGACATCGACAAAGAACCATGGAAGGTCCCAGCGAACATATGCATTTCTGCGATGCAACCAGCATCAACGAGGCCTGTCGCCAGAGCAATTCCCTCATCCCGAAGAGGATCGACAGGGTTGACAACGATGAGCGCGGGCGGGAAGCCTTCTTCCCTGAACTCTGCGCTCGGCTTCGGGAATGCCGCCTCGATCAGGCGCAAGGGAATTGTTACTTCTGCATCCAAGGGAACACCGAAGTAGTGACGCCAAGCTCCGGCCGCCGCGCGACGCGTCCACACAGGCCCCTCAGCGAAGAACCTGCTTGAGGGGGTTGACAGGGTCGGATCAACACAGGGCTCAAGCAAGATAATGCCCCTGATCGCGGACGCAATTCGTTTATATCGAGCCGCGATTGCCTCATCTTGCGCCATTTGCAGGCCGAGTCCACACAGGCGACTCACCATGGAATAGGCCAGTCCTGCTCCCGCTGAATCCCCCAGGATGAAAGTTGGACGCTCGTGCCCGAAGCGCTCAAGGGCCTCGGCAAGCGCGGAAATGCAGTCATCGACGGGGATCGGGAAGGGAAATTCGGGTGCGAGGCGGTACTCGGGAGAGACGATGATCGCACCGAAACGCGTGGCCAGCTCGTCGTTCTTCGCATCATCGAAAGCGGCGCGGCCCGCGACGTATCCGCCGCCGTGGATCGAGATGATCAGGGGGGCATCCTCAGCCAAATCTGCCGGAATGAAGGTGCGTCCACGCGCGCTCACTTCGACTCTGTTGTCGGCTTCGTGCGGATTTGCCAAAAGGGCGTCTCCCCCAGCGCGCATTGCGGGCAGGTCCCACGTTGTTTGCTCGGGGGTTTCAGCAATGATGGGTGCGAGTTCGGGACGCAGGTAGATGGGATAGGTACTCATCGTTCCTCACTTGCTCGGCGCGACTCGGGCAAAGAATGCGTCAACGGCCGCGTAGAAGGGGGTGGGGGTTGAGTGGCGCACGCAGTGGCGTGCACTGGGAATGAGGAGAGTTTCAACAGCGATGTTCCTCATTGCGTTGATCTCTTCAATCCCGCCGGGCCCGATCAGTACGTCGTCGCCATCACCGGTAATGAGCAGTGTTGGCACCGAAATTGGGGCGAGGATTTCTTCGCGGCTTCGGCTTCCGCTGACGACTCCACGGACAAGGAAGTTGCGGTCGACTTGGGCTTTTCCTTGAGCCCAGCCGCCGGCCTCGGAAGGGCTCCACTGGGGGTAGTCCTTGAGGAGGATGTCGATTTCGCGCCCCATCCACTGCGTGACTTCGTTGCAGCGCGCGACCCGATCTTCGGCGGACGCGCGGAAGTGCTCGCGCTGGTCGGGGGTGAGAAGTGCGGGGTCTTCCAGCACCAGGGCGTCAACGGGGGCGAGGCCTCGTGAAACGACGTCAGCCGCAGTCGCTCCGCCCATCGAGTGGCCGAGGAGGGCGACGAAGGGTGCGGGTGCGGCTTCTTCGATTGTGCAGATTAACGAGGCCGCGCTGCTGACGAGCGCTTCGAAGGGGTCCTCGAGCTGCGTGGGAGTAAAGCGCGGGGAACAGCCGTGTCCGAGGGTGTCGATCAAGACGACTTCATAGTCGCTGGACCAGCGAGCGGAGATATCACTGAGGGATGCGGCATTGTCGGTCACGCCATGAAGCGCGTAGATACGTCCTTTTGAGGGCGTACCTGAAATATTCGCGGCAAGGCGCGACGGGGTCATTGCTTCTCCTCCATGAGCATCCGCTCCGTATGCAGGAAGCATACAGGAAGTTTGCTGCTAATCTATGGGTACGCTCCACGCACTCAATCATTCTGATCATCACGGAGGATGCCATGGATGAGAGCAAGATCGAAAACGTCATGTCTGAGCTGCTTGGCGAGGGCTATCGAATTGTCAGGGATAACGGCGAGTTGTCCCCGATGATCGAATGGGTCGACTGGGCGGGCGATCCCGATGACGAGGACGATGAAGAACGCGTCGAAGTGAATTTTGCCGACGGAACGATGGAGACCTACCCCATGGGTGTTGAGCTCCGTCAGATCTGGCACGAAGACGCGGAGTAAGAGCGACTGAATCGACAGAGGCCTTTCTCTATCATGCGAAAGACCTCAGTCTTCGTGGCGTCCATAGCTTGCGGGGTCAACGGGCTGTTGATACTTCGGCAGCCCGTCAACTACCAGCAGGTACGACTCCATGACAAGCTCGCGAATGAATTCCTCGTTAATCCCCGGGCCCGCCATGACGGTGATCCAGTGTTTCTTATTCATGTGGTAACCCGGAGTGATTGATTCAAAGCTCTCACAGAGCGCACGAACGTCCTGCGGATCTGCCAAACTCTGCAGTGCAATCTTGAAAATATCGTTGAAATAGTGCCAGAAACAGCAAATAAGGAAATGCCAGCATGAGTAACCTTGGACCCTTCATTTGGGGCATCGCCGACCAGCTCCGAGGCGATTACAAGCCGCATGAGTACGGTGATGTCATCCTTCCGATGACCATCCTGCGCAGGCTCGACTGTGTACTCGAAGATCATCGGGAGGACTTGGTTGCACTGGTCCGTACCTATGCGGACAAGCCTGAACTGCTCAGCGCCCAGGTCAAACGCAAGACCGGCTTGTCTTTCTACAACACGACGCAGTGGACACTTCAGACGCTGCTCGGTGACCCTGCAGGTCTCGAGGCCAACTTCAAGCAGTACGTCGATGGATTCTCGGACAACCTTGACGTCTTCGAGCGGTTCAAGTTCGGCGACCAGATTGCCAGGATGGCGGATAAGGATCTGCTCTTCATCATCGTTGAGAAGTTCGCTCGCGTGGACCTGCACCCGAACAAGGTCCCCAACGCAGAGATGGGCGACCTCTACGAGTATCTGATTCGCACGTTCAACGAGTCCACCAATGAGTCGCCTGGTGAGTACTTCACGCCCCGCGACGCGATCCGGCTCATGGTTGACCTTGTCTTTGCCGGGGACGACGACGCGCTCTCGGTTCCCGGCGCGGTCCGCTCAATCTACGATCCCACCGCAGGAACAGGTGGGATGCTCTCGATCGCAGAAGAGCACCTCATCGGCACCTCGGAGCATCCTGGCCTCAACCCCGACGCCCAGCTGCGCATGTACGGGCAGGAGCGAAACGACCAGTCCTACGCCGTCTGCAAGTCCGACTTGCTCATCAAAGGGCATGATCCGTCCAATATCCAGCTTGGCGACACACTCGCTGATGACAGGTTCCCCGGCCAGACCTTCGACTACTGCTTGTCCAACCCGCCCTATGGCGACGACTGGAAGAAGAGCCAAGCTGCGGTCCTCGCCGAGCTTGAGGAACTGGGAGAGGCGTCCCGCTTCTATGTAGGAGCGAAAGAACCCAAGAAGAACACCCCGGCTGTCTCGGACGGCCAGATGCTCTTCCTGCGCCACCTCATCGCGAAGATGCGCCCCAAGAGCAAAGGTGGCGGACGCGCAGCTATTGTCATGAACGGCTCACCACTGTTCAACGGTGCAGCCGAGTCAGGTCCCTCAAATATCCGGCGATGGGTACTCGAGGCAGACCTCGTTGACGCCATCATTGCCCTGCCGACCGACATGTTCTACAACACCGGAATTGCGACCTACATCTGGGTGTTGGACAACAACAAGCCCGCTGAGCGGCAGGGCAAAGTTCAACTGATCGATACCACGAATTTCTACGTCAAGATGCGTAAGAAGCTCGGTGATAAGGGACGCGAACTCTCGGACGACAATCGTCGCGAGATCCTTGAGATCTACAGCGCCTACGAGGAGTCCGACTACTGCAAGATTCTCCCCGTTGAGGAATTCGGATACTGGACCATCACCGTTGAACGACCCCAACGCGACCAGGACGGCCAGATCGTTACCACTTCACGGGGAAAGCCTGCAGCGGACTCGAGCCTGCGTGACACAGAGAAAGTTCCCTTCACATATGGCGGGAACGAAGACGGTGAAGCAGGCCGTGGAGCGACAATCGATGCTTACATGAGCAAAGAAGTGCTGCCGTACGTCGACGACGCCTGGGTCGACAATAAGAAGACCAAAATCGGGTACGAAGTTCCATTTAGCAGGTTCTTTTACTCAGCGCCACAGTGGCGGTCGCTAGAGGAAATTGATCGAGACTTACGAACAGCCGTTGCTAGCCTCTCAGTAATGTTGAAGGAAATGGCCGAATGAGTGAGCGCGATATTTCTCATTGGTTAGCCAAAATTCCCTCATCGTGGCAGTATGTCCCGCTCAAACGCCTGGCTGATGTAGTTACCGGAACTGCCGATACCATTGATGCGGACCCGGATGGACAATTTGATTTCGTGGTTCGGTCTTCGACACTGAAGAAGGCCAGAACGTATACCTTCGACTGTGAAGCCGTAATTACCGCCGGCGATGGTGCTGTAGGAGAGGTCTTTCATCATCTCGACGGGAAATTCCTGGCCCACCAACGAACCTACGTCATTCACAACTTTCGAGGAATTGAAGGTCGCTTCTTTTTCTACTATTTCTCCGCGTTCTTCAGGTACATGTGTCAAGACGGCAGCGCAAAGACAACGGTAGATTCCGTTCGGCGCTGGATGCTTACCGACATGCCCATCGCCGTTCCGCCTAGGGAAGTACAGCGTCGCATCGTCCAATTTCTTGATGCTGAACTCGAGCGGATCGACGCCGTTATCGTAGAAGAAGAACGGCTGGTTTCCCTGCTTATCGAACGTCGCGCAGCAGTTGCGGAGGAACTTGTCAGTCGGGCAGATTCGAAGGAAATCCGCAATCGAGGCATTTTCAGGCATGTGGACCGCAAGTCCAAGACCGGCGAGGAGGAATTACTCTCAGTTAGTCACATCACCGGGGTGACTCCACGGTCTGAGAAGAATGTGACAATGTTTGAAGCGGAATCGAAAATTGGATACAACCTGGTTGAGCCAGGAGAGTTAGTTATTAACACAATGTGGGCATGGATGGGAGCGCTCGGCGTTTCAGATTTTGAAGGCATTGTGAGCCCTTCCTACGATATTTACGAGTTTATCGATCGAGGAGAATTTTGCCCCGAATACTTCGACATGCTCTATCGGACCGATCGTTACATTGGACTTATGAAGGCTCATTCCCGGGGCATTTGGGAATCGCGACTCCGGTTGTACCCTGACGTGTTTCTATCCCTTACTTCGCCAGTCCCCTCTCTTAAAGCGCAACAGCAGATAGCTCATGAGTACCGCGTCAAATGTGCTGAAACAGACGAGTTGCTCTTGAAAATGCAATCTCTTACCAGCCTTTTGGAAGAACGAAAGCAAGCATTGATTACGGCGGCAGTGACTGGCGAGTTGGAGGTATGAGTCATGGCGACGCAGCATGAGAAGGCTTTCGAGGAGGAAATCTGCGATTACCTCGAGGCACGCGGTTGGGTTTATCAGCGCCACTACCGTGGCTACGACCAGAGCCTGGCTTTGGTGCCTGAGGACGTCTTTGCTTGGCTGCAATGCACACAGGCGGAGCAGTGGGCGAAGGTCATCAAACCGTCGATGTCTGCCGCTGAGCAGGAGCGCGCCAAGCAGGCTCTTCTCACTCGCCTCGTGAAGGAACTTGACCAACCTCTGGAACATGGCGGTGGAATCTTGGCGGTACTACGTGGCGGTTTCAAACGCACCCCAGCCAAGTTCGCGATGTGCGCGTTCAAGCCTGCAACTTCGCTCAATCCCACCGCCCAGCAGCACTACGAGGCCAACATTCTGCGGGTGATGCGTCAAGTCCACCACTCGGCCAAGCATCCCAATGACTCGATTGACCTGGTCTTCTTCGTCAATGGCATCCCCGTGGCAACTGCCGAACTGAAGACTGACAACAACCAGTCAATCGATGACGCGGTTCATCAGTACAAGCACGATCGCAAGCCGCAAGGCGAGCCGCTTCTGAAGTGGGGATCACGTTGTCTGGTCCATTTCGCTGTATCCACGGACGAGATCCATATGACGACACGACTCTCGGGGACTGACACAGTGTTCCTGCCGTTCAACCTTGGTAATGACGGCGGAGCAGGCAACCCGGTCAATTCTGATGGCGCAGCGACCTCATACCTTTGGGAGCGCGTACTCCAACGTGACAACTGGCTGCAGATCATTGAGCGGTTCATCAACGTTCAGACCTCGGAGAAGATTGACCCTGTCACGGGGCAGCACAAGAAGTCGACGCAAGTCATCTTCCCGCGATTCCACCAGTGGGAGGCCGTTACCGAACTTCTGTCGGCCACCAAAGCCGAGGGGCCAGGGCACCGCTACCTCATCCAGCACTCAGCAGGATCAGGGAAGACCAACTCCATTGCCTGGCTGGCTCATGGGTTGGCCAACCTCCACGACAACACCAATGCCAAGATCTTCGACTCGGTCATCGTGGTCACCGACCGGACAGTCCTTGACGACCAGCTCCAGAAGGCAATCAAGGCGATCGAAGGCACCCGAGGGACAGTCGGAACGATCAACGCCGACGAGGTTCGCAAAGCAGCAGAAACCTCCAAGTCCGCACTTCTTGCCAAGGAACTGGCCAGCGGCAAGCTAATCATCATCGTCACTCTGCAGACGTTCCCCTTCGTTCTCGAGGCCATCTCTGAGCAGGGTGGAATGGCAGACAAGAACTTCGCTGTCATCGCGGACGAAGCACACTCGTCTCAGACCGGAACAAGTGCGCAAAAGCTGCGACAGGTCCTCTCACAGGCAGAAGTTGAGGCAATCAGCGAGGGCGCAGAGCTGTCCGTTGAGGACGTGTTGGCTGCGGAGATGGCTGCACGCGCCACGTCCGCAAACGTGTCCTTCTATGCCTTCACAGCCACCCCCAAGGGTAAGACCCTCGAAATGTTCGGTCGCCCCGGTGCCGACGGGACACCGCATGCGTTCCATGTGTATTCGATGCAGCAGGCGATTGAGGAAGGGTTCATCCTCGACGTGTTGCGCAACTACACCACCTACAAGACGGCATTCCAGCTCGCACAGAAAGCCGATGGGAAAACCGCGCCAACTGATGAGGTGGATGAGGCCACCGCGACGAAGGGCCTTATGCGATGGGTGAGCCTGCATCCGACCAATATCGCTCAGAAGGTCCAGATCATCGTTGAGCACTTCCGAACCAATGTGGCCCACCTGCTTGATGGGCATGCCAAGGCAATGGTGGTGACCTCCAGCCGGGCGGCAGCCCTAAAGTACAAGACCGCGATCGACCGGTACATCGTCTCTCATGGTTACGAGATAGGCACCTTGGTGGCCTTCTCGGGCAGCCTCACCAGTGAACAAGTTGAAGAAGTGGTTCCCGGAGTCGCCGAGCCCTACACCGAACACAACATGAACCCGGGGCTACGCGGACGCACCATTCCCAACGCATTCGCTGGTGACCACTATCAGGTGCTGATCGTAGCGAACAAGTACCAGACGGGCTTCGACCAGCCGCTGCTGTGCGCCATGTATGTCGACAAGAGGCTCGACGGGATCGAGGCTGTCCAGACGCTGTCCCGGTTGAACCGCACCTTGCCGTCCAAAGGCAAAGACACCACCTACGTCCTCGACTTCGTCAACGATGCCGAGACAATCCTGAACTCTTTCCTGCCATACTTCCGCACGGCCCAGATCACCCAGACAACAGACCCCGATCTCGTGCACGATCTAGCCCGCAAGCTCGAGACGGCCGGTATCTACACCGCAGACGAGGTGGACCGCTTCGCTCACGCCTTCATCATCGAAAAGGCACATGGCAAGCACACCGGCCCCCTCAAGAGCGCTGCCGATCGCTTCAATGATCGGTACTGCGCAGCGCTCGAGGACCAGGACAAAGCATCCATCGACGAACTGGACCTCTTCCGCAAGGACGTGGAATCTTTCGTCCGCCTCTACGACTTCCTCTCGCAGATCGTGGACTACGAGGATACGGATCTGGAAAAGCTCGCTCTCTTCCTACGCCTTCTACGGCCGCGGCTTACGGGGCGCAAGAGCGCTGAAGAGCTTGACCTCTCGAGTATCGAGTTGACTCACATCAAGCAGACACGGCGCAGCGAGGGTTCCATCTCGCTGACTGGCGAAGGGGAGAAACTCAAGCCGATGGGTGTCGGCGGTGGGACCACACGGGACCCGAACATGGTGGCCTGGGAACAAATCCTGAAGAACATCAACGATCTGTTCGAAGGGGAGAACTTCGACCCCGACTCGGTCAACTCTTGGGTGCAGGGAGTCGTGACCATTCTCGTCAAGGACGAGGCAATCCGTGAACAGGTCAACGCGAACAGCAAGGAACAGTTCCGAGAATCACTCACCATCGAAGAAGCGGTCACGAATGCTGCCCTCGACCATCATGACGCTCAGAGCAACATCCTCGAGAAGTTCTTCGAAAGCCCACAGCGACGATCTGCCGTCATTCGTGAGATCTCCGACCTGATCTACTGGGAGATCACCCATGCCATGGCGAGACCTCAGGACGAACGCACAGCATGAGGAGCATGACCGCAGAGTTCAGTTCGCGGTGCTCGATGCGTTGAGGCGCGATGCCGCTGCGGTTGGAGCCGGCCACGTAGGTGGCGGCAGTGCTGGAGGAGCTGAAAACGAGGTCGACCGTGGTGCGGCCGTCGTGGATCTGCCCGTCGTACTTCGCGCGCAGGGCACGCCCGGTGTCGTTCGTGGGAGTCGGGTTCATGGGTGAGCCGGCCTTGAGGATCCACATCTTGGCGTCAAGCTTGTGCAGCATAGCGGGTGCTTCCACTCCGCGAAGGCGCATGAACAGCACCAGCTCAGGCTCCCCATCTGCTGGCACTTCCGACTCCGTCGGGGTGTCCAAGACAGGCGTTCGCGGCTCTGCGTTCTTAGTTTTGGTTCCGTTCTTCGCGGCCGAGCCGCCATCCGGATGTGGATCAAAGACGTAGATGCCTAAAGCCCCAAGTATGAGGTGGGTGGTTTCCACGACCTTGTCCAAGCGCAGCCGGGTCGCCAGGGTCAGCTCACTATTGGAGAGCCCGCAGCCATTGCGCACCCGGGTCAGCCCAGCATCTTGTGCGGCGAGGGTGAAGGTGTTCTCGAGGTTTGTCAGTTCGGTCGGACCGAACTTGCGGGCATCGTCGACCAGCATGATGGCCCACTGGCAGAACAGGTGCTCTCCCCGGTCGATGTGCTCGATGATCCGGTGGATGGTGCCGTTGCCGTTCTTGCGGCGCTTGGCCTGCACTTTTTGACGAGCGGTTCACCGCAGCCGCCGAATCCGGCCACAGCACGGCCACAGGGCCCTTCAGCACCGTCCGTGGTCCTCAACCCGCCCCACGCGGCATCCCCAGAGACCCCGGAATACCAGGGAAAACAGGAAGAACGCTCACCCGGATACCTTGTATCCAAATGAGCGTCCTATTGGAGCGGGCGACGGGAATCGAACCCGCGCTGTCAGCTTGGGAAGCTGAAGTTCTACCATTGAACTACGCCCGCGAGGCGCCGAGCACGCAGTCGGTGCTACCAACGCAACTCGTTCATCATAGCGGCTCACTTGAGTTCAGTCCAAAGCTTCGGACATAGACTATGAGCTGTGACTTCACCCAACCCGCGCCCCGTTGTTGCCGCCGCGATCTTTGATCGTCTCCCCCATCCGACCGCGCTTTTGTGCGCCTCGCGCTCCTATCCGGAAGATTTACGAGGCCTCTTCGAGCTCCCCGGTGGAAAGGTTGAGGAAGGCGAAGACCCCGTGCGCGGCCTCGTACGCGAAATCGACGAAGAACTGGGGTGCGCGCTGGTGGTCGACCAGCCGGTTCTCTCCCCCGAGGGGCCATGGTGGCCCATCCTTGCGGGGCGCGTCATGGCGGTGTGGGGATGCACGCTTGCAAACCCCGACCAGCAGCTCACTCCCGGGCACTCCCACCTGGAACTGCGGTGGACCCCTCTTGACGAGGTCCTTGATCTTCCGTGGATTCCCGCAGATCTCCCCATCGTTCAAGCTGCGATTGAGCAGTACTCTTCTGCGGCTACCTGTTGATGAGCATCATCCACACACCCGATTTTGATTCAGACACTTCTGCTTTTTCTGTCAGAATAGATGCATGCCGAAGATTATTGGGGACTCGCTAGCCGACCATCGAGAGCTCACGCGTAACCGCCTTTTCGATGCGCTCGCCAGCCTGCTCGCTGAGCAGCCTTTCGATTCAATCTCGATGTCCCAAATCGCCACGCGCGCGAAAGTCGGCCGCACAGCGGTCTACAACCACTTCCCCGACAAGGAAGTCCTCCTCCTTGAATTCATGCGTCGCGTCACCCTGCAGTTCTCCCAACGCCTGGAAGAAGCGATCACACAGGTCAACGATCCCCTTGCCCAGCTGCGTATCTATATCCGCGCACACCTGGAGATGACGACCCGCTACCACCTGAATTCAACTTTTAACCTGCGCACTCAGGTTTCGCGCGAGAACTCCGCGCACCTGCACGATCACGCAACGATCATCTCGACCAGGCTCCTGGAAGTCCTCGGCCGATGCATGGAAAGCGGCGCGATCCCGAAACAGAATCCGCACGTACTGATCCCCTTGATTCACTCGTGTTTGGCGGGAAATAGGCTCCCCGCCAACCCGCAGCAGCGCGAGGCGACGATCGCCACCGTGCAGGCTTTCATTCTTCGAGGCATCGGTGCGGATATCCCCATTACGTCCACTGCGCAACGTCCCTCCTCGGTTGAGAACGCCTCACAGGACGGCGCAGATGAGGGTGAAACAGCCGGAGATACCGCCTACATGCGCTGCCCGGTCAGCGCATAGGCACGTGTGATCTCGCAAACTCCTATAGGATCGTGGAATAAGTGACCGGCACACGCCGTTGAGCTGAACATGACCCGGGGCGTGTGCCCCTCACCGAAAAAAGGAGTACCCACATGAGCACGATCGCGCTCACCTCGGAAAACTTCAACGAGACCATCAACTCTGACAAGATCGTGCTGGTGGATTTCTGGGCAAGCTGGTGCAGCCCCTGCCGCCAGTTCGGCCCGATCTTCGAAGCTGCTTCAGAGCGTCACGAAGATGTTATTTTCGCCAAGGTTGATACCGATGCCAACCAGGACATTGCTGCAGCACTGGAGATCGCATCGATCCCGACCCTGATGATCTTCCGCGAAGGTGTCCTGATCTTCCGTAACTCCGGTGCAATCCCCGGAGCAGCCATTGACGACCTGGTTTCCCAGGCACAGGCCCTCAACATGGAAGAGATCCACGCAGAGGTCGCGAAGCAGGAAGCTCAGAACGACTGACCTCAGTCAGTACTAACTTCGTACGACAAACAGGTGGTGGGGACGGCCAAGCCGTCCCCACCACCTGTTTTATGCCTCAGCGGAGCTTTCAGCCCTGCAGCTCAGCAGCAACCAGCTCAGCCAGCTGAATCGCATTTAGGGCAGCGCCCTTGCGCAGGTTATCGCCACTCACCACGAAAACAATTCCGCGGTTATCCGGAACAGCCTGGTCCTGGCGAATACGGCCGACCAAGACATCGTCTTCACCGGCAGCCTCAAGCGGGGTCGGAATGTCCACAACGCGAACTCCGGGAGCGCTGTTGAGCGCGGCCACGGCCTCGTCGCGAGAAATCGAAGCGGGGAACTCGGCGTGGACGGTCATCGTGTGTGCGGTCAGGACCGGTACGCGCACGCAGGTACCACTTACGAGCAGTTCGGGAGCGTGCAGGATACGACGCGATTCGTTACGGAGCTTTTGCTCTTCATCGGTCTCGAAGCTGCCATCATCGACGATCGAACCGGCCAAGGGCACAACATCGAAAGCAATGGGGGCGACGTAGACCTGAGGCTCACCGAAATCAACGGCGTGGCCATCGGTGGTCAGGCCCTCGAGGTTCTTATCGACGGTGCCGCGAACCTGATCGAGGAGCTCGCGAACACCCTTGAGTCCCGAACCAGACACGGCCTGGTAAGAGGACACCGTCAGACGCTCGATACCGCCAGCAGCTTGCGCAAGCGGCTTAATTGCAGGCATGACGGCCATGGTCGTGCAGTTCGGGTTGGCAATGATGCCCTTGGGGCGGTTCGCAACGTCTTCACCGTTCACCTCGGAGACAACCAGCGGAACCTCGGGGTCCTTGCGCCATGCGGAGGAGTTGTCCACGACTACGGCTCCGGCCGCGGCAAACTTCGGTGCATACTCGCGCGAGGCCGTGGCACCCGCGGAGAAGATCGCGATGTCGATCCCGGAGAAGTCAGCGGTCGCGACGTCTTCAACGACGACCTCCGTGCCCTTCCATGGGAGTGTCGAACCCGCCGAGCGAGCGGAGGCAAAGAAACGAATCGTTTCAACCGGGAAGTTTCGCTCTTCCAGGATCGTGCGCATCACGCGACCAACCTGGCCCGTCGCACCGACAACAGCAACCGTCAAACCAGCCATTTTCAGCCTCTCTTTGTGTAAATACGCGTTCTCAGCGGCCCGTGCCAGCATAGACAACGGCCTCGGAAACTTCGGCGTCCATGCCGAAAGCGGAGTGGACAACTGCAACCGCGCGGTCCAGGTCGTCCAATCGAGTAACGATCGACAGGCGGATCTCGGAAGAAGAAATCAGATCGATGTTGATTCCTGCCTCGGAGAGCGCGGCGAACAAGCGCGCGGCCACACCCGGGTTGGTGCGCATACCCGTTCCCACCAGCGAAAGCTTGCCGATGTTCGGGTTGTAACGCACCTCCTTGAAGCCGATCTCATCCTTCGCGGACTCCAGCGCATCAAGCGCAACCTGGGCGTCGGCCTCGGGAATGGTGAAGGTGATGTTCGCGCGGGTCGGATCGGCGACGGGGATGTTCTGGACGATCATGTCAATGTTCGCGCCAGCAGCGGCGATCGTCTGGAAGACCATCGCGGCGCGGCCGGGGTGGTTCGGAACACCGGCGACCGTGATCTTGTCCTGTCCGCGGTCGTGGGCAATTCCAGAGATGATGGGCTGTTCCATCTGTCCTTCTTTCGGGTCGAGGAATGCTGCGTCAGGGACCAATCCCTTGAGCTCCGGCGAGGCCGGGCGGTCTGAAATCCAAGTTCCATCCTTTTCGGAGAAGGAGGAACGAACGTGCAGGGGAACCTTGTAGCGACGGGCGAATTCGACCGCGCGCAGGTGAAGAATCTTTGCGCCATGCGCCGCGAGTTCCAAGGTCTCTTCCGTTGAGATCGAACGCAGGCGGTGTGCCTTGGAGACAATTCGCGGGTCTGCAGAGAAAAGGCCATCGACGTCGGTGTAGATCTCGCAGACGTCGGCGTGGAGGGCGGCAGCGAGGGCGACCGCGGTCGTATCCGAACCGCCTCGGCCCAGGGTCGTCACGTCCTCATCATCAGAAATTCCCTGGAATCCGGCGACAATTGCAACCTGTCCTTCCGAGATCGCGCGGGCAATGCGCTCGGGAACCATGCCGGTGATCTGTGCGCGACCGTATGCGGAGGTCGTGTGAATGCCTGCTTGTGCGCCGGTAAATGCCTGTGCGGGAACTCCCAGCTCATTGATCGCCATGGACAGAAGAGACATGGAAATACGCTCACCGGCGGTGAGAAGGATGTCCATCTCGCGTTCGGGCGCATTGTCTGTAATCTGCGCGGCGGTATCTAGAAGTTCGTCGGTTGTATCGCCCATTGCGGAGACGACAACGACGAGCTTGTGTCCGGCGTTTCGAGTGTCGACGATGCGTTTTGCAACGCGTTTGATCGCTTCGACATCGGCTACGGACGAGCCTCCGTACTTTTGCACGATGAGCGCCACGAGTAGTCCTAACTGTCTGTGTTCTGGTTTCCTTCCCTAATCGTGGCGAAAGTTTGGGGTGACTGCGACTTTTGACCAACACGTGAACGTTTGTACCAATTTGTAAACGTAACTTACCGCACATACCAAGGCCTACGGGGCATGGGAGAATAGTGTGAGCTCGGCTCCCAAGAAAGGAACGCACGATGTCACACACGGTTTACGGCACTCCCGTTGTTCACGGAGTGTCCTACGCGCCGATCGTTTGGACATCACGTCACCCCCTCCCCCCAACAGAGTTCACCGAGCTTCCCCCCACAGAGCGCGCCGCATGTGCCGCGCATTTGGAAGAGATCTGCCGAAGCGTCGGTGATGACCTCTTCGCCCAGTCCGAACAGGCCTACGGCGATGTCTCCGACGTGCTCATGATGACTGCTTCCCTTGCGACCGATCCCAGCTGGATTGCGGAAGCACAATCGTGGATCTATTCCGGGGTACCCGCCCCTCAGGCGGTTGTTCGCGCGACCGAAAAGTTCACCGAGGTCTTCCGCGCTTCGGGCGGACTCATGCTCGAGCGCGTGGCGGACCTCAAGGACGTGCGCGACCTGATTCTTGCCCACTTAGCTGCTTCCTCAGGTGACGAGGCCAGCGATGCGCGCGTGCATGCGCGGAAGGTACAGGCGGCCTCGGAAAGCCCCTATATTCTCTGCGCGCGGGATTTGTCGCCCTCAGACACGGCGCACCTTAACCCCGCGCACTGCGTGGGAATCGTGACCCAGCTGGGCGGCCCCACCTCGCACACCTCGATCATCGCGCGCCAGCTGGGGATCCCCTGCATCGTGGCCGCTCGTCGCATCAACGAGATCCGCACGGGCGAGTATGTACTCATGGATGCTTTTGTGGGTTCCGTGACCACTGGCGTTCCCGAAAATGAGGCCCGCGAGGCCGTGGAGAGGGATCGCCGCCGCGCCGAGGCCACCCTCAGGTGGGCACCGCCTGCACACACCTCAGATGATCATCCCGTGCGTTTGCTGGCAAACATCCACGACCTGGCCAGCGCGAAGGCTGCTGCTCGTTCTCCGCTTGCCGATTCGATCGGGCTTTTCCGTTCAGAAATTGCCTTCCTCAACGCACAAACCGAGCCTTCCATTGAGGAACAGACCGAGTTTTATTCGAGTATTTTCCAAGAGTTCCAGGGGTATTCGGTGTGCGTGCGCACGCTGGATGCAGGCTCCGACAAGCCGCTGGCCTATGCGACGATTCCCGGCGAGGAGAACCCGGCTCTTGGCGTTCGCGGGATCCGAACCTCGGGTCCGCATCCGCAGATTCTCCAAAACCAGCTCGAGGCGATTGCTTTTGCGGCGATGCGTCAGCGTGAGACTTCGGTTTCGGTGATGGCACCGATGGTCTCAACGGCTGCCGAGGCCAAGTGGTTTGTCTCCTCGGTTCGCCAGCTCTCCGAGCGTTTCGAGGTCGAGCTGCATGCTGGGGTCATGATTGAGGTCCCCGCAGCAGCACTGATGATCGATTCAATCATGGAGCACGTGGACTTCGTGTCGATTGGTTCGAATGACCTCACCCAGTACACGATGGCTTCGGACCGCCTCTCACCGGACCTTGCCGAGTATTCCGATCCTTGGCAACCCGCGCCTTTGCGCTTGATTGCGCAGGTTGCGCACGCCGGCCTCGCTCACGGGGTGAGCGTGAGTGTGTGTGGCGAGGCCGCGGCTGACCCGCTGCTGGCTTGCGTTTTCGCGGGTATGGGTGTGCCCGCGCTGTCAATGCCGCGCTTGGCTATCCCCTCGGTGGGTGCGCAGCTTGCTCAGGTGAGCTTGGCACAGTGCCGCTTGGCTGCTGCTTCAGTTGTCGAGGCTGCTGACCCGGGCGATGCGCGCTACCGCGCGCGCACCGCGCTCGAAGTGGAGTTCTAAGAACCCTTGTCAGCGCTTTTGAGCGAAAATCGGTAACTCACTCACCGAGCGCAGGCAGGATCACCGAGAAAGTCGTCCCGTGTTCACCGGGCTTAGCTTCGCCTTCGCACACGGTATCCACATCCACCCGGCCGCCCAAGGCCTCGGCGATCGAAGAAACGATCGCCAGCCCAAGGCCAGACGATCCCTTCCCCTGACGCGAGCGCGAAGTGTCGCCTCGGACGAAACGATCAAAGACGGTAGCGCGCAACTCGGGCGGGATACCCGGGCCGTCGTCGGCAACACTCATGCGCACAAACCCCGGTGCCGAGGCCCCGCCGCCGATCACCTGCACGCCAACCTTGACGCGCGTGCCCGCGGGAGTGTGGATTCGCGCGTTATTCACCAGGTTTGCAAACACCTGACGAAGTGCAGATTCATCACCCGCAACCGTACAGGAGACGCAGACTTCGTCCTCGTCATCGAACTGAGGAAGGTCCAAAACCCACTCGTGATCCGGGCCCGCCGCGTGCGCATCCGAAACCGCGTCAATCGCCAGAGGGATCAGGTCGACCGGATCACTAGCGAGTTCTCGACCCGCATCCAAGCGAGCCAATAGCAGGAGGTCTTCGACCAGACCGGACATGCGGGCAGACTCTGAGGCAATGCGCGCGAGCGCAAGCTCCTCATCCGCGCTTCCCTTTTGCAGAAGCTGCGTGTAGCCCTGAATCGACGCCAATGGAGTGCGAAGCTCGTGCGAGGCATCGGCGACAAACTGGCGCAGGCGCTGCTCGGATTCGGCGCGGGCCTGAAGTGCCGTTTCAACATTGTCGATCATCGTATTCAGGGCGTAACCAACATCGCCGACCTCATCACCAGGCTGGGCGATGGAGTAATCGACGCGTTGGAAGTCCTCAACCGTTGGAGTAGCAATCAGGTCCTTGGTGCCGATGCTTCTCGCGGTCGCCGCTACCTCACCCAAGGGGAGCATTTCTCTGCGAATCCACTTGCGGCCGATGAAAGTCGCACCGGCAATCACGACCAGAGCGATGACACCTTCAAGAGCCACCAACATGATCAGCGTCGAGTTATTGGCCGCCAAAGACAGGCCGACGACCAGTGTCCGTGACTCTGATTGACCGCACATGATCCTGAAAGAGCCAAAATTCGTCAGGCTGACATTGTGCCCATGTCCATCACAGCGCAAGGAGAGAATCTGCTGCTGAGCGGCGCTATCGAGCTCCACCACATCAAATTGCTTGACGACACCTGAAACGATCTCATCGTCGTCCTTGATGAGCTGCAACTGGCCTTCTGAAGAACCTGGGCCTCGCAAGCCGCGCGGTCCGTGTTCGCTTGGCGAAGCGGAGGAACTTGGGGAATTCGACGGTGATGGACCGTGGTCATCGTCGTGATCATCCTGGTCGTCCTGTGACCCGGCCGTTGGAGGCGGGGGTGGGGGAACAGGTTGCTGCAAGCTGAGCTCTGCGTTCTTTTCAAGCCTGCTGAGCATGGATTCGAGCGAACTATCGATCTTGGAGGTCATCCACGAATGCATTGCAAGCGCCGAGGCAGCAAGCATGGTGACCAACGCTAAAGCGACAGCTGCAGCAAGAAAACGACTCAGGCGAACAGTGAGAAGACGAGATCGCTTGCGCTTTGACTGGGGAGCACTGTGCTTGGGAGCGCGCGCTTGCGATTCGGTATTCGAAGCTTGGGGGGCAGAGCTTGTCATTGGCGCTCCTAGGAGGCGGGCCTGAGGATATAACCGGCTCCCCTGACCGTATGAATCATGGGGTCACGCCCAGCGTCGATCTTCTTGCGCAAATACGAAATGTAGAGCTCGACGATGTTCGCCTGACCGCCAAAATCGTAGGACCATACGCGGTCGAGGATCTGCGACTTCGACAAGACAACGTTCGGGTTTTCCATGAAGTACCGCAGCAACTCGAATTCGGTGTTCGTGAGCGTGATAGCTTCACCACCACGTGCAACATCATGCGAGTCTTCATCCAGGGTCAGATCACCAACGGTCAGAACACGTTCAGCGGTAACCGAAGCCATTCCAGACCGGCGAAGCAGGGCGTCGATTCGCGCGGTAACTTCATCCAAGTCAAAGGGCTTCGTCACATAGTCATCGGCACCAGCGCGCAGTCCTGCAACACGATCAGCAACCGCGTCACGAGCCGTCAAGAACAGGACCGGAAGATGGGGCTTGCGCTTACGCAGGCGTTCCAGAGTTTCCATCCCGTCAAGGCCGGGCATCTGGATATCCAAGACGACGACATCGGGGTCAAAAGTATCGGCCTTATCCAAGGCTTCCCAGCCATTGGCTGCAGTCTTTGTCTCCCAGCCCTGGTGCCTCAAGGCCGATCCCAAAAGCTCAGCGAGGACGGATTCATCGTCGACGACAAGAATGCGCGCGGGCGTCCCATCGGGGCGGATGAAGTTGGATTCTGAAGTACTCACGTCAAGATCCTTTCACAGTTTCCGTCGACGTTCAGGACATATTGCGTCGGCCTTCCATTGCCCGGCCCAGGGTAATGGAATCCGCGTATTCGAGGTCGCCGCCAACGGGAAGCCCCATGGCCAGACGCGTTGTTGTCACGCCAATAGTGGACAGGGTTCTGGCCAGATACGAGGCCGTCGCTTCCCCTTCGATATTCGGGTTCGTTGCAATGATGATTTCCTGAACGACACCGTCAGAGAGACGCCCCAAGAGCTGGCGGATCCTAAGCTGATCAGGGCCAATTCCGTGGATCGGGTCAATGGCTCCACCCAGCACGTGATAGCGACCGCGGAAAACCCGAGAGTTCTCAATCGCCTGAATATCCTTCGGTTCCTGCACGACGCAGATAATGCTGGGATCGCGGCGCGGATCGCGGCAAATCGAGCATTCATCGTCTTCGGTGAGGTTCCCACACACCGAGCAGTGCTTGACCTGGTGTCGCACCGCGTTGATCGCGGTGGTCAAGCGCTCGACGTCCTCAGGCTCGGCCTCGAGAAGATGCAAAGCCATGCGTTGCGCGCTCTTTGGCCCAACCCCGGGAAGCTGGCCAAGTTCATCAATGAGATCTTGAAGAGCTCCTTCGTACACGCGTCACCACCCTCCCTGGTCGTCAGCCTTCTGTTCAATGATGGTTCCGCCGAGAATATCCAAAACCGCGGGAATCCCGAAGAGATTCGACTCGGACATGTCCTCATCATCGATGCTGGCACTGTCGTCTTCCGCAGCGGACACAGTGGGCGCTTCGAAGGACTCATTTTCTGTTTCCGGCGAGGCCTCTTCCGCGTCACTCTCATCCGTTTCCTCACGCGCGGCAAGTGCAGCAAAGCGCTGCGAGGGCAAGGGAGTTACCTCTGCAAAAGCAGGAACCGGGGGCGCCGATTCCACTTCTTCGGGATCAAAACTGGGCGGCTGAATGACCGCCTCACTCCATCCCGCGGTCGGCTCGAAAGACTCTGATTCGTCTTCATCGTCGTCTTCAGGCTGGTCGAGTGCACTGTCCTGAGGGGCCGCTGGCTGTGACGTTGGCTGTGACACGTGCTGCGAGGCAGCAGGCGCTTCGAGCTCTGCGTCGCCGTCTTCATCGGTTTCTTCGCCGGGATCAAAAGGGGGCGGCTCCTGGGTGCGCCAATCGTAAGACGCGGGCGACTGCGGGTCATAGGGCTGCGTTGCGTCAATCGGCTGAGCTGGAACACGCAATCCCTGCGCGGGCGCGTTTTTCGGGGACTCCGGAGGCGTTGCAACCTGCCAAACGGGGGCTTCCTGCGGAGCCTCGGCGCGATGCTCAGCTTCGCGGCGCTGCCCACCACGCTGGGGTGCCGACTGTTGGCTAGGGCCCTGCACGGGCGGCGTAGCTGCGGCATGCGCGTTGGCTGAAGGCGTTGAAACCGCCGGGCCACCACCTGCTTGTCCAACCTGTGCACTGACATTCAGGCGAATACCGAGAACGTCATAGATTGTTTCTTCAACGATTTGGGCTTTGTCGCCATTGGTGAAGCTGGCAACCATTCCCTGACTGGGGAAGAGCAGTACCAATTGATCCCCGTCAACGGCGCCCAATTGCCCATTTTGCGAGAGCAAACTCCACACAACCCTGCTGTGGGTCGCGAGGCGTTCAACGACATCGCCCCAACGCTGGCGGATGAGGTCAGCGCCTGCTGCTCCTCCAGCAGGGCGGCTCGAGGCCGGCGCGGGAGTAGTGGCGGGGGTGGGCGTAGAGGCCTGTGCGGGGGCCTCGGGCTGATGCGACTCATGCTTGGGCGAGCGCTGCTGGGGAACCGGAGCATTCTGTTCGGCCTGACGCTGCGCTGCCTGAGGCGCAGGGCCATCTCCCCCACGCTGCGCCGGCTGAGCGACTTCCCAGCCACCGGAAGAAGCAGGGGATTCCGCGCGAGCTTCGGGAACAGACTGCGGCTGAATCTGAGTCTGCGGCTGATCCTGAGGAACGTCCTGCTCCCCACTCTTTTCGGCCTTCTTTCGAGCCAAGGCCTCCCGCGCTTGGCGAGCACCAAAGGAACCCGCACCGACAGGCTTTTCCGTGGGCGCCCCTCCCCCAACGAGGCCAACTCCGCCAGAAAGCGGACCAGAGCCTCCACCGGGCTGCCCTTGCGCGGAAGCAACGTATCCGGCATCAGAGTGTGCGCTTGGGGCGGGTACTAAGATTCGGCCGATCAAGAGTTCAAGTTGAAGCCGAGGTGAGGTTGCACCCGTCATAGAACGCAAAGCTTGATCCGTCAGATCAGCAGCGCGTGAGAGCGCCTGAGTCCCCCAGTTCTTTGCTTGGATGCTCATGCGTTCAAATTGATCGTGTGGGGTGCCAACCAGAACATCACTGGCGCCGTCACCCGCGACAGCGATGATCAGCAGGTCGCGTAGACGTTGGAGGAAATCCTCAACAAAACGACGCGGATCATGCCCCGAGGACACCATTTTTTCAATGACGCGATACGCTGCGCTTCCATCGCCACCGGCAAGAGCATCAACGCTCTCATCCAAAAGCGCGGTATCCGTGTAGCCAAGCAGTGCAACTGCGGTCTTATACGCGATTTCACCCTCGATAGCGCCGGCCATGAGCTGATCCAGCACGGATAGCGAGTCACGTACAGAACCACCACCAGCGCGAATAACCAGAGGCAAAACACCTTCACCGACGCGGATGTTTTCCTCATCGCACAGGGTGTGCAGGTAGGGCTCCAAGATATCCGGTGGTACTAGGCGGAAAGGATAGTGATGCGTGCGGGAACGAATGGTTCCGATCACGCGTTCAGGTTCAGTCGTTGCGAAGATGAACTTCACGTGCTCGGGCGGCTCTTCCACAAGCTTAAGTAGGGCATTGAATCCCTGGGGACTGACCATGTGGGCTTCGTCGATGATGAAGACCTTGTAGCGGTCACGCACCGGTGCAAAAGTAGCGCGCTCACGTAGGTCACGCGCGTCATCCACACCACCGTGGGAGGCGGCGTCGATTTCGACAACATCAAGCGAACCCGGGCCACCGGTTGCCAGTTCACGACAGGACTCACACTGACCGCAGGGAGTGTCCGTTGGGCCTTCAGCGCAGTTCAGGCAACGCGCCAAAATACGCGCAGAGGTTGTCTTGCCACACCCGCGAGGACCAGAGAACAAGTACGCATGATTCACCCTGTGGGCGCGAAGAGCCGCACGAAGAGGTTCGGTCACGTGTTCCTGACCGATGACCTGTTCGAAGGTGTCGGGCCTGTACCGGCGATAAAGAGCTGTCGTCACACTTGAACTTTACGGCCCCG
>ERZ773196.271-NODE-271-length-33711-cov-23.871850_pt1 | contig 33711 bp, 30 predicted proteins | sample MGYA00581009_ERZ773196 | MGnify/ENA primary metagenome ERZ773196 (study PRJEB29015, sample SAMEA2738162) | human oral metagenome | biome: human oral; feature: human-associated habitat; material: saliva | place: China | collected 2243 ... | reverse complement strand
AATTACCCTTTTTTAAAAGGTCTCTTAATGTTATACATTCTTTCATTTATTGCTGTGATGGCTTGGCGTTTTGTGTACCACGTTTGTTGTTCTTTTTATTTTGACAACTCCCGATTTGGAACATTACCAAAAATCATGTGTTATTTGTTTTCATATATGATTTCTTTTGTTTCATAGTGGCGACTATATATTTTTTCTAATTTTACTATTCGATTATTTTTATCATAAGTAAATACACATGTATATGAAATAATGACGTCAGACATATTGGGCTTGTAAGTATAACTATATTGGGTAATAAGACTATCCTTGACTATAATGTTAATACTAACTACATAGTCAACACTGGCATCAAGATACGTGTAATACTTATTGATATCTTGTATAGAAATCTTTTTTCGTTCCCCTATAGGCTTTGTAAACGATAAGATTTCGCTTGGGTCATAACTTGACAAAATATCAGCAATAATACACGCATCTTTATATATGACCTCGGGATATTTTAGAATTATTCCATAATCAATCAGGCTATAAGATTGATCTAAAAATATCTTTTGATATTTAATATCATCTACGGACAATTTAACCAATCTACCTCGTTTATTATACACCCCGATTTTTTTTTCGTTTAGAAATAAACTTCTCTCTACCTTACAACCATTGCTTAAAATTTTTACAACAGTTTGTGATTTCAATTCTAAACTATTTAGAATTGAAATCACAGAAAGTATCAATATAGCACAAAATCTCATTATTAATCTTTTATTTTGGTGACTTCAGTTTGGAACATTACACTTGAGACCTAAAAAGAGCTATTCCACATTTATAATCATCGATTTTACAGAGATCCATCCAATCTGCTTCAGATTCATGCAACGAATGGAATGTAAGTACACATGACTCTCTTTGTATGGTTAATATAATCTCATATCCACATTTCATTTCTTTAAGTATATTCTCCAATCTATCTGCAAAAATAAAAGCATTTGATACAATATCCTTACGACAAAAATCCTCAATGTGGACATTATTGAGAAAACATTCATACGCCGTCATATCATCAAACAAATCTAATGTTATATGTGGATTATTGACATAAAAACGTTTAAAGAAAAAACATTGTCTATTAACAGTGATTCCTTCTTTTAAAAGATCTGCAAGCCCTTTGGACAGCCTATTTGAAATAAGCTGTCTTTTCAGAAAGAGCATCATTTTTTTATTAAAAACAATCATTCTCCAAGATATTTTGTCCTTGTTTTATGGCACGTTGGACATCTTTGTGCGGGCGTAATAAGCGGTTACCCCGATTCGGTGTATCTCTAAACGTGTTACTTTTACTATCATAGATGTATTTTTTATTACCCTCTTGGTAATTACACGACGTCTATTCCTCGTCGTCTTTGATTTCCACTGCCGCCTGTGTATTCCGAGCCTCATCAAACTTCGCCTTCATCGTTGGGTTATTATAGGTGAGTTTACGAATGGTCAGATCTTCTGTATCCTGAGTAGCAAGACGTAGGTTATTTTCACTACTAACCAACTCTGCACGCACCTTTTGAAGTTTAGATATAGTAGCGTCTATATCCTTAATTGCATCATCAAACTTTCTTGTATAGAGCTCATAATGTCTACTGAACTTTTGCTTAAAGTCTTCCATCTTTGTTTCAAAGTTCGTTACATCTACCTCTTTACTCTGTGCTAAGATGAGTTGCTTCTTATATTCTAATGAGTTCTTCGATGCCTGCACCAACAGTGTGATGAAAGTTACAAAGAATTGTGGGCGAATAACATACATCTTCGGGTAGACATGACTCTTATTTACGATACCACTATTATATAGCTCACTGTCTGCCTCCAACAAACTAACCAACACGGCATACTCACATCCTTTCTTCTTTCTATCCTCGTCTAACTTCTTCAAGAAGTCTTCGTTTTTATGTTTGGTGGCAGTAGTATCCATCTCGTTCTTCATTTCAAACATAATAGATAGGTATTCTGTTCCATCTTCACTATCTCGGAAGATGAAGTCGCCCTTCGTACCATCACTCGCATCATTGTCTTTTTCAAAATAAGCATTAGGCATCAGTGGACGCAGATAACGCTCGAACTCAATACTACAATGCTGCTCTAACGTCTCACCAACCATCTTTGTCGACATCTTCGATTTCAGTTCTTTGTAGTAGTCTATCTGCTCTTGCTTCATACGCAATTCTCTCTCATGTTGCTTCTGCAAGTCTGCTTCATGTAGCTGAGCCTTACTCCTCTCCTGCTCTATCTCGTTCTGCAGCATCACAATCTTGTTTTCTTTCTCTTGTGCTGCCTGCTGCGCCTTGTTACGCTCACCCATCACAGCCAACTGCAGTTTGTCTCCATTCTGGCTAATCTCCGATTTCAACTCACTGATAGTCTTTTCCTTCTCGGCAAGTGCAATCTTCATTTCACTTGTCTTCTGCGATTCTATTCCTTCTAACCGTGCTTTAAGTTTCGCTATCTCCTCACTCATCTCCGATTTCTGTCGAGACAGCTCACTCTCTTTCTCACCTTTCAGTCGTTCTATCTCAGCCACCTTCTGACCTAATTCCTTCTCTTTTTCCGACAACTTATTTTGGAATGTCTGTTCGGTCTTCGTCGTAACCAACGCCAATTCTGCCTTGTTACGCTCGTCCATCTCAGTCATTCTCCTCTTCACCTCAGCTTCAATTTCCTTTGTCTTAACCTGGTTTAATATAGAAGCATAGTCAGCCTCATCTACCTTGAAGATGTTTCCACACTTAGGGCATTTTAGTTCTTTCATAATTCTATTCTTTAAAGTTATTATTTATGTTACGTGTGCAAAGGTAATACACATGAGTGCAGCCTTTCTGCATAGATACTTTTTTCTTTTTTATTTGTGAGATTAGCGTGCTATATTCTACTTACAACTACACCTTTCTATATTACAATTCTATTTTTATTTTGTTTGCTGTCATTTTAACATTTCCCACCAAAGTCCTATGCATTAACGCTTTAGCTGGTAGAGAAGAGTGACAGAAGTGACAGGAAAACTAGTTTCCATAGACACCTAAAGGCATGGACAGCATCTGCCAACATGGCGTCTCTTCCATCTTGTCCTTCTACCTCATCATCATTTATCAGATAGTATAGTTTCTTTAAGTAAGATTCATACTTCTGAACCAACGAGTTAAAGAGAGAATACCTCATAACTGCATTTGGGCGAGGGTCAGTAATTCAGATTATGTTAGCACTACAAAGTTAAGAATATTATATTACTTTTTATCTTATTAGGATAATTATTTTCAAACATCAGTTCTAAAAATCAAAAACATCATATTCTTTATTTGATAAACCAACCGTAGTGCTTAAGATTCTTCGTGAAAACAAATTCTACCAAGCATTTACGCTTATAGCACTTGCTTGTTGAATTCACGTTATGCTATTTTTGTAGTGCCGACATAAATATTTAGCTAATATTTTTGTTGAACGGACTTTAATATTTATTTTTGCGTTTGAATAGAAATTAAAGTGTAATTGTATATGAACAATCAATTTTACTCACTGCTAATGCTTTGTGGCATTTGTGTTTGCAACAATACATATAGTTCTACTTGCTGCAATATAGCTACTGTTAGAAAAACAAATAACAAGAAGACTTTCGACCAAGACAAATGGCAAACCGAAACTATTAGAACGTTCCTGAAAGAGAATGGCTATAAAGAACCATCGCAACAGAGTTTCCACGACAAATGTTTATATTTGTTCGGAATAGAGCTGCCTGCAAATCCAAAAAATACTGCCAGACCAATTAATTCGATAGATACTGAGTATACCATTAACGAATTGGGCAGATTTATATATACTGAGGTAGAAAATTTGTTCTACCAACCATGGATTGATAGAGACATAACCAAAGAAGACGCAAGGAAATATCTCTACGACAACGAGGCGGGGGTTGGTAAAAGAATTGCAGCATACAACAAACTGTTGTTTAACAACGACTCTACAGCTCTGCCATATTTTAAAGAATATTTAGGCGACGCAACTGAAGCTGTCTTCTTATTCGACTACGAGGGTAATCCAGACCTCATGGAGATAGCCGTGAAAAATGCACGACTGTCTGGTTATTTCGACGTTCCATCTATCTCTGCGATATTGTTTTATAACAACAAGAAACGAGGCATTAGAAAGCGACTTATAAAACAGATATACGACCAATGTGCCAATAACAGAGACGATTTTAAAGACTTTGAACGAATTGTTACTACGTTTTCGTGGACGTTTGATGTATTAGAATACGATGTGAACGTGAAAGACCAATGTTTGGTTTACTTAGTTACGCTTATGATGGACTACGACAACAAGAACCGAGCAGCTATTATTGAACCTCGTGGCAGCAAGGCTTTCGAATATCTTGAGTATTTTCTTCGTCAGTTTCCAGATATAGAGAGCCGACTTAAAAAGCACAATTTTTATGATAACAACAAACTGAAAGAACTTGTAGCCTCTATTCGTTCTGTACAGCAAACAGAAGCAGCAAACGGACGCAACAATAAGGTTGCAACACACTTTATATACGACTCTGATGGCTTTTGCAATATGCGCGAAAAAGGCAGCATATCGGCACGAATAATTGGGCGCATACCTTCTGACACTCCCGTGCGTGTATTAGAAGCAGATGGCGAATGGTGGAAAGTATCTACAAACAATGGCAAAACAGGATATGTGCATAAAAGCAGAATTATAAGAGGAAACTAATTGTGCTATATAGCTTGTATTGGAGCTAAACGCAAATCGGTCGTTACGATTTCTTTCTGTTGTCAGACAAACAAGAAATCATAACGACCGACTTTTGTTTTATGCAATCCGAACTTTATCGGATGATAGTATTAATAGTTCTGTACCAAACGGGTCGCACAACCTTGATTTGAATCTGACCCGTCATTGAATTTAATGGGACCCCATGAAGGTGTAATTCTAACGTGAAGAATATTATTTAGCCAATTACGTGAGGTAGTTGTATAATTACCATGTTTGCCCCATTGTTTTAACTGATTTGAATTACTCGGTCTCCAAGCTGTGAGTGGGATAAATACGGCACCACTATTTCTAATCATTGCAAATGTTGTTTCGTTATCATCTGCATTTGACTTACGACCAAAATAAATAATTTTTTTAAACAAAGCCTCAGCCTCTGAATATGGCATATCATCAGGGAAAATAAGACAACCACGCAACCATACATCATCATCACCACGCTGTTCCGATGTTGCTTTAATATGACATCTGGTCCATTTAGCAGCTATTACGCCAGGTTCGTTCCATACTCGGTTATTAGTTGGCAAACCGCCATTGAAATTATCAGGCATAAGATACTCCCACTCGTCTGAAGTCATAACACGTGTATCTTGGTTTCCAACTTTCAACATGTGACCATAGTCGTACTGATTTACTACGTCATCACTTGTAGCAGAAAAGCTATTATTGAGCAATGTTGGATTATTGAGAGTTCCCCAAGATGGCAAATCGAAGATTCGATACTTTTCAGGAGAAACATATTTTTTACCCCCCACCTCTATCATGTCAATATAGGTATCTCCACTTTTTCTGGAAGTTTTTGGAATTGCCATCTCCCACTGCTCTGGTGCTAAGCGGTAGTAGCCTGGGTGCACTGTGCGAGTTCCCTTAATCTTAAGTGGAACAGAGTTCTTCCATCTAACGAGCGTGTTAGCTTCAAGAGTCTTGGCTCTCATATCGTATGTATAGGTAGCTATAGGCATTACATATTGCATATTACCATTTGTAATAGCCACTTGCTGGGTTCCACTTACAGAGAACTTAGCCTTAGCACCTTTATAATAAACAAACGATTTGTCTGCATCGTAATTGCGTTCCTCTGGTGCAGCGGAAACCACACTCGTATATGATTCAGAATAATAACCATCGAAAGATGGAGCAACACTACCTGGAACGAAAGTTACATAGAATTTGGTTTTACCATTAAAGAAGATGTTTGTTTCTGGGTCAATCTCTGTACCAATTTCTGAAACACCTGTTACAGCACCAGTGCCCAAGTCTACATTAGCAGAAGCGTAAACACCTTTACCACGAAGACCAACCTTTGTAAGTGGTGTATTGTCGGCTGCAGTAATAGCAAAGTGAGCCACAGCAAATAAGTTCTTCAATGTAACAATTCCATCGGTAACTGCCTTTCCTTCAGAATTAGTAACAACTTTGCCTGTACCCATTAAAACACAGTTCCTCTTCAAATCCTTAAGTTCGCCTGTCTGCTGAGTGAGGTCGATATTGAATTTACCCGCAGAGAGGTCATCCGCGCTAATTGTTCTGTCGGCACTACCATCGGTTGTTTTACCTATATAGAAAAAGCGGTAAGTGCTATTTTCTGTTATGCGGCTTGCTGGAACCTCGCCTTCAAACTCACCACTGAGACCGTCACGCTTTGTAGACTTCAATGCGAGTGCATGAACAGTTTTCCCACCAGCAGCATCGGTTATAACAAGCATCAATTGGTCGCCAGTTTCCCACTTCCATGGGCTTTTACTGCCTTCCTTCTCTTCTAGTACGGCTCTCGATGTAGTAGCATCGTCTTCTGTACCAGCCGATACAGAGAGCGTTATCATTTGTTCTTTCGCTTCTGGATAATCAACAGCTTCTGAAGAACAAGACGCTGCAAAAATTGATATTGCCATACAAATAAGTGGCAAAAGAATTCTATTTTTCATTCTTTATATCTTTATTACTATTAAAATGTTTCAGCTAAACTTTACTCAATCTCATACAAAGCAACCACTTTGAATATGAATTTGAGTAGCATTTAAACTATTTGTAAGGTAAGCTAAATGTTAATAAACTCGTTTAATCACCTTGTGGTGCATACCAAGGGTCGCTTGGGTCTTCACTAACATCTTTATTGTCAGTTTCGCCCGATACACTACTCTGTAGCATAGACTCTGGATACAAGCTGAAAATTGCACACGATGGTGTCTGGTAAGTTTCTTTTTTCCCTTTAACAATAGTTTCTAATACCGTTAATCTATTTTCTCTCATATTTTCTCTAATTATATAGTTATATCTTGTGTTGAATAGCATAATTTATAGTGGCATACACAACTTTTTGTGTAATTTTTATAAATAAGCATTAATTTTAATGCAAAATTAGTTATTTATTTTTTAAGACACGATACATTTACATTTTTTAATAATTTCGTGAACATATATACAGAGAAAAACTGACAGATATCTAAAACGAAAGCGACAGATATCTAAAACGAAACTGACAGATATCTAAAACGAAAGCGACAGATATCTAAAACGAAACTGACAGATATCTGAAACGAAACTGACAGATATCTGAGATATTTTATATACATTTGGATATTCTTTTCGATTGCTTAGTAGAGCAACAGGGGCTGCTTACAAGCAATGCAAATAGACAATTATAAACAAAAGAGGAGAGCAAACCACCCTCCCCTATTTGCAATTCTGTTGAGATTTTATTTTGTATACCGTTCTGCAAGAATTGTTAGCATACATTTTATTGAAGTTGGTTCTAACTTATTAGAATAGCCATGCAATCAGCTTTTTACGGTGAAACGCTTGAGGAATAAGATGAGATAGAAAGTAAGAAACATAGCACAACTAAGTATTTCTAAATAACACTATAAATATAGCTGTTCTGCTTGTAAATAACAACAACACTAAAAAGAACATATTACAGCACAAAAAACATCAGCGTTTTACCACAAAAACACTCAACAAAATAGCGCAAAAAGCATCAATGTTTTACCACAAAAACACTCAATGAAATAGCACAAAAAGCATCAATAACTTTTGTGTGCCGAAAAAAAACGTTACTTTTGCAAAAAATATTTTGTATATGGAGTATTACAAAAGAATGGTAGACAGTCTGCTTACCGATCTACTTGACTCATCAGGTGCGGTATTGATAGAAGGTCCCAAGTGGTGTGGAAAAACAACAACAGCTACACAACAAGCTGCAAGTGTTCTTAAATTACAAGACCCTGATATGCGAGAACAATATTTTGCTACCGCAGCTATCAAACCATCTTTATTATTGACAGGCAAAACACCTCGTTTGATAGACGAATGGCAAGAATTGCCTGTCTTGTGGGATTCTGTGCGCACAGTGGTAGACGAACGAAATGACGTAGGTCAGTTTATTTTGACAGGCTCTAATTCTATAGACAAAAGTGCCATTCGACATTCAGGGACGGGGCGTATTGCAACTATGGGAATGTTGCCTATGAGTCTGTTTGAATCGAAAGAGTCATCAGGTGCTGTTTCTTTGAAAAACCTATTTGATAATCCTCTTATAGATATTGATGGGACAACATCGCCTATGCAGTTGGAGGACTTAGTTTTTGCAGCTTGCAGAGGTGGATGGCCAGCATCATTAATCCGCAAAACGGACAAAGCACGCCTTCAGGTTGCAAAAGACTATATCAATAGTCTTTGCAGAATAGACATTTCAACCATCGATGGAATTACACGCAACGAAAAACTTAGTCAGCTTATTTTGCGCACTTACGCACGAAACATTTCAACATTGGCAAAGAAAAGTAGTCTGCTGAAGGATATTAGGGCAAATGTAGAAAATTGTTCAGAAAATACTTTGAATGATTATATAAACGCATTTACCAAACTTTTTGTTATACAAGATATAGAAGCATGGAGTCCAGCGGTCAGATCGGCATCAGCCATACGTCGGGGTGTTAAAAGAGAATTTGTTGATCCGTCTATTGCCGTTGCAGCCCTATCTATGTCTCCAGAAACATTATTAATGGACTTGAAGACCTTTGGCTTTATTTTTGAGTGTATGTGTATTCGCGACTTGAAGGCTTATTCTCAGGCATTAGGAGGCTATATCTCTTATTATCATGACCGATACGATTTAGAAGCAGATGCCGTTCTTCATTTAGAAGATGGGAGATATGCTCTCATTGAGTTTAAGCTTGGAAGCAGGGAAATAGAGGAAGGAGCTGAACATCTTTTAGAAATTAAACGTCTGGTCCAGCAATACAATGCAAAAGAAAAGCAAATTCGACTTCGTGAGCCAGACCTGCTTATGGTGATAACAGGCGGTGTAATGGCTTACACGCGTCCCGACGGTGTTAAAGTTATTCCTTTGGGGTGCATGAGAAATTAAATATAGAGCAACCAATAGTCTGATGGAATATGCTTTATGGAATAGACTAAATATAACGGTATCTAATTTTGTAGGCTCAGTATGTTGCATTAAGCACAGAGTGTAACATTAACCGTAAACACCGCAGAATGTACTAATTAGGTTACAAGTGAGTATTTTTAAACACAAAAGAGGATTTTGTTTCCAAAATCCTCTTTCCTTGTTTTGTGATTCCGTTGGAATCTTTTGTGATTCGGCTGGAATCATTTCCAATATTCTTGCATTTTGATATAATTGGATATATGACAATGTGTTAAACTGTTTTGCTAAACTTTCACTTTGCAGTTGTTTTTGTGGTGATAACACACCAGTAACACATTGTGTATATGACCCAACAAGAATCATTAGCACATATTCTATTGAGGATGTTTTTAACTTGGTCAAAGAGCTACACAACCATATTTTATATCGAAGTGTTTGAGGGACAAGGTGCATCAAAAATTAAAAAACTTAGCATAACACCTACTCCATCTAAATAACGAAACAAAGATAGCTGTTTTTCTTGAATATGACAACTAAACTCATAAAAGATTCAATCAAAGAATACAAAAATAATCATTGAATGACAATAAAGAGCATCAACAATTAAGGTAGGTTCTATTAATTCCCTCAATTCCGCAGCATTATTCCTTGTGAGGTACTTTTATATATTGAAGTGATATTTTGGGATTAATCCATTGATTTGGGAATTTTCCAGGGTTCTTGGTTCTTGCTTAGGCATGAAATCCCCCACCCAAACCAATGGGGAAGTATGAAAAACCACAAAGAAATGCTGCTTATTCAAGGAACACTTCAGAATAGTATGTTTTGTTTGTATACAGGTTCAGAACGTTCTGCCTTCCCGTTCGCACCCATTTTGCTGGCACGCTGACAAAATGCAGGATAAAGGCTTTCAGTCTGCTTGCCTTCTTCAGCGGCTTGACCTTTTCGCTGATATGACGGACGAGATAGAGATAGAAGTTCTTCAGCATGGCGGTAACCATCATGAAAACCATGTTCTCAGCCATAAAGGAAAAGGGCAGATGTGACCATCCGAAGTCATTGTTCTGTATGTCGAAGTTCTTTTCGCTTGCTCCACGCTCATTATAAAATGTAATGATATCCTTCTCGGTAGACACCCAGTCATTGGTGAGGATACAGCGGTATGTGTATATTACTCCGAACATATCCGTCTGTTGCTTGCCATCCTTGTCTTTCAATGGACTACGCTGTACGACAATCCTGTATGACCTTCCTTCTATTAGGTTGTCCATGCTGATGGATGTGACATCGCATTTCTCATAACCAACTTCAATGCTCTTCCATTCTTTCAACTGTCGGAAGTTCTCATAGCGACTGCCACAGTTGGCAGCACGAATGTAGAACGTGTTGCAGCGCTGCTCTACGGTTTGGATGATTTCCTTCGAGAACGACCCGCAGTCGGCACGGAAACGCTCTATCACGACACCAAGTTCTGAGGTTACACGGTCCATAATGCGACGGAGCGTGTCCTCCTGATGGAATATCACATTGGTGTTTCCGTCACGGTTCTCACCTCCGACTATGATGCCCCCGATGGAAGCCCAACCAGGGGAATAGCCAAAAACCTGCTTATAGGAATACTTTGCATCGAACTTATGGGCAGGAACAAACTGGTGGTCAAAGTCTAAGTCAACATGACAGCCCGCCTTTATAAGCCCCATTCTCCGTATCATCCGTAAAAGTAAAGTATTCAACTTTTCTGCCGTATTGAAACTGTAAGACTTGCCGGAGGTTTCGCTCTTGTAGACAATGTTCTCTTCAGCAAGCTCCTTTAGTCCGCGCCCCACAGTGTCGGCACCGGGTAATAGCGTATCAGATCTCTGCTTGAACTGTCCTATAAGCACATTGATGTCCTCAAGGCATTCTCCACCACAAAGGTAACTGAAGAAGAGAGAGCCGAAAATACTTCCATGGCTGAATGCTTTGCCGCTACTTCCACGTTTGCCCAATACAGATTCGGTAAGTTTTTCAAAGCCCAACTTTGAGAAAACGTCCATAATGTGATAAATTCCACCGAAAGAAGTGATATTCTCGTTTTTAATTGCAACCTTTGTCATGTCAGATTTTTTATTTGTTTTTTTGTTGGTAGCACTAAGGTAAGTGAAATTTCTGACTTATCCAAGTGTTTTGAGAACTTTGTTTCTCAGACACTTGGAGTTCTTACAAGGAATTGTGCTGCGGAATTAAGGAAAAACAAAAAATAAATTATGCAGCATCCATATATAAAATACGAACAGGATAAAACTTGGACTGTCGTGAATGATTTAATTAATGATTTAATAAATAATAATGATATTGAACTACAGACACCTATAGAGTATGTTGTAGGTTATATATGTAAAGGTCTATTGGATAGTCAAGTAATAAGCGATGGAGGGAAAGGGCGTAATACTCCAAATCAGGAACTGTCAAAATAAAAAGAACAACAAACGTAGCACACAAACGCCAAGCCATCGCAGCAATAAATGAAAGAATGTATAACATTAAGACAATAAGGCAATGGTAAGCCATACATAGATTGTTTGAACTTGCCCATACAAGGGTATGTCCCAACACCCTTATAAGGGTAATAGGCAATACCCTTATATGGGTGTTCATCATTACCCTTATATGGGTATTAAAAGCCGTAAGCAATAAACAGGAAAGAACGACGTTAAATAATTGATAACCAAAATTAGTCGTCCCTTGAAAAGTATTTACCTATCTGGTTATCAACAAAATAATCGTCCATAAACTTGCATATTTCTACAAAGTTTTGTACCTTTGTATAGTAAAACCCTGCAAATTAACGATGTGTAAATCTCCATCCAAAGTCCGTCAGGCATCATTATTTTGGAATCTTGAGGCAATGCTCTCTCCCAATAACTCCCTGTACAAGTTAGCCAATCTGATTGATTGGAATGTGTTTGAGCAGTCTTTTGCCCCACTTTACAGCAAGGACACCGGCCGCATGGCCAAGCCCATCCGTCTGATGGTGGGTCTGCTTATCTTGAAACACCTTCGCAACGTTTCAGACGAGAGTGTCGTGAAGCAGTTCTCGGAGAACGCTTACTTCCAGTATTTTTGTGGAATGGAGGCTTTCCGCACTGACACTCCCTGCGTTCCCACCGAGCTTGTCGAGTTCCGTCGTCGCATCGGGGAATTCGGCATGGAGCTGATACTCAAGGAGAGCATCCGCATCAATCTTTCAATCGACGACCAGAGGAAAGAGGAGACCATGGGGAAAGACGGCAAGGATGGACGCGGACGCAAGCCCGATGCGGAGCAGACTGCATTCATTGACACGACGGTGCAGGAGAAGAACGTGACCTTCCCCACGGACTCGAAGCTCCTGAACAAGGTGATAGACTTTTGCCACGGCGTGGCGGAGAAGGAAAACCTCAAGGTCCGCCAGAGCTATGCCAGGGAGATAAAGGGACTGAAGCTCGTTCAACGTTTCAGGGGCAGGAAGAACAGCAAGGCCAAAGTCAGGAAGGCCGACAAGCGGATGCACACCATTGCGGGCAGGTTGCTCAGGGAACTGCTTCGCCTGCTGCCTGATAAAAACGCTTATCGGGAACGGATTGACACCTGCATGAGGTTTGTCAATGGCGAGCGGTTGGACGGGCATAAGATTTATTCGCTTCACGAGCCGGACGTACTTTGCATCAGTAAGGGAAAAGAGGGCAAGAAGTACGAGTTTGGCAACAAGGTCTCCATCGTCAGGCTGTGGGACGGGCTCATCATCGGTGCGCTGTCATTCCGCAACGAGTATGACGGTCAGACGATAGACAAGGCAATGGAGCAGGTCAGACGACTGTATGACAGGAAAATAAAAGCACTTGCCTGCGACAGGGGATACCGGGGACAAAGCATGAGCGGGCAGACACAAAACATGATTCCGGACATGCCAAAGAAAACAGACTCACAGTACTCCAAAAACAAAAAACACAAACTCTTCCGCAAGCGGGCAGGAATAGAGCCTGTCATAGGCCACTGCAAGGTAGACTATCGGTTAGGGAGGAACTTCTACAAGGGTCTTTTCGGAGACTCCATCAATGTCATGCTTGCAGCTGCCGCATTCAACTTCAAAAGAGCCATGAGGCTTCTTTTGTGCCTTGTTGAAAGGGTGATATTGTGGTGCTGTGGAAGACGGGAATTAAATTTTCATCACCAATTCTTCCCGCAGGTTTATATGAAAAATGCTATGTCACCTTTTTGAGAGTCGACTAGATATATGTTTGTGACAGATATCACAAACTGCTATGGCAGTATCAATCCTCAGAGCATTGACTGGGCGTTATCACGAAAAAAGACTTCTTGTCTGGCTGATAAAAATCATGAAATGGTAAGGACATATTTAACTAAGCTCAGCAAAGAACGTTCCATTTATATTCCATCTCAGAATGTCAGAAATGAGACTAAGTTTATAAAAAAATACAGGGTATTGAATAGATGGGAATCATGAAGATGACAAATATGGAAATTGAACAACTGCGGATTGCAGTCATAGGGTTAGGATACGTTGGCTTTCCCCTTTTGCAACTGTTTTCCAGTAAATATAGGTGTGTAGGACTTGATATAAATGCGCAAAAGGTCAAAGACTTGCAGTCCATTATTAAGGAAACTTATAGATTCCAGGTCAGCAACGAATGGAGTGATATTGCGAATTGCAACTTTTATATTGTTGCAGTACCCACACCTGTTGACTCAAATAATTTACCAAAGCTAACAGCATTGAAGAATGTATGTACTAATCTGGCTACACTTCTCTATCAAAACGATATTGTAGTTTTTGAATCAACGGTCTATCCTGGTGCTACGGAAGAAGTTTGTGTACCAATACTAGAACAAGTCTCGTCATTGACTTGCAATGTTGACTTCTTTGTTGGATATTCACCCGAAAGAATTAATGTCGGTGACAATATCCACACATTGGAGAATGTTAGAAAAATAGTGTCTGGATCAACACCTCGTGCTCGAGATGTAATAGCAAATGTATATCAGTCCGTTCTAAAAGAAAACGTAGTTGTTGCTTCTTCCATCAAAATAGCAGAAGCTGCAAAGATGTACGAGAATGTTCAGAGAGATGTTGTTATTGCTCTTGCAAATGAGTTCGCAGATTATTGTAGAGCTGAAAGTATTGACATAAATGAGGTCACAGATTGTGCGGCAACAAAGTGGAACTTCAATGATGTCCGTCCAGGCATGGTTGGAGGTCATTGCATCGGTGTTGATCCATATTATCTATTGAACAGGGCAGCCATAAAAAGTGTCGATTTACCCTTGGTTTCTCAAAGTCGTACAACTAATGAGAAGAAGGTTACATCGGTCGCAGATAGGATCTTAGATATTGTGTCAGAAAAAGAATCAGCAAAAATTCTTCTGCTTGGTTTCTCTTACAAAAAGAACTGTGCAGACATTCGCAATACCAAAGTCGCTGAAATAATAAAATATCTGGAAGCTCGTGGTATTGATGTTGAGTGCTATGACCCGTTAGTCAATATTGAACAAGTAAAAAGAGAATATTCCATATCATTACTTCCAACGAAGCCTGATTTGAGGCTGTATGATTCGATCATCATTATGGTTAATCATAGCGAATTTTGGGAAATGCAAAATAGTAACAAGTTTGATGGAAAAGTAATACATTTGAGAAAATTCTTATGAATCATATTGTCTTAGTCAATATAGAGAACAATACAGAAAAAGTCCATAGACAGTTTTCACCGCCATTTGGAATATTAATTGCGGCATCTGTTCTTCAACGAAATAACGTTGAAGTCATAGTTCGCCACATAGTAAACACTAAAGAGAGTCTTAAAGAACTCTTGAGAGTTTGCGAGGGCGCAATCGCTGTAGGCTTTTCTGTTATGACCTCTCCTAACCTATTGTCTGTCATTGAGGCATCAAAGCTTCTACATAATCAGGGAATATTTGTCTACTGGGCAGGTACACATGTAACCTTGTTGCCAAAGATTTCACTGCAAGATTCATGTGTGGATGCAGTGCTAAGAGGAGAAGCAGAACAAAATCTGTATGAATTTTACTTGTGGCGGCAAGGAAAAATAAGTGCAGATGCTGTTCCTGGGCTTTGTTACATTGATAATGGAGAATTTCGTATTTCTCCTATACCTGCTATAACCATACCTGATACATTGGGTTATCATCCCTTTGCTTTGTTGGACATGAACAAGTATTTGGACAAACCTATACAGAAGAGAAAGAATTATATACCAGGCAAGATTCTTCCATTCATGACGAGTAAAGGCTATGTAAAAAGATGCGCTTTTTGTTATAACACTGTTGTGAATCGTTCAAAATGGAGAGGATATCCATTGCAAAATGTTTATAAGGAGATGGATTACCTTATTGACAATTACGGTGTCACGGGCTGGATGTTTTATGATGACAACATTTTCGTTGACCCTACAAGGGCGTGGAGTATTATTGAAAAATACAAAATGCCGACATCTGTGGAGCTGGATTTGATGCGTGTTGACGAAGCTCTTGTAGAAAGAGCCTTATCTTCAAACGTGGTCAAACTCTATATCGGCATTGAATCTGGTTCTGACAAAATGCTGCGAAAAATGCACAAAGGAATAACAAGGGCAAAAGTTATAGAGAAAATGCAAATGTGTCAGCAAATGGGCATACATGTTGATTTGTCATTTATGATGCTTTTGCCTGGAGAATCTCCAGAGGATTTGAAACTGACTCTGTCTTTGGTAAAAGAATTAGATGAACACGACAATATCAAAATTGATGGACCGAAATGCTTTAATCCATATCCAGGAACAGAATTCTTCGACGAGCTTCTAGCATCTGGTTGGAAAGAACCAACAAGTAACGAGGAATGGGCCAAATATAACAGAAACATTGCTGTAGGTGAGACTGGATTCAATTTATCCGAAGAGCACATTAGATTACTAGAAGACTATCATTTGCTATGATAAGGAATATAAAATTTAGGCATATCTTAGTGGCTGGCGGCGCTGGCTTTATTGGCTCAAACCTTTGTAAGGTTTTAGTTAATAGTGGTTGTAAAGTTACATGTATAGATAATCTAAGCACTGGTTGTCTCGAAAATATCAAAGAACTAAAAGATAACTCGCATTTTAATTTCATTCAATTCGATATAAAGGATGAACATGACACCGCTCATCTTGTGCCAATTGATTTAATTATCAATATGGCATGTGTCGCTTCACCAAAAGCATATTACAAAGAGCCTATAGATACGTTGATGACCTCCGTAGTCGGGACTCGTAATCTTCTAGAATTGGCAAGGAAGCTTGACGTTCCTATGCTTCAGGCTTCTACAAGTGAAATATACGGTGATCCAGCACTTGATATACTACCCGAATCTTATTCTGGCAACGTATCTTGCACGGGACCAAGAGCTTGCTATGATGAAGGTAAACGCGCAGCAGAATGCCTATGTATGGACTATTTTAGAAAATATGGGGTTAAGGTGAAGATTGTGAGGATTTTCAACACCTATGGCCCCAGTATGGCGTGTGGAGATGGACGGGCAATTCCAGAGTTCATTAACAGAGCTCTTTCTGGAAAGAATATTATCATTTATGGAAAAGGTTCGCAAACAAGAAGTTTCCAATATATAGATGATACTATCACAGGACTTGTTGCTATGCTGAACTCCGACGAAATCATCGGTCGACCAATAAATATCGGCAATCCAAATGAAGAGTGCTCCATACGTGATCTTGCACAGCTGATAATAGACCTGCTTAAGTCCAAATCAGCTATTCAATATAGCGATGCTCTTGTAGATGACCCCAAGAAGCGTAAGCCTGATATAACTTTGGCGGAAAAATTACTTGATTGGCATCCTCAAACAAGCCTTGTTGATGGATTGGTAAAAACAATAGAATATTTTAAGAACAAATGATAGAACTTCCTACAATAACCGAAGCATCAATTGATATGTCAACCATATGGTCAATTACGATGTGTAGAATGCTCTACGTCCAAAGGTATTACCCACCGTGGTATCGTTGGAAAGGGACAATTCAGTTTAACACAGTTCGTGAAATTTATTTCTCAGAATCCTCAGATTAAGAGAATTGAGATGTCAAACTGGGGCGAAATCTTCTTAAACAAGGAAATAGGCGAAATCATAAAATGTGCCTATGAAAAAGGCGTGACTCTATACTGCGGTAATGGTGCAAACTTCAATGATGTAGATGATAGTGTATTAGAGGCACTTGTTAAGTACCAAGTAGAATTTCTAAATCTGTCTATCGATGGTGCATCGCAAGAAACATATGAACAATACAGAGTTAGAGGAAACTTTAACAAGGTGTTGGCAAACATAAAGCGCCTTAACTATTATAAACAGAAATACAACTCTCAGAGGCCTTATCTATCATGGCAATTCATAATATTTGGACATAACGAGCATGAGATTCCATTGATAAAAAAACTTTGTGAGGAGTTGGGGCTCAAATTTAATCCTAAACTGAACTATTCCCAATTCTCACCAGTAAGAGATAAAGATTTCGTTCGTGCAGAAAACGGCTTAGGAGTTGCTGACAGGGAAGAATTTAAAAAAGTCCATCATAAGGAATATAAAGCACCCTGCTACCATTGCTTTACCAGTCCACAAATTAATTGGGACGGTAAAATCTTGGGGTGTAGTGTCAATAAATGGGAAGTATTTGGCAACATAAATGACCAATCCATACTTGAATGGGAAAACAGTGATAACTATAAGCATCTAGTAAGCGTGCTTTTCGAGGGAGAGCCTTGCACTGCCGACTTGCCGTGCTACCACTGTCCTAACTATCAAAAAATAAAGAAAACGCCTTTAACCATTGAAGGTCTCCAGCAATATATCAATTACACACCACCTGCACTAAGATGAAGTCAGAACTCAAAGGAATCATAGTAGAAGTTGATATCACACATCGGTGTAACCTCGCATGCAGACATTGCAATCGACTTTGCAATGCAGAAAAGCTATATGGGGTAACACGCTCACATATTGACATGGAAAAGGTACATATAGATTTTCTATGTCAGGAGATTAAACGACACCAACCTGGCCTGGTCAAAATGATCCGTATTCTTGGAGGTGAACCTTTGTTGTCTGAGATTATAGATTATGCGGTTCTTACATTTGAGGAACTCAAAGAAATTGGCTATATAGAACTGATCAACATCGTATCTAACGGTACAATACAGCCGTCAATTACGGCTAAGCCTTATGTGGTTTATTCTCCTGTATGCATTGGAGATGCAATTCATGAGAAAGGCAATGTATTAACAGCAGAAGAAGTCTTAAAGATAAAGAATATAAAGCATCGAAACATTACTATATGTCCAAAGGATTTTAATGAAAAGGCCACTATATGCAATCGCGTGGAAGTGTGCGGAATCCATTACTCCGTTTTCGGATTTGCATATACTGCAGCATGTTTCCCTGCAATGTATGTGTCGATGAACAATCACAGAAGGTTCATGCATCATCTACCAACTAATCTATCAGATTTCTTTGATGGGGCCTTTAATCACGATGTGTGTGAAATTTGTGTTTCTGCCATCAATACTTACAAGAGTATGACGCAAGAGAATCCAGACTATAATCGATGGTCTTATATCGGGAACTCATGGAAAGATATTATTGCACAGAACAGTCTGCAATTCAAAGAGCCTGACGTTAGCTGGATTCAGAATATAAATAAGAAATAAAATACATTTATGGTACTAAATAGAGAACAATTCGATGCATTCAGAATGGAAATAGCTACGTTCGGTAATATCCCCATTTTAAGTAAGTACTGTGGCATAGGTTGTGTTTTTTGTAAAGTTCATACAGATTCGTATTTGGGTCATTATCCCAAAATACCAGCTATTGACAAAGAAGACTTGGTAAAAGGATTTGAGTATATCAACCCAAATGTAAACTATGTTAGACTGGGTGCAGGTGTACTTGTCGCCCCCCACACAGACCCTTTTTTGCATCCAGACATCTATGACTTCATCAAAATTGCAGCAGACTATTTTCCCACCAAGAAAATAACCACTGTAACTACTGGGGCATATATAAAAGAAGATAAAATTGATTTTCTGAAATCAATACCCAATTATGGTATAGACCTGTCTCTCATCACTATGCAAGAACAACGTGAGGCAATTATTCCACGTTCTGCACGTGAGAGGACTATGTATTTACTTGAGCATGCGCCATTGAATAAGTGCACTTTGATGTTTACAGGAAATCTTGATGACATTAAGAGAGACCTTGAACTGCTTTATAGACTAGGAGTAAACAAGAAAGTCAGACAGATTCTTGTTCGTAGAATGGAACATACAGCAACGTCTCAACCTAGATTGAAGAAGTTGTCTCAAGCCTGTATTGATACATACGAAGAGTGCATAACTTGGGTCAAGAATAACTATCCCGATGTAATATTTACTGTGCCTATTCTTAAAGATGTGTTCAGGGGTGGGAACAATGAATATTTTATAGATGCTGATGAGCGAATTGAGAAACAAAAGGAGATTATCAAGAGCCTTCCCGAAGGCACATTCGTAAATCTCATCTGTCCATTATCGGGTTATGATTACTTTACAAACGCTTTCAGGGATGTACCAAACGTGAAAACAAACTTGATAGAAAACCATTTGTATGGTGGATCTGTTTCTGTTTCAGGCTTGCTCAATCACAAAGATATTCGCAAGCAGTTTAATCCAGAAAAAAATGATGTGATGATTCTGCCAAATGAGATGTATAATGCTGACGGTTGTGATCTGTTAGGCGAAAAAATTCATGAACTGGAGCTATATTATAATGCTAAAATAATTCTTGCATAATATGGAGACTTTATTGTGGAATAAAATTAGAGTCCTAGTGACAGATGGATGCAATTATAGATGTCCGTTTTGTCATAACGAGGGGCAGGCGAAAACATCAAAAGCCAAAGTAATAAGGTATGAAGACTTTTGCCGCATTATTGATGTGTTGTCTACACAGAATATTGAAGAACTTAACATTAGTGGCGGTGAACCTTTCCTTCACAAAAGACTTGTTGACATGATTATGTATGCTGATCAGCATCTTGATTGTGACATCAGCTGCGCAACGAATCTTTCCCTGATTTCTCCAGAACAGATTAAACAGTTAAGCAACACACGTGTGAAATTTAACATTCAATTCCCTTATGTAAATCCAATATCCTTTGGAAGAAGTACTGGTAATGGGTGCTTGGATACTATTGTTAATAAAGTTTCGCAAGTGCATTCGGCTGGAATTGACATTGGGCTTAATACAGTCATACAAACAACTTCCAACAAGACGGACGTTGAAGATATGATTGATTTCGCTTTGCAACATGAACTTCCTTTAAAACTGCTTCCTCAGATTGGAGGTGAAGACAGATGTACATATAAAGAATTCGTGTTCCCATTATTAGAAAAGTATTGTATAGAGAAGAAAAACAAAGGGACTGGTGCTATCAGATGGCGCATCAAGAATGGTGACAAGGAAACCACTATATTGTATATTGATTCCCCTTGCTTTTACAAGGATATTGATACTTGCAAAAACTTTAGTGAGATAAGAATTCATCCAGACCTTGTGGCTCAGCCGTGCATCATGAAGGATGAAACTTACCCGATAGATATCCAAAAAGATAGTGAACAGATTATAAACCAGCTTAACGATATATGGAAGAACTTCACGAGTTGTTAGTCAATTACAACTCCTACAATATCAAGGAAAAGTATCAACGTTCATGGAGCAAACAGTTCTGTGAGCCTACCTTTCCTATATATTGGCAGAAAGTGTTTGAGATTTTACGTTATGAAAACAGAGAGCAAAGAGTTGTAGAAATAGGTTGTGGCCAAGGTGATATAACAAGTATTTTTTGTCATTTGGGTTTCAAAAATATAAAGGCTTTTGAAAGGGATACTGACATGGCCGAGGTTGCAAAAGAAAAAATAGCCACTTTGTTTTCTCGGAATGAAATTATAGTGTCCGCAGAGTTTCCTCAATCGCCTATTGTTTCAGACATACTCGTTTTAGTGAATTGCGCATATGACGATGGTGTAAAGACTAAAGAAGAGTATTTGCGCAAGCTGCAAGGCTTTTACGACATTGCAGGAACTCCTGCTCTATTTATATTGGAAGTTATCGATTCATCCTATACTATAGAGGACGAGAATTTCCCTTGTCAAATACGACTTGACTCAAAGGATATTGAACGTTTGTTCCCCAATGCGGACATTGGTTCATGGGAGACATATCGCTATCCTCAAAATAAACGAACAAAACGATTATATATCATAAGAAAGAAGCAATGAATATAACTATAATAACTAACGAATATTCAACAGGTTCAGGTGGTGGCCTTTCATATAGTTGTCACCAACTGGAATACTTACTTCAAAGTATGGGACATAGTGTTAAAGTTTGTCGTTCAAGTATATGTGAAACAGATGTTATCCACGGTGGTTACAATAACCATCTCGGATTTGATATAGTAAAGGAATCTTTGTTAAAGAGATGTGTAGAAACAATACCTGAAGGAAACTTGCTGATAGGTTTCGGAGGAGGATACAATGGCTATTTTACCGCGCTTCTTGCGCAAAAAAGCAGATGCGGGTATTGGCTGATGTTTCGTGGGTCTGATGCAAACCTATGTAAGTGGAATTTTGAAAATTTCCACTACAACAAATATGCCTTGGAGAAGTGCGATAAGGTGTTTGCTTTGTCACGAGAAATAGCTGATAACATAAAACTTGTCGCGCCTAATAAAACAAACATTGTTGTCATTCCTAATTATACAGAACGTATCTCAAAGCAAATAAAGACCCCCAATAAGAATAACATTCATATTGGATGTGGAGCATTCCATCTGAATGAGAAGAAAGGAATCAGTCTTCTGATGAGAATGGTTGCATCTTATGCACAAACATATAATCAAGATATTACTTTGGAATGTGTAGGACAGATTGATGATGACGTTCTGGAACAATATCAAAATCTTGCAGATGAAATGCAGATTTCAGATATGGTATCCTTCACGGGGCGTATGGAGAGAGAAGATTTCAAAAGAGTACAGGGTAGGTGGGACTATTATATCCAGGGTTCAATTTGTGAAGGAATGGGTAATTCTGTGATAGATAGCATGTCTCTTGGAATACCGGTTCTTTTGACAAATACTGGTTATGTAGCAGAAATGGCCAACAAACTTTATCCTGAAATGATATTCTCCAGCTATGAACCGTCTAAGATGGCAGCTCAGCTATACAACATGATTACTGACGATGACTCGTTGGATAAGTATGAAAGCTTCTATTCTGCTTTCTTCACATCAACAACAGAAGAGGTGATTAAACATTTGTGGGAATCTCAGCTTAATAACGATAATCATGTAGCTGTAACGAAGCCTGACGGCATCATTTCTCTCTCACTGCATGATGTTGACGGAGTTAGCCATGACAATATAACAACTCCAATATCTGTATTTGAAAGTTTTGTAGAGCAAGTACATAGTAGAGGATACATACTTTGTTCTATGAATGATTATATGAATAGGCCAGCTTACAAAAGAAAAAATTGTATAGTCTGTACTTTTGATGATGGATATGTCGGATTGCTTGATAATGCGTTGCCAATAATGAATCGTTATGGTTTTTCAGCAACAGTGTTCGTATGCTCTGACTATATGGGTGACACAAACAAATGGAATTTCAAAGATAAAAAATTAAGAATGCACCTTGATGTGGATGGCCTTCTGGAACTTCAACAAAATGGTTGGGAAATTGGTTCTCATGGCGTCACTCATCGCTCATTGCTTAGACTGAATGATGATCAAATCGTGTTCGAACTTGAGGAATCAAAGAGAATATTAGAAATTATTTTTGGACCGATTAAATCATATGCATATCCATATGGAGATTATAGCGAGTATATACTCGGAAAAGTAAGTGAATATTACCAGTATGCTTTCTTGTTAAGACAAGGAGGTGTATACCTTCCTGTGGACTCTTTATCCATTCATAGATACTACATATCAGAAATTAATCAGATAATTCAACTCTCATGAAAATACTTGGAATATTTAGAGGCTTCCCTGGGCTTGGACGCGTTGTTTCAGGTGTAGCTCTGTTGGAGACTTTACGTGATAAATATGATTGTGAAATAAAATGTATTAGTTATCTGCAGGGTAACAGATATTTGGAGTCTCACGAATTTGAAGACATTAGAGAAGCAATTCCAATGGATTATTGCTCAATCGGTTTGTTGCCAACAAACAAAATGGGACAATATATTCACCAAACTATAAGGACATTTAACCCAGACGTTGTGCTTATTGATGGTGAACCTTTGCTTACTCACTCATTAAGAATCTCGCATCCAAATATTAAAATTGCGGTTTTGTTAAATCCTGCAGATGTTCGAAATGACGAGAATGACAAAGAGTCTATGGACTATTTCAATACGTTGTATGCTTGTGCTGATTTGGCTATAGTTCATGGTCTTCGAAAAATTACAGACAACGGCACTTACAGAGATTTTGTTTCTACAAATACTATATTAAGACCAGAGATTATGAGTGTTTATCATAAAACCTCCAAAAATATATATTGTGTTTTGGGAGGAGGAACTGTAAATGTTGGACATCAATTTGCAGCGTCTACTATTGCCTTGGCTGAGTTATGCCAGCAGGCTGCTGTTTTGATGCCTGATTACACCATGCATATTATATGTTCAAGTTCAAATATTTATGATGCCATAAACGAAAACTACACTCCTAATAATGTTGTGCTGCATTCACATGTTCTTAATGCCTCTGACTATTACAACGATGCATGTTTAATTATAACACGTTCCGGTCGAAACACGTTAAGTGAATTGGCTTTTCTTGGTATACCAGCCATTTCTGTCATTACTGGAGATGATTATCGACGCAAAGAACAAACTCTGAATTTGAAGGCTATAAATTCTGATAATATAAAGGCAATTCCAACTAACATTGATTTGGTAGAGTTTGTTGCTTTGTGTAAAAAACTGGTGGATACTTCATATGCCCAAAGGACATTCATACCAGGAAATGATACTGCTATTCGTAAAATCTTAAGTATGTAGTACGATGGAGATATTCTTATCAATTGTTATTCCTGCATTCAATGCTGAGCAGTATTTAGAGCATTGCATAGATTCCATAGTCCATCAAAAGGCTTATCAGAAATGTAATGGTAAGCTATTTGAAATTATCGTTGTCGATGACTGTTCCAAGGATAACACTTATGCTGTAGCAACAAAGTATAAGCAATCGCATGATATAAGCAACATGCAAATAATTCGACACGAATCTAATAAACAGCAAGGAGCTGCACGAAACACCGGTATTCATGCTGCACAAGGTAAATATTTGTGGTTTGTAGACGTTGATGATTATTTGGAAGAGAATATCCTAGATGTTGTTTTCAATGCAGTTTGGGAAACGGAATTGGACGTATTTCAATTTAATGCGCTAGCTGAGAGCTTGGATGGTAATAAACATGGTGAAGCATGGTTCGAAAAAACTGTAGGTCCAATGTCTGGTTTGGAATATCTTACCTATGAAGCATCAGTTCATTACGAAAACAGAATAAGAGCGACATGGTCTAAATGGTTCAGGAAAGACTTCCTAATTCAGAATAATCTCTTTTATGAGGAACACGTATATTGGGAGGACGTGGTACATACCTTGAAATGTATTTATTATGCCAAGAGCTTCGTGTATATGCCTGTTGTAGGCTACATCTATGTTCAAACTCCAAATTCGGATATGCGTGGCAAACAAAATGGCAAGAAATATTCAGATACTATTAAGTTCTGTGTGGATTCTATTGAGTTCATGACTACAGTTCAAATGCCAAAACCTCTTTGTGAGTTCCTTGGCGAATATTATGAGCGTGTATTAAGAAAATATAGACAGAATTTGCATGGCCTATCCAAAGAAGAATTTGATGTATTCGACAGAAATGTTGAAACAATGAATACAAGTGTCTTTGAAGGTTTTTGGAATTCAGATGAACACAATTGGATTTGCTCAACGAGTGGACGATTATCAGAATGGAGGAAATGAATACGAAAATAGTATATGTTTTGTCTAGTGACGAAAACGACCTATTTTGGGAACAGTGTTTAATCTCAGTCATGTCGGCTCGTCATCACATGCCTAATTCTACAATATATCTAGTATGTGACGATAGAACGTATGCTACCTTAAACGGACTACGACAACAGATATTTTCGATTGTCAATAAGACGATCGTAGAGAACTTCGAACCTTCTGTGTCGAAAGTTGAACGCTCAAGACTAATGAAGACTAGATTACGAGAAATTGTCTTTGGTGATTTCTTATACTTGGATTGTGATACCATGGTAATACAGTCTTTGGCAGAAATTGATCAGGAATCAGCTGATATTGCTGCCGTCTTAGATGGGCATTGCTTGTTCAAACATCATCCGATGAGAGACTATTTCTTGAAACAGAATGCAGGTCTACAATATAAACATGATAAGATAACACAATACTTCAACGGAGGAGTTATGTATGCAAAGGACTCTGAAGCTGCTCATGTGTTTTATAAGCAATGGCACTCAAATTACCAATTGTCTGTATCAAAGGGAATTTTTATAGATGAACCAGCACTCTCAAAAAGTAACTTAGATCCATGTTGTGTGAAAATTGAAGAGCTGAATGGAAGTTGGAATTGCCAGATAAGATTCGGTGCTTTATACCTTGCCAACGCTAAGGTGCTGCACTTTTGTTCTAAAAAGAATATGCCTGTTAGTAGATTGTCAGAAAAGAACTTCTTAAAAACAGTCAAAGCTTATGGTATTGATACCCCTATGCTATCTAATTACTTACAGGATTGGAGAAGTACTATGGAATGCGGATATGTAGTAGGTGTAGGTTTGGATGCTGAGTTTATGCTGTCACGCAATTATGAACAGGCAAGGATGAACTTTATAAATGCTGGTATTCAACAGGATTTATATTTCCCACATATTAAGATATTTAAAGATGGCTGGAGATTTGTCAGAAATAATATACTTGGTCATATTGCACCTGTCCGTCTTGCTAAAATACTGTACAAAGAAAAATTTGGAATCGACATAACAGAAGAGAATTATTCTAACTTCAACAAGATGCTCTTTAGACTTTTAACAGAGTCCGATACATCAAGTTGGACAATGCTTGCTGACAAGATTGCAGTCCGTGATTATATAGCGAAACAAAATCTAGAGGATATACTGTGTCAAAAATATGCAGAATGGAAAACTGTATCTGCAATAGACTTTGACACGCTCCCAGAGCAGTTCGTATTAAAATGTAATCATGACAATGGCTCTTGTATTGTGGTAAGAGACAAATGGTCACTAGATATGGAGTTTATTAAGCGCTTCTATAAGAAAAAATTGAATGCACAGTTCGGAATCACAACAGCTGAACCTCACTATAAAGGAATATCACCATGCGTGTTTGCAGAAGAATATCTGGCACCTGATAAAGACTATTCAAGTTCTGTAATTTGTTATAAGTTCTTTGCTTTTTATGGAAAGGCTGATTATTGCCAGGTTGTATATGATAGCAATTCATATAAAACTCAGCGTAGCGTTATCTATGATACGAACATATGGGAGAAACAAATTGGCTTCATCAATAGACATGAAGGCTCATTGGACATTCCTGTTCCGACAACGCTGGAAAAGATGCGCCATGTGGTACATAAGTTGGGCAAGACACTACCATTCTGTAGAATTGATCTTTACGAATTTCATAACAAGGTCTACTTTAGCGAAATGACATTCTTGCCAGGAGCTGGTAGAATAACGTCTTTCTCAGACGAGTTTTTAACAATATTAGGAGGCAAACTAATAGAAATGCAAAATTCATGGATTTTGAAATCAAAGAAAATACAAATGTAATCATTGTGACAGGTGTTGCTGGTTTTATCGGCTTTTCCCTTACTCTTTGTTTATTAAAACAAGGAGTAACTGTTATTGGGATAGATAGCCTGACTGGAGAAAAAAAACAAAATGTTTTGCAAGATCAACGTTTAAGTATGTTGATGAAATTCGATTCATTTGTTTTCTTAAAACATGACTTATCTTTAGATTGTACATTATTGACTCCTTGGTTTAAATCTGTACATACTGTTATTCACCTAGCAGCATCCCCAGGTGTAAGAGATTCTATAGAACACCCTGAACGCTACATCCGAAACAATATTGTAGCATTTTCGCATGTCATTCATTTGGCAGCTAAATGTCACGTCAAACATTTCGTGTTTGCAAGTTCCAGCAGTGTTTATGGTAATCACATCATTCCGAAAGATGGAATATCAGAAGATATGGTGGACGATACTCCTAAGAGCATCTATGCAATGACTAAGAGACAAAATGAGCTAGAAGCCTATGTAGTTTCAAATTCAACTGACATGAAAATTACAGGTTTAAGATTCTTTTCTGTCTATGGAAAATGGGGAAGACCAGACATGGCACCATGGATTTTTGCAAAAGCTATGCTCCAAAAAGAACCTGTAGTTTTATATAGCGGCGGATTATGCAAACGAGACTTTACCTACATAGATGATGTTGTCAACGCAATAAGTGCCATTATACATCTAGAAAGAAAGCGACAGTTTGAAATATATAATATAGGTAGTTCATCTCCTCACACCGTTAAAGAATTGGCTAATTTCATACAAGAAGAAACAAACTGCAAGGCCATATTTTCAGAGAAGCCTCTTCCTGTAGCTGACGTGAGCATCACCCATGCAAATATGAGTAAGTTTAATAGAGATTATGGAGAAATCTGTTTCGTGAATTTCAGAACAGGCATCAAGCAGTTCTGCGCCTGGTTCAAGACGTATGATGGTGAAACAATCAGATAACATAGATAATGTATCTTCAAAAACGATAATGATAAAAAAACATCAAATTATGAATGATGCTCATACCGTTAACCTTTAACCCAAATCGGTCATTAGGATTTCTCTGTTTCGTACGGCAAAGAGAAATTCTTTAATTTTTTCCATATGGACAAGAATGATTGGCGTGTTTTTAGAGATCTGGCCAAATATAGGATATGCTTGTCTTTTGTTCTCCCCAGATAGGCTGGCGTTGATATCAACTCGTACCGAATTGTTTTCAGAAATTTCTTCTTGTTGGAATTAATCAGCGCATGTCTGAACAACGACATAAAGTTATATGCCATTACAATGAAACACCCGTATGCCTCTGTTGCCCAGAAGTTATGTGTGACAAAATCATCAATGGAGAAATCATTCTTCAGTTCCTTTATTCTGTTCTCAGAATCCGCCCTTCCGCGATATGAGTCATATACAATCTTGACCGGCAGGTCAAGGTCGGTTACGAAGCAGCTGTATCGGTATTTCCCGAAATCTTCCCCATCCTCGAAAAGATCCAGCTGCTTGATTTGTTTTCCCGCAGCTTTTGGGCGCTTCTCAATTTCTTGCCTGATCATCACAACGCATCTGGGTTTCTACCAACAGTTTGCCTGATAGATGGTTTCGGATATTTCCAATCCGTCTATCTGCTCTATCCATTTGCGTTCATGGGTAAGACTGTACTTTATACGGTTATTGAAACGGCAGGCTATGATATAGTGTAACCCTTTGTTTTCCAGATAGTCCAGTATTTCCTTTGCAAAGAAGCCACTATCCATGCGGACCAGTCCGACACGTTTGCCCTCAAGTATTGAGAGTGTGTCCTCAAGAAATGACAGATAGTTGGTACTTGCAGATGTGTTGCCAGGACGTAGCCAGTAATTTGCTATCATCCTCACATCGGAAACGAATGCAAGAAGAGGATGGTGCGACAGTCGTCCAGGACGTTTGGGGTTGTACCCTTTGGCTGCTCCCTCCTGGTTTCCCTCACGGACTATCACAGTCGAATCGAAGTCCAAGGTGTAATTGTCGAACTTCAACTCTGAGAAAAACCAACGGAACAAATTTCCAAAAACACGCTGGTTGACAGCTTGGGAGAATTTGTTGAGATAGCGATGGTCTGCTCCACGTTTCCACCCAAGCAGGTCACATAGTGCAGTGTCATAACGTACCACGTCAAGATGGCCAAAGCAGCTTGCTCCACACCACACACCTGCAAACAGTCCCAATATTAATTGGATCGGGTTGTAGCCACGATTGGATCCTTGAAGCGGAACACCACTTTGCATAACATGTTCTTCAAAATGGCATTTCTCAAGCATTTTGAAGAACAGGGAAAGACCACCAAAAGGTGTTATTTTCGAAGGTTATTAATTTTGTTTTATAGAAAAGGGCTAACTTTGTAAACCAAACTTTATAAGATTGCGCAATTCTTCAAGTTTTTATTCACATACCATGATAAAATAAAGAGCGGCCCATAAAAACATGAAAAATAAGGCACTGGCACTTGATCAGAATGTGCCAATAGCGAACTTTGCGAAGAAAATGAATGAACACCGAAGAAGTTTAGTTTCTCACAGCAAAAAGAGAGCGCCATGGCAGGTAATGAGTTGAAGAGAGCCGGAAATGGAATGGAAGAACTGCAAGCAAGGATGCTTGGGCATCTTGCTGCAAGTTTGAAATGGAATGTGGCATCTTCAACTCATCACTGGCCTTGTAGCGCACGAAATGACCTAACCTCTCTCCCTTGTCATTCTACGTCCCTGAAGAATGATGAAAGCGGTATCGTAATGGTTGCTGCTCTATGCGCAATGAATGGAGATACGGCTTTCAGGGAAAAAGCCTTCTGAAATATAGGTAAAACCACATAGGTAGTCTGTGTAACTCCACTGCAACACAAGAATTGGGTTACACTGGAGATGCACTGACGTTACACAGGAAAAATGTGCGATATGGTGTGCATAGGCACGGAGCAGGAGGTAAGATGGGGAACCGTGGAGCGGTCATGGGCGTCAGTCCATCACCAACGTAACAGCGGTAGCCTATCTTTCCTGTACCATGCTATGCACTCCATCCAGCACATAATGGATAACCGATCTCCCTTATTGCTCTGTGTCCCAACGGAGCGATGAAAGCGGTGTGGAGTCATCACACTCATTTATGGCGTGATAGCGAAATACGGCTTTCAGGGAAATTAAGTACTCCCAAATAAAAGTCTTGTTTTTGATGCAAAAAGCAAGACTTTTATTTTAACCAAGCATTATTCAGCTAAGCATCTTTCTCCCAAATAGGCAGCGGACTGTGACCGCTGCCCGATTTTGCAAGCTGGTCATACCTTGACAGATATACCCCAGCCATGCTCGCTCCTCCCTGCTTATTCTGCCCACCTGCTTACAAGGATGGTTGCAGAGCACCCAATCAATCTCACGGTATGACAAAGTGGTCTGTATGCCACTGTCCATGACCACTCCACAGAGTTTTATGATTTTGCATAACACTTGGCTTCCTCGCTGCTCTCTGCTTCTACCTTGAAAGTACCCTCGAAGATGTATCGAGCCGATACGCTATAAATCTTCTTCATTGTATTTCCTTTTGAAGGAGTATGCCAGAAACTCGGCACACTCCTGGTTCTACTTAGTCAAACATCGCATTGACGTGGGTTTCAAACTCGTCGTCTGAATAGCTGTAGAAGATGTCGTCTTCCACATATCCGTAAAATAGATTGTCCACTGATGGAAAATCTTCTTTCCACTTGTCGCACACACTACAGGGTGCAAATAGGGCATCGCCCAACTGCGCATTGCAAATCTCTCTTGCATCAACGCCCTCTATCGAAAAAATACTGATATTCTCCATGCCTTTAGAAATGAAAATCAATGATACCACCGATATAAAGTTCGTCACCCTCCGTCAGATGCTCCACTATGCGCATCAATTCCGCCGACTTTTCCGCAAAGGTCTGATAGTCGTCATTACAAAGGTAGAATTGGGCATCAGTGTCCAGCGGATTTTGCAGCTCGGTCTCCAACTGGTATACCTCACCGCAAAAGTTCATTACGTTTTCCATGTTTACCTTTGCCGCCTTCGTCTGAATACGCTCAACCCACTCACGTTTCCACTGCTCAAACCCGCCTTGATACACCAAGGTCGTTTCATCTTTCAGGCGAAACATGCCCAATGGCAGAATATGAGCCATGAGCGAGTAAACGGCTCTCTTCCGTTCTTCTTCTGATATGGCGGCACAATAGTCATAATCGCTGCCATCACCCTGCAACAAGGTATCTTCACAAAGATAGCCCTCGATGCGTTCTTCCGATAATTGAAAAATCCATGCGTGCATAACTTACAATTTTAAGAGGTTATCAATCTTAATCTTTTCCCTTTTGTGAAGTCGAAAGACTTCTTGTAGGTGCTTGATTTTCGAGCAAGAAAGGACGGCATAAGCGGGAAAGACAAGGCAAGCAATGCACGGAAAAATTGACGGAATACCCAAATCTTGATTTGAGGAAGGCTGCCGTCTATTTTTCTGCGTATAGTCGCAGCGGTGCTTGCCGCTCTTTCCTATGCCGTAACTTTGCAAAGAAAATGAGTACTTGCAACAAGGAGACAACCGCAAATATGGAAATGATAGAAAGTAAATACCGCACATCATGACGTACCTTTCTCTGATAATAGGGAAAACAAGAAAATAATTACTGTTTTCTTGCTTAAATGATATGAAATAGTTATATTTGCTGCATAAATCTGTGTCGTGACACAAAAATATATTCTAAAATGCTATTTGAACGGAAGTATTACCTAAGCCAGCTACAGAATGCTGATGGAAACGGTATGATCAAAATCATCACCGGGATGCGACGCTGTGGCAAGTCATTCCTCCTTTTCAATATCTTCCGAAAGAGTCTTCTTGAAAGGGGCATTCACGAAGATCACATTATTAAAGTCAATTTGGAGGATCGCCGAAATAAGAAGCTACGTAATCCAGATGCACTTCTTGAACATATCGATAAATTGATGACAGATACAGAGAAGTATTACATTCTGTTGGATGAGGTGCAGTTGGTCAGTGAGTTTGAGGATGTTCTTAACTCTTACCTTGACGTACCCAATGCAGAAGTGTATGTTACCGGCTCAAATGCAAAATTCCTTTCAAGAGATATTATAACGGAATTTCGTGGACGAGGATGGGAAGTACGCATCCACCCACTTAGTTTTGCAGAATATTATGAGGTGATAGGTGGTGAAAAGGCAGAAGCCCTGGATCAATACTATAAATATGGTGGCCTGCCAGCTGTGGCAGGAATGAAACGAGCTAAAGACAAGCAGAATTACCTCCGCGAGATTTTTGAGACGGTGTATATAAGAGACGTTATTGACCGCAACCATCTAAAGAATGCAGACGGCTTACGGGAGCTGGTTCGTATTCTTGCCTCTACTATGGGGGCGAGTACCAACGTGCGACGAATTTCAAACACTTTCAAGACTGCCGCAGGCATAGATGTTGCCCCGGCAACGATAGCCAAATACATCGAGTGTCTGCAAGATGCATTCATCATTAGCGAAGCATTACGCTATGATGTCAAGGGTAGGAAATATATCGGCACAGAAACCAAGTATTATTTCGAGGATTTAGGGATAAGGAATGCCGTTGTTGAATTTCGCCAATTTGAGCCAACCCATATTATGGAGAATGTTGTATATAACGACTTATGCCGCAATGGTTTCTCGGTTGATGTCGGATTAGTTGAAAGTTTCAAACGCGATAATAACGGCAAACTCACAAGACGAAACCTCGAAATAGATTTTGTCGTCAATCGGCATGATGAACGATTATACATTCAGTCTGCCTATGCTTTACCTTCAAAGGAGAAAGTTGATCAGGAACAAGCCTCACTCTTGCAAGTGTCAGACGGCTTCCGCAAGATTATCATTGCCGGCGATCATTACAGTACTGGTTACAATGAGAATGGAATCTTGGTAATTGGACTTTACGATTTTCTGTTGGAGAAAGCGAATATCTGGAAATAGTATAAACAGCAAGTCTATAATACTAAATGAAGAAACAGGGGAGGCTACAGATAACTTCCCCTGCTACTTTTTTACTATGTATCTTCATAAAAGAACTTTTAAAGGGTCAGTCCTAAAACCCAGTTGCAAGCCTATACTCTTAAGCGCATAATTTCATAAGTATTTATTACCTTTGCATCATAAAGAGTCACCAATTATTAGGCGTATGGCTCATTTTGCAGGCTATTTTTTTGTATTAGATGTTCAATAGCTCAAATTGCAGGCTAGTTTTATTCAGAAAATTCAAGGAGTTTATATACTTTTGGAATGCAGTCTGAAGCATAGTGGGGCTCTGCTGGGGAGCAACTCCATGAGGAATAGGATTGTATAAAACGGCAGGTATGAGCAGGAGCCGCTATGGATGTGGTCCCTGCTTTTTCATACTTAGAGTTTCTATTAATGCCAAGAAAAACCCATAAATGAACCTTTTTCGGTTCTCTTGCGTAAGCCCGCTATGATTGTTCAGGTTCTTCTTTAGGTCAGTGAAT
>ERZ773196.265-NODE-265-length-34311-cov-16.654396_pt1 | contig 34311 bp, 28 predicted proteins | sample MGYA00581009_ERZ773196 | MGnify/ENA primary metagenome ERZ773196 (study PRJEB29015, sample SAMEA2738162) | human oral metagenome | biome: human oral; feature: human-associated habitat; material: saliva | place: China | collected 2243 ... | reverse complement strand
AGCAACAGACTCATAATCTGGAGGTCCCTGGTTCAAGCCCAGGCTGGTCCACAAAGGGAAAAGAAGAGCTTTACACTATGCTGTAAGGCTCTTTTTTGTTGGTAATCAATTAGTTTCATTAGTAGGTTATGATGGCTACAACGGTTCATTTGTTGTAAAATCCCTCTATCTTCTCCTTAGTTTATAACGCACATATCACGCTATTTTGAGCAAAATTTCAGCTAATTTATCCACTTGTTGACCTCCTGTTGACCTATTGTTGACCCGAGGTTGACCTCAAAACGAGAGATTATGCTGACAATTAAAGCAGAGATTCAGAGAGACAAGTTAAGGCAGGATGGAAGTTACAACGTCCGCATCAGATTTACGAAAGACCGTAAGGTAAAACGTATTTCCACAAGTCTGTTTGCAACAAAAGCCGATTTAACTGACAGGTTTATTATCAAGGAAGATTCTCTTATCAAGCAGGAAGCGGACATACTTATCCTGAATTACCGTAAGATGTTTAACGAAATGCACTTAGAAACAGAGACACTTGATGTAAACGAGATTGTAGATCGACTGAACAGCAGGGACAAAAGCGACAAACCAGTAGATTTTATCCAGTTCGCTAAGGAATGGATTGCCAATTCCACATTAAAGGGAGCAGTCAACTACACCTCCGCACTTAACAGCCTTATCCGATTCAACAAAAGTGAGAAGCTGTACACGCATCAAATTACAAGTGAATTCCTGCAAGAGTTTATGGCATTCTTACTCAATGAAAGCAAGGAACGAGCGGAACAATTGAAGAAGAAAGGCAAGCGTGTTCCCTCTACTCGCAGCACCTCCCTTTACTTGATGGGCATTCGTAGATTGTTTAAGGAGGCTGTAAAGCAATACAACAAGCCAGACCAAGGGCTAATCCGTATCAAGAATACCCCATTTGCTTATTTCCAAATCCCCAAACAGCAGGCAACACGAAAAAGAGCTATCACAGCAGAATTAATCCGTAAGATAGAGCAGTTACCGTATCAGACTGTTTATAAAGGCATACACCACACCAACCGCTTCAATCTCGCAAAGGATTGTTTTATCCTCTCATTTTGCATGATGGGAATAAACTCTGTGGATTTATTTAACGCAACCGAATATGATGGTAATACGCTTACTTACTATCGTACTAAGACGAGAGATAGGAGAATGGATAAAGCTAAGATGATAGTAACAGTTCCTAAGATATTGCATCCTTTATTTGAGAAGTACAAGGATACAACAGGCAAACGGATATTCAATTTCTACCAGAATTATGTCAATGAGAAAGCCTTTAACAAAGCCATCAACAAGGGATTGAAAGAGATTGGTAGTATTCTTAAAATTGAGGATTTAGAATATTATGCTGCACGCCATTCTTGGGCTACCATTGCCCTTAACAAGGTCGGAGTAAGCAAATACGTGGTACACGAAGCCCTCAATCATATTGACGAATCTATGCGAGTAACCGACATTTATATTGAACGTGACTTCTCGAATGAGAATAAGGCAAATGCAAAAGTCGTAAAATATGTGTTTGGGAAATAATGTGACAGAATATAACGAAAAAAAGTTTTATACCCCTTGTTTAGAAAATGTCACCCAAAGAAAACTCCATCGGCTCTAATGCAGGTGGAGTCTTTTTATTACCTTTGCAGGGTATCAAAAGATAAAGGATATGACATTTGAGATTAATAAAACAGAATATATTGCTGTTATAGCTGGAATGGACTGTTTACCACATATCAATGAGGACGAAATTATAGATCCCTCATATATCGAACTGGCTCAAAAGGCAGCGACAGATCATTTTGCTAATAGATTTTCCAAGTTATTCAAGGATAATCAAGAAAAATACGAATTATTCCTTGGAAATAATCATATTCAAAAGCAACTTTCGAAATGGCAACTTGACCCTATCAAATTCTGGTATCTACATTTGTTTATCATCGATTATGCAACAGATGCCTTTAGAAGTGTCACCATATTTGAGGAACTAAGCACAAAGCAGTATATTGAAAAACTTATCAAATCCTTAGAAAAAACAGATATAGAGAAATTCTGTCTCGATATAAGGATTAATAAAGAGAAGTTGTCAACTCGAAATCCTTGGGTAGGTGTAGCCTTACTTTCTGCTCTAAAACAAGATTTCCCATTTGACTGGGTAAATAATAATACGTTTGTTTCTAAAGATATCAAAGAGGATATAGAACGCTACACAACTGCAAGAATGAAATTTTCCACAGAATTATACAGCCACTTCTTTGATCAATATCTTCACAAATCACAACGAGGTAGAAAGTCCTTTATAGGTAAATTCCTTTACTTGGCTGATTTGACAAGGGATGAACGTTATTGGTATGGATGTAAACCAACATTAGAGAAATTCTGTAAGAAATACGAAATTGCCCAATATCAAAAGATTATGGTTGATGGAGTAGAACATATTGCCATACCATTTGATGTGGGAAAGGATTTATCAGACCACATAAAGAAATGTACCATGATTCCCCAAGTACGGCATTCTTTCTACTTTTCTCCAGTTGACGAGTAAGTAACTATCATCCATCATTTTAGGTTTTAGGGAATTTTCCATTGTAAAAAGTTCCCTAAAACCCTCAAGCCTTCTTTACTTTCTTTCTCCTTAATTTCCCCTTACCTTTGCATCGCAATTACGAGACAAGCGCGCTGTCTAAGTGATTGTGAGGTAACAGGTTCACCTCTGATGTAAGAACCTTAAAGACAAAGAAGATGAATAACAAAACTTTAGACCTAAGAATAGATAACGCAGAGACATCTGCAAGTACAGGAACTCAAAACAAAGAAAGCATGAGTAAAGAAACATTCACATTACCGACTTCACAGAAAGCACAAAACCAGTATGACAACATTGGAGCTTACAACCAACTCCAAGCGATGATGAAAGCAGGGCAGAAGTTATCTGTCAAATTCTACACAGGAAAAGACAACAAGCCATGTGCTTGGATTGAGAGTAAGCAAGTGACAGGATTTAGGTACGAACTTAAAGACACAAGTTTTAAAGGTTTGATGAACTACCTCTTATCAGGTGAGGTTGCTGATTTTGACTCTTCGCCTATGGAAGTTCAGCCTTTGAAAGAGGGAACCAATTATGCCCTCTTAGTGCTGAAGTTGATGCTGGAAGAAGACTGGGGCATCCAGTTCACACCTCTTTTTAGAGAAAGATCTAATTATATAACCGCCCAAAAGGTGTTGAGGAAAGGAACAATATACTTCCGAATCCCAAGAACTGATGAGAATGTAGAGCTACTAAGAGATTACGATGTAACTATCTAAATAATAACAGGAAGAGGGGGGAAGCTCCCTCCTCCATAATAAAAATAAAAATGAAGAAGAAAATAAAGATCTCAGTGAATAACGGCAAGGTACAACATCTGTCAGAAGTCCTGCCATTGATTCCAACAAACACAATCCTTTGCAAGACACTTACTGGCATAGGAGCAACTTACGGAGAAATTCGGTCTGTCAGAAACTCTATCATCATAGAGCCGAACAGACCTGTTATATATGGGAAGTGTCGTGCCCCAAAACATAAAAATGACAATCTGTTTGGAGTTTACGAGGGCATCTATACCCAAGACATTGTTAACTACATCATCAAATCCCAAGACAGGAACAAGAAGATAAAGATACTGACCACTCCCGAGAGCTTCTACAAGGTGAGAACAGCATTTGAACAGATGGGGATAGATATTCGGACTGATGGCTATTTCCTATTGTTCGATGAGTGCCAGAAGATTGTTAAAGACTGTGGCTATCGTAAAAACATATCACTGCCAATGGATTTCTTCTTTGAGTGTCAAGACAAAGCTATGGTTTCTGCTACACCTCCATCAGAGTTTGCAGACTCACGGTTTGAGAATTTTGATATTCTCGTCATCCATCCCGACTTCAACTACAAAAAAACGATAACGGTTTGTACCACCAACAATGTACTGGAGAGAACACGGCAGTTGTTACTACAACTGGACGAGCGACCAGTTTTCTTTTTCGTAAATTCCACGGACATTATCCTTGCTATGATGGAACAACTTGGATTAAGGGATCAATCAGCGGTGTTCTGTTCTGCCGACAGTGTGGATAAACTGAAATCACAGAAGTTTAGCAACGCACACGAAAACTGGGAAAAGAAATACATGGCAAAATACAACTGGATGACAAGCCGCTTTTACAATGCTATGGATATTGAGTTGAATGAAAATCCAAATGTTGTGATGATTACCGATTGTTACACCGCTGATTACACAATGATAGACCCTTATATGGATGCAGTGCAGATAACAGGGAGATTTCGTAATGGAACTAACGCCATCTACCATATCAGTAATTTCGATAAAAGAATCCCAATAAAAGACAAGAAGAGCATTATCATACGGTATCAATGCGATAAGGAAATATATGAGAACTTTAGAACATTCAAGAACTGTGAAACAGATATCAACCGAAGGGCGGCTTTCAATGATGCTATGAATGTGTTGCCTTACAACAGATTCCTTAACGATTACAGCAAAGAGGATGCTTTCAAGATAGACAACTATATCCACGAAGAATTGGTAAGGGTGATGTACCATGATTATACACGTCTCTATCAAGGATATAATGAATGTGGATATTTTGAAGTAACCACCTCAAACATAACTTATAGATACGGTGATTATGATCGATTGAAAATTACAAATAATACTTTACCTATCAAAGATATACGGAAACGAATTGTAGACCAGTTGGAAGCTCTAAAAGGAGACGAGACAGAAATGGCAATGCAATACCGAGATGAACTTCGTCACGTAGATTCTTTCATAGTAGAAGCATGGGAGGTGTTAGGGAAACAAACGATTGAGGAACTTAATTATAATCCTAAATTAATTAGGGAGAAGATAATACTTACCTTACATGAGAAGAAGGCTAAATCTTCAGATGTAATTAGAATGGTCTATAATTCGTTTACTTCAAGGCATTGGTATGCTTCTTCTTTTATAAAGCAAGAGCTGAAGCGGATACACAATTCATTAGGAGTTCCCAAGAGTAAAGCTATCACTGCAAAAGATATATGTCAATACTTCGAAGCTACAGAGAAACGGAAAGCAAAAGAAAGAGGTTATTATCTCATCAGTCCAAAATTTACTACAGAATGAAAACTATTAGATTAAGACTACTCTTTATAAGGGAACTATCATCCAAATACAATATGCTCCCTCACATTGAGGATGGATAGAATCACATTGTACAAGAAGAGATTATAAGGAAGATTATGGTAGAGCCTATTATAGATTTTTAAACATCTGAATTTACTGAATTTGTCAGAGAATACAACTCAAAAGGTTAACATAGAAAATAGGTGATAAAATGTCTAAAAGTGTACAAAGAGATTAGTAAAGTTAAAGTCAAGATAAGGAGAAATACACAGAGGTAGTTCAAAAAGGCGTAAGTAGCCAACAAGTGAATAGATATAGGTCAGAATCAAAAAGGACTTTTATGATCTTGCAAACCAAGTTCGTTACTAAATCTATATATAGCTAACAAACGAAAACACCCCTCCTTATCCTCTAAAATATAGATGCTGCAATAAAGGGGATATTCCCACTATATACGTCATCCTAAAATATGCCCCTCTTCTGTTATGTCCTCCCTTTATCATCAGAACATAGGTTCTTTATTATCCAAGCATCAGTTATGCAGAACTCACACACAAAGGCATACCCACTTTGTCTCCCCCTCCACACAAAACAAAGGGAAAAGAAAAATAGCAGAGGTTTCTACAGTGAAAAATAGGCTATGAATAAACCTCTATATAATCTTAGGGGATTTATGATGTGTAACAGGCTGGAAGTTGGAGTAATCCGCTTTCGGTCTGTTCTCATTTATGTCTATTTTCAATCAATATTCACTTAATCATTTACAGTTATGAACAACGTAACATTAATGCCTGCTGTTGTGGCACAAAACAACAGAAACTTTGATTTCAGCGATGCAGAGGAAGCCGTTATCATAGAGGACACCCCAACGGAGGGTAGCAGCGTTTCTTTCCTCGAAGCCAACACCAACGTAATCTCACTTGATGAACTTGCCAGTACATGTGTCGTCCCAACTTGGGGTAATCAAGAATTGACCATTGCACATCAAGACTTTATTAACTGTGTACATGATGCTGCCAAAGACTTCTATCATGGCGAGCAGATAAATAAACCTGCTATCCGTGTTTCTCATATAGTAAGAGGTAGAACACCTAACGCATTAGGCAAGAAAGCGTCAGAACTCTTGGAGTGTGAAAAGACACAGTTCTATCAGCGTATGGCGTTTGCTTTTACTATCCCGACGATTTATGAAACCTTGAATGGTCAGAAGCTTGAACTTTGTGTGGGTGGAGTGCGTAATTACAACGACCTCAACCTTTATAGGGCAAGTAAAGGGGTAGAGAAGTTCTCTATTTTTGTAGACTGGAGAGTAAACGTGTGCAGTAACCAAGTACTAACAGGTGATGGTGTCAAACTATCTATCGAGGTAATGAGCATTCGTGACTTATATAAGAGTGTGATGGAGTTACTCTACCACTTTAATCCAGCTAAGGATATACACCTAATGCAGACTCTCTCAAATACTTCTCTCACAGAGACACAGTTTGCACAGATTATAGGTAGAATGAGAATGTACCAAGCCTTACCACAAGGATATACCAAACAGATACCACGCTTGCTGATTACGGACAGCCAAGTGAACAGCGTATGTCGTGGCTATTACAGCAATCCTGATTTTGGTGCCAACGACGACAGTCTGTCTATGTGGGACTTCCACAATCTGCTTACGGAATCGAATAAGGGCAGCTACATTGATACTTATTTGCAGAGAGCAGTAAATGCAACTGATGTTGCTGTAGGCATTAACAATGCCCTGCATGGTGACGAGAAATATAAATGGTTCATTGGATAAGTGAACTGTTGATTGAGAGCGGGGAGACATTCTGCAATGGGTGTCTCCCTTTTTATTGGTAAACTATACACACAACACGATGAATAAAGAGATAGACAAGGCTCTACACCTTATATATACTTTACAGGAGCAGTTATGCAATATGCCACACAGAGAGGGCTGTCTTAAAATGCTATACCAGATAAGAAGCCTTATGGAGGATTTCGACAGTATGCTGACACCAGACCAACGCAAATACGGTATATACAGCAATGCTTATAAGGAGATATTCGCTAATGGCACAGGTCTTTCGCAATACGACAAGGTTTGTGCAACCATCTGCGAGGAAGAATATGCAGAACTGCCATTTTAACAACAACTTATTTCATACATTACAACTATGGACATGGATTTCAAGGTAGCAGAGGTAACGCTACAATACAAACCGACCTGCAAGAAACAAAGCAAGGTTTTTGGTTCAGAAGAAGCATATAATATCTTACTTCCTACATTCAAAGAGGGAACAATAGAGTACAGGGAATATGCTAAGGTGTTATATCTCAACCAAGCAAATGAGGTTATTGCCTATAACACGATTTCAGAGGGAGGACTGACAGAAACTGCCGTTGACGTGAGGATAATACTACAAGGGGCATTACTGACCAATGCCACGCAGATAATATTTGCTCATAATCACCCAACTGGTAACTTAAAGCCCAGCCCACAAGATGATATGCTTACAAGAGAACTACAGAAAGCTTGTCAGATTATGAGGATACGGTTTACTGACCATATAATCATGTCAATAGATAGCTATTACAGTTATCGTGAAGAAGGGAGGATATTGTGATGGAAACTAATTATGTCGTAATTCTTGATTTCAGTACAGCAACTGTAATTAAGATACATCTATCGAAAGAGCAGATTGAAGAATCTTACAAATATGATGACTTTGAGGAGTTCCTCTTTACACTTGAACCCAAATACGGCTTTCAAGTAAAAGACTGCTGTTGGATGATGTGTGAGACATTGAAAGAGGAAAACTACCTCTGATTATATTCACTAATAGTGAAAGTGAACGTTATTCTGATAATCAAGCACTTAACAAAGAGACTGTCAGAATAATTTTCACTTTCTTTATAAACCCAACATAAAAGAATATTATGAGTTTGAAATATAGCAACACAACGGCAGACTATCTTGAATGGTCAGAAGCCATGAACTTAATACGTAGGCTGACAAAAGACAAGAACTATAAGATTTCGCTTCTTATAGCGATTGGTTGTTTTACAGGATTAAGAATATCTGATATTCTAACCTTACGATGGAAGCAGATACTTGGTGTTTCAGAGTTTACTATAACCGAACGTAAGACAGGTAAGCAACGAACTATACGCCTTAACAAAGAACTGCAATTGCATATTAAAGACTGTTACGAGCATATCAATCCTCTTAGCATTGCAGCTCCTGTCCTTGTTAGTCAGAAAGGTACAGTTTTCACCGTGCAACGCATCAACGTAATACTCAAAGAACTCAAACAGAGGTACAGACTGAAAATAAAACATTTCAGCTGCCATAGTTTGAGGAAGACATTTGGAAGACAAGTTTATAACATGAATAGTGACAATGCAGAACTGGCACTGATCAAGCTAATGGAGCTTTTCAACCATTCATCTGTAGCTATTACCAAACGGTATCTTGGATTACCTAAGGAAGAAATCTTGGAAACCTACGACTGTCTTACATTCTAATCAATGACATTTTTTAGAGAATAATTCTTTTATACCCCACATACTAAAAATGTCAGCACATGCTGAATAATAAACAAACAGCCTTAAAATAGAAAAATCACTTTGTTACACAAACTTTTTGCAAGAAAGAAACATTTAATAAGAAAATTTATCTATCTTTGCAGTGGACTTTCAGTACATCTGTGTGCAGATGTGCGTTATAAAGAGTTCAACTTTTAAAAGAGCGTTTTGATATTATCCTGTTGAGAAATCTGGACAATTTCTGTAACTGGGGATAGTGGCAATAACGCTCACGCTTGGGATTATTGTACCCTTAACTAAGGGAATAATATACCTCAATGCGTGGGCTATTGTTTATTATTCAGTTACAGGCAGTCCAGAGCCTCTCGACAATAATAACAATAGTTCCCACGCTTTTTCCATTTACCCAAATAATAACCGCTTACTTCTGGGAAACAGTGAGCACAAGATACAAAATTATGAATTGGTTGACTACCATTATTTTTGTAGCTATCATTGCTGGAATCTTAGGTGCACTAAACTCCAAGGATAAAGAAAAAAGAGAAGAATTCCTTTCTGGGCTCTTGCTGGAGGAATGGGCTGTGGTTATGTTATTTTCGAAATATTTTTAGTCGTAGGTGGATTGATACTTTTATTTAAACTATTCGACTTTTTATTTGGATAAACAAATACAACAATTTCCTGCTATGAGAAAAGGGATATTTAACCTACTATCTATGAGTATATTATTCTTTGCCAACCAAGGGTATGCTCAACAGATTAATTCACATTTACAAGCTAAATCCACCTTACAAAATCATGTCAGTTCCATTTTAAAAGAGAATATCAAAAAGATAGATGCTATTAATGGACAGATAATAATAATGAATTGTAAGTCTGGAGAGATTAAGGCAATGGTAAACTTGATGAATACTAAATCAGGAATCAAGCCAGCAATAAGACAATTGTCAGAACCAACTGCCTTAATGCGTACAGTTTCATTATTAGCAGTATTGGAACAAGGTAAGGTAAATCTGAATGACAGTATTGATACTAAAGCAGGAATGCTTGATATAAACGGCTATCTGCTAAAAGATTACAACTGGCTTAGAGGAGGAAATGGAAAGACAAGCGTACAGCAAGGCTTTTTGTTATCATCAAACATCGCTACATACTTAACAGTTAAGCAAGCATTTGGCAAGGAGTATGACAGGTTCTATAAAGCCATTACTAATATGGGCTATGGTTTACCACAAAATAGCTTCAAAGCAATCTTACCAAGTCCCTACAATGACATTTCTCTTGCCGAGTTTGTAAATGGAAAGAATCAGCAGATATCACCTTTACAAATACTTACAGTTTATAACGCCATAGCCAATAATGGTAAGATGGTAAAGCCTACTTTTCATAAGAGGGATACCACCATTATAAAAGAACAGCTTGCAAGTAAAGAAAACATTGCCATCATTCAGCAATTACTTGTGCAGAAAGTAAAAGATGGTCTTGCTCATCAAGCACACTCTAATAAAGTGAGCATCGCAGGTGAACAAGGAGCTGTCGCTGCAAAAGACGATAGAGATAACACAGTTTACTGCTTACAGTTCTGTGGCTACTATCCATCAGACAATCCACAATACAGCATCATCGTTTCTTTGAATAAGAAAGGATTACCAGCAAGTGGTGGAATGGCAGGAGAAATAACAAAACAAATAGTAGAAACAAACAACTTTTTTTGATAGTATGAATATCTATTTAATAAACCCTAAGTGGATTGATTCCACTAAATTTCATAGTTTTCTTGAGATATTAAAGGTAAAAACAATAATCAGTTTTATAAACGAGGAAGATTGCACTAAAAATTTACTGCCCAAATATACAGCAATAAAAGTTCTTGATTTCGCTAAGACTCCATTAAGGATGTATGGTAATAACTTTGAGTATAACAAAAAAATAGTTGATGAGTTCTTACAGCAGGCTGTATATGAGTTTATTAGCCCATTCTCCCAATTAGCGAAAGATACTAAAGGGAAGATTTCAATATGCAAAGTAAACGATGCATATAAGCAAAGCACATTTAATAACCCTATCTACAATATTGAAAAACTTAATGATCCTAATATGTTGATTCTTTATAATAGTTATAAAAATGAGCATCCTTTGTATCGTGCTGTAGCAAGATTCAAAAGATATGCTTTTAGCATACTTGACAAATATTGTCCACAATTTGATTATAAACATAGAATCGCATTCGTCAGTTTTGATGAGTTCTTATTTTCTAATAGTGTATTCTCTAATAGTGTAAGAAATTCAGATTATTTCTTCAGGACAAAGTATTATTCTATATATTCAGCAAATAAAATAGATGATTTATTCTGTCCAATGCTTGTTTATCTAAATCTGAAGGCAAATCAAACCCACTATAAAGAACAAACACTACAAGAACTTTTCTTGCGGGATGGTGCGAAACGAGCTATGGAGAAATTTATTATTGAAAGCCGTGATGCAGAATTACTAAGCAAAAGTTGTAGTTATGATTGCGATGACTCTAACGATTGGGGACAAGAGGGTGAGTTAGAATATATATATGAGAATGGCGGAGATTGGATATTAGATTGACAAATAATATAAAATATATGAAAAAGATAGAAACGCAAGAAGGTGTTTACATCATTCAAGAGAGGGAACACTATGGCATTATCAACGAAAATAATACCATAATAATTCCTTGCATATATGAGTCTATAGAATATATTCCTACTGACAACATATATCTTATAAGATTAAATAAAAAGTATGGTGTTCTGAATACCAATTTTAAGACTATAGTTCCACCTGTTTACTCTGGATTATACCTATGGGGGAAAAAGTTTATTGCAATCATTGCTGATGGACTTTCTGAAAACTTCAACTGGCTTTGGATTTATCAAAAAAGAAAAAGTCACAACGCTTTTTATAATCCTAAATATTCACTGTTAGATAAAGATGGACAAGAAATCTTCCATCCACGCTATGACGCAATTACACCTGTTGACGAATCATTTGCTACAGTAACACTTGGAGATTATATTGGCTTGATAAATAGTTGTGGAATAGAAATTATCCCTCCTATATATGATATGGAGAAAGATTCTATGATAGAAAAAATAGCAAATGGAATCGAAGAACTAAAGGGTCGAATTCATAATAAAAGCAATAGATATTATCGCTGGGAACTTACCGATGGAAAAATAAGAGAAAAGAGAATATTTTGTTTTTCTCAAGGGAATACTTTATACGTCATGGATGAAGAAGGCACTGTTTTTGGTAGTCAACAATACTTAATCATCCCAAGGTTTGATAAGACTGATAGTATTTGTAATAAAGACATCATAAATTTGTTAAGTAACAATGATACAGAAAAAATACGCAAACAGGATTTTGATTTTAGCAACATAGAACTATTCCGATAAGGATGTCCCAATTAAGAGGGTTATTTGCACCATTTGAGCAATCATTTGGTGCTTTTTATTTTATTCTCTTGCAACTCTCAAAAGAAAAGATTATATTTGCAATATAAACGAAAAAAAGGAGGACAAGTAATGAGTACGAATAACACCACAACAAGCACATCCTCTTTGGAAATCTCAAAGTGGTATCTTGCTTTAACTCACTCATGAAGAGCTCATAACCTACAAATATGTACTTGAAGCCAATAAGCAACAGTGTGTCAAAAATATGATAATGCTGATAAATTATTTGCTTCCTTATAATGGAATATAGGTTTAACACAATTCTAGTTTTGCCAACCTATTATTTCAACATAAAAGGAAATAAGGTAACACAAATATTGTTGGGAATGTTTTAATATAAACCTTTAGAGAAAAATGTCTAAGCAAAGAGTTTCAATTACAGATAATAGTATCAAAAATGGAGTGACGAATGATGCTAAAAAAGCTATATGTGAATTTATATGGAATGGTTTTGATGCAAAAGCTATTCATATTAATATTGAATACCAATCCACCGAATTAGGTGCAATAACTCATCTCTATATAATAGATGATGGCGAAGGAATAAATCGCAGTCAACTGAATGAGACATTTGGAAAATATCAAGACTCAATTAAAAAGCGTTCTTTCCAATGGAGTTCACAAGTAAAAGGACATAAAGGAAAGGGAAGATATGCTTTCAACTGTTTTGCAACTCGTGCTGATTGGACAAGTATTTATAGTGATGGTAAGAATTTGATTAAACACACAATATCAATCAATGCTGGAGACAATCATCATTTTAATGATCATAGCGACTCAGATAAAAATTATATTGTTCATAATGAAAAAACAGGAACCATTGTTTCATTTGCAAATGTTTCATTAAACCAATCCTTTTTTGAGTCAAAAGAATTTGTTGATTATCTAAAAAAAGAATATGCCGTTTTCCTAAAATTGAATGGAAACAAAGGTAAATCTATCATCATAAACGGTAAAGAATTAGATTATAATACAATTATTGCAGATACGGATAATAAGGAAATACAAATTAAGGATGAAACAAATAATAAAAACTATCATTTTGAATTAACTTTTATACGTTGGAAAGAAAAAATAAAAGAGAATTATAGTTATTATTTTCTAGATAATGGGCAGATTGAGCGCTTCGAAAAAACAACATCCCTTAATAGAAAAGATGTTGGTTTTCATCATAGTGTCTATATAATTTCATCGTATTTTGATGAATTTCATCCAACTTCGAGAAAAAGCCAAGATATAGATGAGGAATACTCACAACAGGAAATTACCTTTGATGAAACAAAATTTTCTAAGTCAGAAAAAGATAAAGTTTTTAAGCAGTTAATTAAAATAGCTGGTGTTTGGCTAAATGAAAAACAGAAAGAATATATTTCGTTAGTAGCAGGTGAGGAACTATGGCATAGATTTGAAAAGAAAGGGATTGTTGCTTATCCAAAAAATGAATATGAGCTTCCTCTCTATTTAGAATTAAAGAATACGGTAACAGGAATTTACTCTGTCCAACCAAAAATATTCGAAAATATTAGAGAGAAGCCAGCTAAAACACTGGTAGGCTGTTTAAAACTATTGTTACAGACTGATAAACGCGAAGATTTGATTTCTATAATAGATAGTGTTGTTAAAATGTCCGATGATGAGCGACATAAGTTAGCAGGTATTCTCAAAGTAACAGAGTTGTCGCATATTACTAGTACAATTGGACTCTTAGAAGATCGATTAAAAACAGTGTCTGCATTAAAAGCTATGCTTTTTGACAAAACACTAAAGGCTTACGAAGTTGAAGATATTCAAAAGATAGTTTCGAGTGCTTTCTGGTTATTCGGTGAACAATACAATATAGTTACGGAAGCAGAACCAGATTTTCAGCAGGCTTTAGAGGCATACTTAAAAGCATTACACAATACTACAACTGGCGTTGGAAAAAGTAAAGTTAGTGTGGATAAAATGCGTAGTCCAGATGTAAATAAAGAAATGGATATATTTGCTTTCCGCCAAACAAGAAACAGTAATACGGTAGAGAATATCATTATAGAATTGAAGAGACCATCTGTAAAACTAGGGGAGCTTGAATTGAGCCAAATAAAAACTTATATGAGGACTATATATCAAGAGCCACAGTTTTGTTCTGCAAGTGCAAAATGGACGTTTATTCTCGTAGGAAATGAATTAGATAATAGCGGAAGCATTGAAACAGAATACGATTCTAACAAGACATGGGGGAAGAGGGATTTAGTTTTACATGTTGATAAAAACTCTCAAAGATATGAGATTTTCGTTAAAACATGGAGCACTATTTTCGATGACTTTGAAATAAGACATGATTTTCTATTAAGCAGGTTAAATTTTCGACGTCAGGAACTATCTGCACAATATTCTAATAAAGAAGATTTGCACAATATCGTAGATTCTGCCAAGGAGAAATAAAAAGACAACGTCCTATGAATAAAATCATTTTGTGCTATTTCGTTAATGACATTTTCACTCACAAAATTCTTATATATACCCAAATGTAAAAATGTCACCCCAAACGAGAAATTCTGACTTTAAGTACACTTTTACTCGATTTTTCTGAAAAGTGCGAAGCTACTTGGATTTACAGAATAAGATACCTATATTTGTTTTAAATATTCAAGTAATCCCAACGATATAAAGGAAATACGGAGGTGCAGCAATGTACCTCTTTATTTATTGCTTGAAGTGTCGAATTTTTATTTATAAGCCACTACAGATAAAATTGAAGTACAGATATACCTAATGAAAGAAAAACACATTACCAATGAGAGCCGTATGGGAATTGCCAATGAGAGCAATAGATACTACTAATAAAAAACTATTACTCATACAGCTCAAATCTTTCAGATTTTCGCTTATCTAAACTTATTGATTTAACAATGGGACATGATTATAAAAGTAACAACAGGAGAACAATTTGAAACCCGAAAAGAAGCCAAAGAACGTGTTGGAGGTAAATGGGCATTTGAGAGATTAGTAAAAAACGGAGAGATAAGATTTATAAAGGATGGTAATAACATAGCAAGCGATGGATTACACTACCCTAAGCAAGGAAATCGGAGCTTGTCTTAATCCACTGCAAGCATACATATACTTGGGATTATGCCTACATACAGATTTTAAGAATGATATTTCAAACATTAACCAAGATACGTTGGCAAAGTTCCTACAATGTGATGTCGGTACTATACAAAGAGCCTTACGAGTGTTCCAAGAGAACAACTTGCTTACCATTCATCAAGACAGATATGGCTGGAGAGAGAAGAACAGATATAAGCTAATTAGAACTAACTGGTTTGGCGTTAAAAGAAAGATACTGGAAGAAAACATAACAAGAGAACAGATAGGCTTTCTCTTATTGTTGAAAAGTCTTTGCTACAACCACTGTAATTACACTGATTACTATGGCAAGGACTTACAGGAAATAATGACTCTTAAACGGAGCATGATTGACAATTATTTGAGGGCATTAGAAGCCAGACAATATATCAAGAGAGATAAGAAGAAGAAACGGATCACAATACTCCGAGATGATTTATTCCTAACAACAAAAGAATCAGAGAAAGAGAAGATTATAAAACTATGCCCAGAGTTAATGGGCGATGATGATTATATTGATGAACATGGACACTACCATTTTGTAGACTAAAATCAGCTATGCCCTACATCAAGTTTATAAAACTGGAAACAGGGTTACGAATAAAGAACTGAAAACCACCTTGCAAAAGATTTACACAGAATTTGGCTGTAAGAGAAAGGCAAAAGGAACATAGATTACAGAATATGGCTTCGCCACGCAAAGATGTAAAATCCCTACAGATAAGGGGAGAAAAGATGGAATGATATTATTCACAACATAACTACAGGCAATGATAACAAAAGAATACTTATAGACACTCGTCAGCGAGGCTAAAAGTCTTGTTGACATATTGAAGATACTGAATAAGAGGCAGAGTAAAACTAACATAGAAGAGCTCACTACTTTATTAGATAAATACGGCATAGCTTATCATACTCTTCCCATTAGACTGATACAAGAGAAAATCCCCTTAAAAGACATACTTGTAGAAAACAGTACTTATCAATCTTCCAAACTAAAGAAGAGACTGATTGAAGAGGGTATCAAGCAGGAACATTGCGAAATATGCGGACAAGGTAACACATGGAATGACAAACTGCTTGTCTTGCAATTAGACCATATCAATGGTATACACACAGATAACCGATTGGAGAATCTGCGCATCGTCTGCCCAAACTGTCACACACAAACAGATACGTTCTGTACTCGAAAACTTAAACAACACAACTACTGTAAAGACTGTGGAAAAGAGATTACTCCTAAGTCTACTTGGTGTCCCGAATGTGCATTGAAACATAACCGTGTACACAAGGTTTCACCCTCTGATAAGCCCTCCAAGGAAGAGCTACTGCAGCTAATAAAAGAGAAACCATTTACCGAAATCGGTAGAATGTACGGAGTAACTGACAATGCTATCCGTAAATGGTGTAAAAAGATGGGACTACCCTCCACGAAAAGAGAGTTAAACGCATTATATAAGAAAAACACAGATAGAGGATAAACAGCCATACCTCCTATTTCAGACTGTGAGATTATTTTCACACAACTGACCTAAATATGTTAGTTTAGTACAGTATTATTCAAGATATTTTTGTAACTTTGTGATACGATAGAGCGTTGACCTATAGTTGACCTCTTATTCGCACAAAGTTCATTAACAAGCTGATAAATAAGCTCATATATAGTTTGTGTGGCGAGACTCATAATCTGGAGGTCCCTGGTTCAAGCCCAGGCTGGTCCACTACTGATAATCAAGCACTTACAAAGATTTTGTAGGTGCTTTTTCTTTTTATGGTGACCTTTAGGTGACCTTTTCGAAACAAAACTTTGTATTTGTAATGTTGCAGAATTACATTAAATCACATGGAACAACTATATAATGATACAAAGGAATTATAAAGTTCTTCAAAGATTATTTGAAGAAAACTCACATAAAGAAAGGTATTTCTCAAGGTAGTAGTTCAACTTATCCAATAATTTTTGTAAATTTGCGAGGAATAATCGTTTAATATATGTCCGAGCCTATAGATATACTCGAAAACAAATTACTACAAGATGAGCCAGGGCTGCTTGAAGTGCTCCTCTCCGACCATACCACCCGAAAGAATATCTTTTGGGCAACAGACAGTTATGCCGACTACGGCGAGGGTTATGAATGGCATGACAGTATAACTGTGGAGGCCATAACAGGTAAGCATGGGAATATCATCATGCCACGCGCTATGAAAAGTCGTGATGAACAGCTACGCCGTTCACGGCAGATGGCCGAGGTGTTTACACCGTCGTGGCTTGTTGGTAAAATGAACGATGTCATCGATGAGGAATGGACAGGCCTTCATGAAGAATTGAATGAAAACAAAAACGCTTGGCAGGACTATGTTCTTGCTACCCGATTGGAGATAACCTGTGGCGAAGCCCCGTTCCTAACCTCACGTTATGACACGGTTTCGGGCGAACCCATCCCGATTGCCGGGCGAACAGGTATCCTCGATCGCAAGCTGCGCATGGTGAACGATAACTCTTCGGACGAAGAATGGGCGCATTGGGCACTGTTAGCATTGGGCAGTGTGTATGGCTATGAGTGGCAAGGAGACAATCTGCTCCTTGCACGTGAAGCCTTGCTGGCCACCTTCAACGAGTATTATGAGCAGCATTTTGGCAAAAGGGCAGATAAGGCTACGATATTCAGAGCTGCGGAGATAATATCCTGGAACGTCTGGCAGATGGACGGCCTGAAAGCCGTTGTGCCCTGTTCGTGTCATGACGACCAGCACACGGAGAGCGACCTGTTTGGAGAGCAGACTACCACAGTAACCCCATGCCCCGGCTGCGACAAAAACGACATTCTACTTCACAATGGTTTGCGTTGTCGGCTTCGTCGTTGGATTCCTTCCATTGATGATATGCCCGACTACTTCGAGTGCCTTTACCTTGACTTTATAACCAAGAAATATAAAACCCATCATAAAACAAAATGGCCTATGAAATTCGACTTCGTTATTGGAAATCCGCCATATCAGGAAGAAAAAGAAGATAATGGACGACAACCACCCATCTATGACAAGTTTATGGATGGGACTTATCAAGTTTCAGATAAAGTTCTCCTCATATCGCCCGCACGCTTTCTCTTCAATGCTGGCCAGACACCAAAGGAATGGAACAAGAAAATGCTATGTGACCCTCACCTGAAAGTATTGATGTATGAACAGGACAGTAGCAAAGTGTTTCCAAATACAGACATCAAAGGCGGTGTTGTGGTTACCTATCGTAATGCCAACACTAACTTTGGAGAAATAGGTTCATTTACTACATATAATGAACTTAATAGTATTACGAAAAAGGTAGAGAGCAATAAATCTTTTTCGAAGGGTGCATTTGCAAATTTAATATCTCCTCGTGGAATGTATCGTTTTACAAATGACTTCTTCGAAGAGAACCCCAAAATACTAAAGGGACGTTCTAAGGGAACAGGTAATATGATTACGTCTAATTCTTTTGATTTATTCCCTGATATTTTTACGATCGATAAACCAGAAAGTACAGAAGAATATATTCAAGTATTTGGGCGAGTTAGAAATCAAAGAGTTTATCGTTGGATTAAGAAAAGGTATGTTATTATAAATGATTTCCTCGAGAAATATAATGTAATTGTTCCCGAAGCAAATGGGACGGGAGCAATAGGCGAGGTATTAAGCACACCGCTCATAGGAGTAACAGATACCTTTATTAGTATAGGAAAGTTTGACAAGGAGACTTGTGCAAAAGCCTGTCTGAAATACGTAAAGACAAAATTTGCTCGAACAATGCTGGGTATCCTTAAAGCTACGCAACATAATCCAAAGCCTACTTGGAAGTACGTTCCTCTCCAAGACTTTACTTCTTCCTCTGACATTGATTGGAGCAAAAGCGTGCATGAGATAGACGTGCAACTCTATGATAAATATGGACTGACAGCGGAGGAATGCCAGTTCATAGAGACCCATGTAAAGGAGATGGACTGATGAAAACGCCCGATATACAAACCACCCGTGTGGCATTGCCCCAAATCTATGCCTACACCACGCCGGAGATAGCCCGCCACAATGGTTGGGTGAAGATAGGCTATACTGAACAGAAAAATGTAGAAGATCGCATCAAGCAGCAATGCCACACGGCAAATATCGCATGGATATTGGAATGGTATGGTAATGCTGTGTATGAAGGCTCAAATGAGAGTTTTCTTGACAAGGCTTTTCATGCTTACCTGAACAAGTTGGGATATGAGCAAGAGCCCCATACAGAATGGTTCCGCATAGGCACTGATGAGTCGCGTCATCATTTCTATGATTTCCGTGCAAATCATGGCGTAATAAAAGGTAAAGCTACACAACACTATCAGCTAAGAGACAGTCAGGAGCTGGCTGTCAGCAAGACAGCAGATAGCTTTATCAGCCGTCCAACGACCGAATATCTTTGGAATGCCAAACCTCGGTTTGGCAAGACTTTGGCGGTTTATGACCTTTGTATGCGCATGAAGTTCAGGAATGTGCTCGTCGTAACCAACCGCCCCGCCATTGCCGACTCGTGGTATTCAGACTATTTGAAGTTTGTGGGGCAGGGTCGTTTTCTTTTCGTCAGCCGTGTGTCGGCTCTCCTTGAACGCAAGGACACGCCCTGCCTGACACGCCAACAATATCTGGAATACATCAAGCAGCCCGACAGGGTGAAGAACTGTATAGAGTTCGTGAGTTTGCAAGACCTAAAAGGGTCTATCCACTTCGGTGGAAGTCACGACAAACTGGAAGAAGTAGCCCAACTCACGTGGGACTTGCTGGTCATCGACGAAGCCCATGAGGGGGTAGATACGTATAAAACAGATGTGGCTTTCGACCAGATCAAACGCAAGCATACCCTTCACCTCAGCGGCACACCATTCAAGGCATTGGCCAACGAGAAGTTTCCACAAGATGCCATCTTCAACTGGACCTACGCCGACGAGTGCAAGGCAAAGGCTTCGTGGGTCGAGAGCCGGGGCAACAATCCCTATGCCGAGATGCCGCGGCTCAATATGTACACCTATCGCATGAGCGATATTGTTACGGAGAAAGTACGCAAAGGCGTGGAGATAGACGGCGACACGGAGGCCTACACTTTTGATCTGAACGAGTTTTTCAGAGTGGATCGCGGACGTTTCGTGCATGACGAAGCGGTAGATAAGTGGATTGACGCATTGAGCTGTCAGCAGCGCTATCCCTTCTCAACTCCAGAATTACGCAAAGAATTACGTCATACTTTCTGGTTGCTTAATCGGGTGGACTCTGCCAAGAAACTGGCAGAAAAGTTGAGAGATACCAAACGGCATCCCGAATTTGCCGATATTGAGATTGTTGTCGCTGCTGGAGACGGAAAGACTGACAATGACGAAATCATAGAGGACGACAGTTCACTCAACCGTGTGCGCAAAGCCATTGCCGAGCATCCCCAGGGTACGATAACTCTCTCGGTGGGTCAGCTCACAACGGGTGTAACCATTCCTGAATGGACAGCGGTATTAATACTGAGCAATATGAAGAGCCCTGCACAATATATGCAGGCCGCTTTCCGGGCACAAACTCCTTATCTGTATATAGACGCCAATGGGGTGTATCATCGTAAAGAGAACGCTTATATCTTCGACTTTGACCCAGCTCGCACCCTTACCAACTATGAGGAAATGGCGAATGGCCTTTCTGCCGACACTGCCTCGGGTAATGGCGACAGTGACACGTGCAAGCGACACATCCGCGAGTTGCTGAATTTCTTCCCTGTGATTGGTGAAGATGAAGACGGGGAAATGATACCGCTCGACGCCGAGCAAGTGATGCTCATCCCACGAAAGATACGCTCCAAGGAAGTGGTGCGCAGTGGCTTTATGAGTAATTTCCTCTTCGCCAACATTTCCAGTATTTATGGTTGCTCTTCAGGCATTATTGACATCATCAACCAATTTGACCCCGTAAGAGCACCTAAAAACAACGAGGTGAACGCTAATGAGGTGGAGGAACTTTCGCATGATATAGACGAGGATGGAAATGCACAACCCGACCCAATGAAAGTTACGGCACTGAAAGAGGACCTGTTTGGTGATAAAATCTATGGTGAATCTAAAGGGGTGCTGGATGGTTTTATAGCAGAAAGCATACAAAAATACAGTCAGGCGAAAGAGCGTCAAGGGAAGAGTGCTGAGGAACAAATGATAGATAATGTAAGCACTCACCTTACAACTATTTTATTCTCTGCTGCTGGTAAAGGAGCAGAAGAGACACACGAGGACAAACTGACGAAACGCAATCAAGGTGTGGCATCCGTTCGCATCAAGAAAGCGATAAATGAGCAAATAGGCACTCACTGCCATCAGGCATCCATCGACAAAAAGAAAATAGAACATCAGTGTGAATTGGATTGTCAAGGCAAAACTACCCAACAGCAAAAAGATATAAGAATTGAGGCTGAGGCAAAGAAGAAAGCCATTGACGAAAACCTGACCAAGACCATCCAAGAAAAGACAGAGGACTTATTGGATAAGGGGGCAGAAATTATCGCTGACACTTACGAGCAGCAGCGTATTGATAAAAAGAAAGGCAATACGGACGAGTTGATTCGTGATCATTTGCGTGGTTTCTCGCGTACCATCCCTTCGTTCCTTATGGGCTACGGAAACGAAGAAACGACATTGCAGAACTTCGACAGCAACGTACCTGATGAGGTGTTCTTAGAAGTAACAAGTGTAACCAAGAAACAATTTCACCTGCTGCGTGACGGAGGCGACTACATAAATGAAGAGACGGGACAAACAGAATATAGTCCAGGGCATTTCTTCGACGAGGTGGTGTTCGATGATTCCGTGCGCGAGTTTATGGCTTTGCGCAAGCGTCTGGCCAACTATTTTGACCCAAAGGTGGAGGAGGACATCTTCAACTATATTCCTCCACAGAAAACTAATCAGATATTCACGCCTAAAGCGGTTGTGGTCAAGATGGTGAATCTGTTGGAACAGGAAAATCCTGGTTGCTTTGACGATCCTGAAAAGACCTTTGCCGACCTCTATATGAAGTCAGGGCAGTATATCACGGAGATTGTAAAGCGCCTCTATAATAGCAAAGGACTCAAAGATGCCTATCCTGACAACGAGGAGAGATTACGCCACATCTTCAAAAAACAAATATACGGATTGGCTCCAACGGAGTGCATCTATCGCATCGCCCTGCGCTATATCCTTGGCTTTGACGGCACTCTTCACATTCAGGAATCAGAGCATCATCTGAGACAGGCAGACAGCCTGCCAGCGGCAAAGAGTGGGATGATGGAGGATCTTTTGGATAAGGTGTTCGAAATATAGAAAATAAACTAAATGTCAAATTTTACCTTGAAGCTAAATTCAATAATAATACTAACATGGCAAATAAAATGTGGAAAGATTGTGAAGCAGAACTGGATCTCCTGAATTTCAGCTACATATCTGAACAAGTAGCTGAGATAGCCGAAGATGATAATCTTAGTCCTGCCACAATAGGTATATATGGTGATTGGGGAAGTGGTAAATCAACGCTAATGAAACTTACCAAGAAATTACTAGATTCAGATCAAAATACACTCACTGTAGAATTTAACGGTTGGTTATTTGAAGGCTACGAAGATGCCAAGACAGCCCTGTGCGGTACAATCCTTGATGCAATGCATAACGACAAGAAAAAGAATCTTTTTGTTAAGGGCAAGGATAAAATAGCTGAATTACTTAAACAGGTTGATAAAGGGAAATTGTTAAGCAAGGGCATAAAGTACGGATTGGACTTCTTGCTTACAGGAGGCGTCGGAACTATCACCGAATTAACGCTTACAGGATTAATTAGCTCAATAAAGCAAAAGGCTGGTGATGTTTCAGAGGGTGAAATAAAGAAACTAATAGACACTCTAAATACTGAAGATACCAAGCGCACCGAAATCAAGAATTTCAGGAAGACATTTAAAGAAATATTTGATGACTGCAAGAATGAACGTCTTGTTGTTTTCATAGATGAGCTAGATCGTTGTACGCCTGATACAATTCTTGATATTTTTGAAGCAATCAGATTATTTCTCTATGTCCCAGGAGCAACCTTTATCATCGGTGCAGATGAACGTCTTGTTAGCTATGCTGTTAAAACCAAGTATCGTGACATTCCTGGGCATGATATAGATATAAGTAAGGAATATCTAGAAAAATTGGTTCAATACCCAGTTAAGATACCTCAGCTAAATGAGCAGGAGGTTAAGCAGTACATCACATGTCTCCTTCTTCAAATAGAAGATGTTGATTTCAAAACAATAGCTCAAGCAATTTCTGACATGGGGATAAATGATGAATTTTCTATTGAATCCGTAAAGGCTGCATTAGGCAAAGAACCCTCAGAAAAGATAAAAGAAGCTTTTGATTTGTCTAATCAAATTTATTCCTCTCTGTCTGCTCTTATGAAAGGTAATCCTCGCCATTGTAAACGCTTTCTCAACACCTTGATGATGCGTATTTCGTTAGCCGAAAAAAGACAAATTACACTCCAAAAGAAAGTATTAGCTAAACTTATGCTTGCCGAGTACTATAAACCTACTTTTATAGAAGTACTAATGAACCCAGAAAGTAAAGGTGAATTGAAACAATTGGAGAATGGAGATAACGAAGGCGCATACACTATATTAAAGGACTGGGTAAATGATGAGTGGATACAGAAATGGGTAAAAGGCGAACCATTACTGAGCTCAATTAGCAATCTTTCTGACTATTTTTATTTTTCCCGTGAAAGTAGAAAAATATATTCTTCAAATGCAGAAATACTTAGCACTCAGGCTAAAATTTTATTGCAGAGTCTTCTAGATTCCTCAGAAGCGGCAAGAAATAAAGCTATTGAAGTTGCTAGTCAATTGGCTCCATCGGAACAAATTTTGTTATCCAAGGCTATGTTTGAGGAATTAATAAAGGAAGAAATTATTGATGGCAAGAAATTTAAATCTTATCTTGAACTTGCAAAGAACCAAAATCAACAAAAGGAGGCCGTTGCCAAAATCATGTCGCTCCCAAATAGAAGGATTACAGCTGGCTTAGTGGGTCAAATGACAGCCTTTGTAAATACACTTGATATTGATACGAAAGAAATACTTAAGACTTATCTTTTGACAAATAACAAACTTAAAACTTCTGTTAGTATAATATTTAAATAAATAGTATATGGGAACATCTAACTTATATAAAGGTCCAAAGGGATCATCTCTTCTTCCAGTTGACTATACAGGAGATTCAAACGAGCGGCCAATAGAAGACACCCCTGTTGAAAAAGAACAATCTGAGACAGGTGAAAAAGAAAAAGAGGATAATCCTGAACAAGAAGAATCCCAAAAAGAAAGTGCAACACGTGTAAGTTGGACACAGGCAAAACGGACATTCTCGAATGAGATTGGAAACAGGAGTCCTAATGTGAGATTGATAGCTAAAAACTATACCAAAGCATCTGGTGGCTATAAACATGCAGCCAGAACTTCCACGTCTTCTAAGCGAATAGCTAGAGGTATTATTACTTTATTCTCTGGTAGTCCAAGTAATATTCGTCGTCATATAGAACAAAGTGGAATAATCTTTGAAGGACGTAGTGCTCAGGACATCTTCAATGATATCTATACTTATCTTTCCACAGGCTCTGCTTCACGAGAAGATGCCATTGCAGACAGAGCTTTATCACAGACATTCTCAGAATTATTTGAGAGCGATTTGATGAATTATCAAAGCCTAGAGATGTTTACCCCAGAGCTACTTGAGTTTATGGTTTCACACTTTGTTACTAACTCTATTTTTTACAGGCTCCTAAATGAAGTTGCTTTTGGAGAATTGACAGGTGATAAGAGTACTGCTGATATAACAACTATAGAAAGTGATTTGAAAACATTCATAGATGGAGTTGTTAGTGGTAGGCTGACAGAACATCTTCATGAAGGGGTAACTCAGCATGAGATTAGTAGATTTGTAGATGATTTATACGAGGATTGTTATAAAGTAATGGAGGAACTTGCCAAATGAAAAAAGTTTTTGTATGTCATTTAAATGATAATGATACATTTCAAGTAGCTGGTGCGGAACAAATTCCACTGCATACCAAGGAGAAATGCTCGTATACGCTATGGACAAATCGCAAACGACACCTTAACATGATTCCAAATTTCTTTGCTTTAGAGGCAGTAGATTTATTATACATCTCTCTAATGGTGTTCTCTGCTGATAGAAAAATTTTACGTCACACTCAACCAGATGCTTGGACACGGAGTTTCTCTATTTATATGCCTGTACTTTGTTTTGAAAAGTGGAATGCTAATAAGCAGCTTCTAGAATCTATGTTACACTTCTTAACGGGTGATTACTGGCAATTCAATTTCCGCGAGAGGCAACTAAATGAATATGAAACTTTTAGAAGCAATCTCATAGGTAAAAGTAAACAAACACTTGCTGCATCTGATTTTTGCATGTTATCTGGAGGACTTGATTCATTCATAGGTGCAACAGATCTTTTGACAAAAGGCGCAAAACCTATTTTTGTTGGCAATTATAACGGAGGTAAAGGAGTAAGCGTATATCAAAATAAAGTTATAAACTTGCTAAGTGAGCATTTTGGTTATGATGCAAATAGATTCTTTCAGTTTTATGCATCTCCAAAGAAAGGAGAAGAAGATACAACGCGCTCTCGTTCATTGATGTTCTTTTCACATGCCATATTATTAGCTTCAGGAATGGGTAATCCTGTTACTTTATATGTGCCAGAAAATGGTGTAATTTCCTTGAATATACCATTGACTATTCATAGATCAGGAAGCTTGAGTACGCGTACAACACATCCATATTTTATGGGGATGTTGCAGCAACTCCTAAATAATCTTGAGCTACCAATAACAATAATAAATCCTTACCAATTTAAGACTAAAGGTGAAATGGTAAGAGATTGCCTTGACAGAGTCTTTTTAGAGAATAATATTCAATGGACTATGTCTTGCTCACATCCTGACTTAGGAAGATATTCGGGGGAAACTGAGCCTTCGCATTGTGGATGTTGTCTGCCTTGTACGATTCGCCGTGCAGCCATAAAGTTCGCTGGAATAAATGATCTTTCTACTTATAGAGATGTAAACTATAGCTCGCCTGAACATAGGATAATTTTGAAATCCTACCGATTAGGATTAAAGTATTATCATGAGCATCAAATTAGCCCATTGATGGCTATTCAACTTTCTGGTCGGATTACGGAACGCCATCAGGATTTTGCGGACCTTTATGTAAGAGGAATGGAAGAGTTAGCTAATTTTATTGATACACTGTGATGGAATATTTATATGATACCCATTTTCACCTTGACTTGCAAAAAGATAGATTTGCAGCTATTCGAGAAATAGAACAACAGCAAATCTATACTATAGCCGTTACTAATTTACCAGACCTATATAGAAAGGAGTCTGTAGAACTTAGGAGTAAGTATATCAGATTTGCTCTTGGATTTCATCCTGAATTAATACATCTATACAAAAAACAAATTCCTATGATGTGGAATTTGTTACCTTATGCACGTTATATAGGTGAAATTGGTTTAGACTTTGTTGATACAACATATAAGGAAGATCAAATAGCCTTTTTTAGCGAATTGATAGAAAGATGCCGTTATGATGAGGACAAAATCCTAACTATTCATTCACGCCGTGCAGTTCGCCAAGTTTTACAAATTATAGGGAAAGATTTTAGATTCAAACCTATCCTTCATTGGTTTACAGGAAGTAAAGGAGAGTTATTTGATGCTATTGAAGCTGGATTTTATATATCTGTTAATCTTTCTATGATGGAATCAAGAAAGTTTCTAACATTATTGCCGTTAATACCTAAAGACAGATTGTTACTTGAAACAGATAGCCCGTTTACTCGAAATTGGGATACTCATTCAGGAACACTAAAAAAGACGACACACTTGATAGTGGAATATCAGGAAGATATTAACCTCTGGGATAATTTTAAGACGATATTAGTATAAATGAGTATTCAAGGTAGCAGAGATATGATAATGACTGTTTCATTTAACAAAAGTACCTTTCTATCTCTTGCAAAGGAATAGAAAGGTATTTTTTTACCTTCGAAACCTTGTCCTATTCTTTACCTCCTCTTGCTGCTTTTGTTTTTGCCTCTCCTTGTACCAATCAAAATTATCAACCACATTCTCGATTTCCGCCTTTCCCTTCTGATGCTCGAACAAGCTAAGAAAGGGACGGGTGAGGAGGGCCAAAATAGTGGCACCATTACGCCTGTCGCTTGACTCTTTAGAAAGATATTCGTTGATGGCTGTAGCCTGAGGGAAGGTAAAGTGCTGTAATTTAGTGTCATGAGCAAAGTCTATAACGGCATTGATGGCATTTTGACAAATAATCGTGAAACCTCTTAGAAATTCTGTTAGCCCAGCCTTCATTGTAGCGATGATTTTATCACGTAGTTGTAACTTTTGCTTGAGGTTCTCTTCCCGATTTTTCAATTCGGTAATCAAGCCTTTGTAGATACGCTCTTGCTTATTACATTCAGTAAGCCAGAAATCTGCACGTTTTTGCTCCTTGGTTATCTCCTCTTTATAGGTAATGGTTAAGGTTTCTACTTGCTGAGCAACCACTTGCGGAATTGCAGCGATTTGTTTTTTCATTATTTCATTTTCTGTTTCCAACTGGGCATACCTGCCCTTCCCTGCAATATGAGCCAGACCGGAAAGAATGGCACTGCCATTTTCTCGATTGGTTTTCACTTGCTTGTCGTGGATTTCCTTATCCAACTTGTCGCAGGCGAGGACTTTCTGCTCGTTCTCCTTTGCCAGTTTCTCTACTTGTTTCTTGCTTTCATCTAACTCGCGCTTTTGCTTGGCCACGATATAGTCGTTCCGTTCCAGGTGTTGCTTGCCAGTTTCCAACTTGGAAACGCCGCGCTCCATTTCCAAAGCTTCCGCAGCCATATCCTGAATGAGGCTGATGTCTTCATTGTCCAGTTTGTAGGACTTGCCCGTCTCATGGTTTATCCAGTCCCAGATGATGTGGGCATGATAATTGGGCTTCCACGTAGAAGTGTCATTTGGATCAAGATAATGCCCCTCGTCACGATGGAGGTGTATCTGTATGGCCGTAATGCCGAAACTCTGCCGGCAAAGGTCAGCAAAATGCTTCAGTTGTTCCATGGTGGTATCTGCCTTGCAGACCACGACACCCTCGCGCAAGGGAGTACAGCCGGCAATTTTGGTCACCTTGCCCGTTTTCTTGTTTACCCTTTCCCGTTCCTTGGTCTGCATGGCTCTGCCGGTCTTTTCCTTGACCATCCTGCCGATGGCATCGTAATACTGCTGCAAGGTCATGTCGCCTTGCTGCTCTGATGTCCACGACTGATTATCTGGTATCAGGTCTTTTCTTATATAGAGCTTTTCTGCATCGATGTGGTCGAGATACGCTTTTGTTCTTTGGTTATGTGCTTCACTTTGCCCGATGTTGCAGGGCTTGATGTGTACGGATGTCATTTGTGTCATAATCAACAAAGTTTAATGTGTTAGAGTTTTTTTCAAAAGGTTCTTAGGAAAATGCCCTAAGCGGAGAGTCCAGAGAGAGGGTCACGCTCTGGTCAGGGGTCTTGGGGGCAGATGCCCATGAGTGGTGGGTGCAGGGAGAGAGTCACTCCCTCCGGTTCCCCAAGGCTGGCCTTGGGTCCACAACTACGAAAGCGAAGCGTGTAGTTATAGTGGGCTATAACAAGGGCAAAGCCCTGTTCGTCCTCCCCAACACTTTCAGCGACTATGGACTTCCCCGATTCCTGATTTTATCAATAAGGTATTCGTTGATGTCATGCTGGATAAATCCATTATCGACCTTGAACCGACCTTTGAACTTCTCTGTCCAATAATCATAGTTCATATCATCAGGGAAAAGTACCACTCTCTTGCCTTCCAATTTTGCCATCATGTCATCGGTGAGGTTGCGGCCTTCCCCGACTGCCAGCCAGTCAATGGAGGGCTCGGCAAGCGTACCGAGCAGGGCAGTCTTTTCCTCTTGCACGATGGCGACAGGTTTGTTTGAAAGTAGATGCTCGCCAAAGAATACTTCATCATCTGTGTAATAGTCGAAGCAATACCAGCTATAAAGATGTTCCACTAAGGATTCTCTACGCAAAGCGACACCACTGTCCGTATCAAAGTACAGTACGCTTCCACCAACAACCTTGTCATTCCGGCTAATTCTGGGTAGCACCGTTCCGTGGTGCCCGTTCACCAGCTTAGTAACAGCACCAAGATGAAACCGCATGATAAGGTAGTCAATAGCTGACAACATCTTGGGATTATAATCCACGACCTTATCCAGATAATACGTAAGGGAGGAATAATGGCATCCTATACCCAGTTTAGGAATGTCTATCAATATCCGATCATTGGGCGCAGCCTTGGCCGCCGATATTCTCTTCAAATCCTGATTTTCCATATTTTCCATGTGTTTTATGCAGTTTATGCACTTATGCATATTGCATAAAGTGAATAAAGTGCATAAATCAGCTGTTCAGAAGCCTTGATACCTTACTCTGGGTGATACCGCATTCCCTGGCTATGTCCTGCTGCTTCATGCCCTGTGAGGACAAATCCTTGACTTTCGCTTTCAGTTCCTCACGTCCGCTGGCACTTGCCGTTTCCAGATGGACGGCTTCCGTGTCATAGCCTCGGAAAGTAAAGCACAGATTGCCCTCGCCGTTCTTGGTCCGCTCGTATAAAGCCACATTATCCGCATCGAGTACCACTTCACCATTGCGCCACTTGCACTGCTTCACATAGACCATAGACTTGTCACGGCTTGACTGCCCCAGTCCCACGGCATCGTCTATGAGCTGATTGAGTTTGGCGGAACCCTGTATGGCCGACAGGGAAAGAGGCACGGAGCCGGAGAACATCTTGGGCACATGGTTGAGGATGACCAGCGTCCAGTTATATTTCCGTTTCAAAGCATTTAAAGAAGCCATGAGCGAGCCGGCGTCGGAGCTTTTGTCGAGCGACTGGCTGAGGGCGGTGATGTTGTCGATGAACACCACCTCCGCCATATTCGTCACGGCTGCCGCCTCAATCCCCTTCAGCACATCGCCAACTGGAGCTTCCATGTCCATCTCCGCACGGAAGAAGGTAGGAGGGAAATTCGGAGACTCGTAGCGGAGGGCCAGCTGGCGCAGTGTCATCTCGAAGTCAGTGTACAGCACCCGCTTCCCCTTTGCCGCAATATCCCTTGCCACCTGCATGGCGAAGATGGTCTTGCCGATGCCCGACTGTCCGAAGATGATGCAAAGGTCACCTTCGAGGACAATATTGGGATATAGGACGACGACAGGAGGAAGCGACTTGCCCCTCCTTACGCAGTCATTCATGGAAGACACATGGAAACCACCTGCGTCAACGGCTCCCTGTTCCTGCAATTCATGAAAGGAAGACAGGATGTAGTCCGTTTCAGGCGGTTTGGGAATCGTCTTGATCTGTTCATCCATAGCGTTGCTCTATTGATTGCTCGTATTGGCTGGGAGCCCTTTGGAAATCAAGGCGTCCACTCCCTGCTTGAAATACAGGTTGCGCCTGCCAATCTTATGCACATGTATCTCCCCACGCTTCTCCATCCGCCAGAGTGTGGTATAGGTGATATGCAGGCGTGTGCACAGCTCGTCACGGGTGTAATACTCGGTGGATGCAGTTTGAGTTGGTTCTTTCAGCAGATTCTTACCCACCATTGTCTCCAATACTTCTGCAATGGCCTCCTTGAGGTCTTCCTTTTGCAGTATAATGAAATTACCTTTCATAACATGAAATTAAAAAATATGCTGCAAATATCACAGGTGGAAAAGTGGCTGCAAGTGGCACCTAAAGAATTTTATGACTAATGATAAAGTTTGATAGTAATACATTGATAATCAATGATTTAGTTTTAAAAATATTTTAGTAGAATTTTGTTGATTTTTCAAAGGTGGGGATAAGTGGGCGTGTTTGGGAATCACATGGTATCGTATGAAACGCACAAATGTCGTATTTCCGAAGTGGAGATACGCCATTTGTTGTATAGGATAGATATTGAAAATCGTTATGTACGACTATATTTGCTGAAAATATGGTCAATCTGCTCCATCTTTTTGTGGTACGCTTCCGTCACGCTATCGCTCCCTTTGTACTTCTTGTTAATATTTTCAACTTTATAGCCACATTCTTTGGCTATATCTTCGAGCCAAGTGGTACGAATATCCTCAGGCAACAAGAGAGATAGATCATGTAGAATTTTATACATGAGCATTTTCTTCTGCGAACATGCGGCAAGGTGGCTTGTATGCGATTTGCGGGTAATGATACTTTTGAATTCATCTGGTGAGACTAAGTCTTTGAATAATTCTCCGTTGAATCTCTTATAAAGTTCTTCCAACAAGCCATCAGGGAAATGATAATCATCTTCTGTTTCAGGTACAATTGGTGATAGTTTGTTCGCTTTATCTTTTGGCTGGTCTTTATGCCCCATTACCATTTGTCCATTACAACTTTCTTTCTCAGCAACATAAAACAATGTACCCTCACGTCGTCCAAGGTTAATTGTATATCTGCGGAACATATCTAAGTTCCATTCACCACGCTCCAAATCGTCTGACGAATTCAATTTTACACTCCACTGAGCAAAGTCCGTATGCTTAAAGGGATGGTCAAGGTCATATCTACGACAGTAATTGTAGGCAGATGTGAAACCATTCACGTACCAGCGACTTACTTGTGAGCTTAGTAGGCCGGCTTCTTTGTTTCCTGTGGATTCTGAATGCCTATCAAAGATGCGCTGTAACAGAGCCAGCGCATTGGTGGTAATCATGGCTTGTCTCGGTTCCTTATCCCATATGGCAATATAGAGGAAATATCCATCAACAGTTTTGGAACTGAATTCTTGGTAATCACCCTTAAACCATGGAAGGATTTTCTCCTGAAAGAAATCGTATGGTGTCATTATATTGCTTTATAGGTTCGGTTCTTATTACTTCCACATGCCTCAATTCGCCCTTGCTCAACCAAGGTACTGAGATAATAACGAGATTGCGATGACTTCAATCCAAATGCTTGCATTATATCTGATGTCTTAACTTCTCCATTATTCGTAATATAATCCAATATCACTTGCATTTTATCGCCGGTGTTATCGCCAGTTTCTGATTTTATCGCCGGTTCATTAGGTGTTTTATCGCCGGATCTTATATTTATCGCCGGTTTATCGCCAGTTTTCGAGTTTATCGCCGTATTGTTATGGTCTTTTCCGCCACCTAACTCTTTTTCCACCCCATCATCGGAAGCCTTTTCAAACAACACTTCCGAAAGATTTGTGCAATGTAGTCTCAAAATGGTTCGGTCAGGGTTGTGCGTGTCTTCCCACGTCGGCTGTTCACCGTATGCCGATTTCCAGCCATCGATGATGGTTGGGATGCCACTACCGGCACGTTCTCCAAGGTCGATGAGGGCGAACATCTTAAAGAGAATTGCATTGCGAGGGTCTGAAACGCCACCACTCATGGCCTCTTTCATACCTATTCGGAAATCCCCTGGGTTCTCGAAGGTGTAACCATCAGGATATTTCTTGATGACCACCCCACGTCTGCCATAATAGTCAGCATTAACCAACGTATTCAATAATGCTTCGCGCACGGCCTTGTGAAGTGGGGTGTCATCCACTCGCATCATTCCCTCCAACTTGAAAGGACGAGGAAGGTCGTGGCTAAGTTTGTTAGCAACGGCAAAGAAGAAATCGAATACATTGCCACTCCATTCGCCCGATGAGGAAACCAATCTGTCCACCCAACGGATACTCGGGTCTCGATGGTCTTGATAGTCGAGGAAATATTGAGGATATTCTGAAAGAATCTCGTTTTCATACCCAAACATCAATAATCCTGCCGTTGTAGGATAAAACTTACCTTCATCAACATCGTAACCAATGGCTCCTATTTTACCAAGAAATTCTTCATCATCCAGTTTCGACCAAACGTGATTGATGTGAGAAATATTGAAAATATTACGATAGCTATGCACTGTGTCCATGCAGAACACTTTCATATCGCGGTGTTTGAGCAATTTACGATCTTGGGTCAGTTGATAAGCGTCCCGATACATGGCCGATACCTCCTCGTGAGAGCAATGGTAATCGCCTTCACCGTTGCGCCGGTATGAGCCAGACATCGGGTCTTGACCGACATAGACAGGACGAAGATATCTGTCGGCACGAGGCACACGAATAAAGATTACTTTCTTACCTTCGTAATCCCCTACCGTAACATCCTTTTCAACTAAAAGATTGACATTGACTTTCTGGCGGTTGTTTACCATATTCCAAAAATCCTTCAGTATCTGGTCTGCATTCTGCACCCCCGACACTTCAAAAGAACCATCTTTCTTTTCATCAACACCAAGCAGTATGATACCACCATCTGTATTTGCAAAAGAAGAATATGTCTCCCACATAGAGTTAGGTATGCCTCCTTTTGCCTTCTTTGCTTCCAGTCGGTTTCCCTCCCTGTATGAGCTGATTTCTTGCATGTTATAAAGGTTCTCTTCCATCTTCATTCTTGTTAATGACTACAAATATATAGATTATTTATAAATTAAACAAATCTTATTTGTTTCTGTTTAGAATAAACTTATTTACAACGAAGCTAATAATTGCTTGCGCTCTTCATCGGTCATCTTCTTGAGTAGAGCGATAAGAGCCTCTTTGCCATCTTGCGTTTTATCATTCAGTAAATACCAATTATATTGCAGCATTCTCTCCAAGGGATAGGCCCCTATATAATTGGAAGTTATATCCCCATTGTCACTATGCCCCATACTGTCACTGATGTATTTATATGGCACTAATCCAGAATTATTCAGATTGGTGGCGAAACTATGTCGAGCCCAGGTAGATGAAGGTCTTTGTTCTATGCCAAGCAGCT
>ERZ773196.262-NODE-262-length-34575-cov-47.040209_pt1 | contig 34575 bp, 28 predicted proteins | sample MGYA00581009_ERZ773196 | MGnify/ENA primary metagenome ERZ773196 (study PRJEB29015, sample SAMEA2738162) | human oral metagenome | biome: human oral; feature: human-associated habitat; material: saliva | place: China | collected 2243 ... | reverse complement strand
TATAAAAATCGGAAGGTTGACTGTCTCTGATTAAGTACATATCATCATTGAAATAGAGATAGTTTTCCGACAAGCCTTCAATCCGATGGAGATTAAGTTCAATAGCCGCTGAATTATAAGTAGGTAGATACTCTTTTGGCATAAATCCCTTATGAGTGACCAACTTGAGTTTTGGATGCTCCAAGTTCAACCATTCCGGTTTTTGTCCATTGGTGACTAAGTAGATATTATTAACCCAAGGAGCATGCTTTTCAATCATTCGAAACCAATAATTAAAAATGCCGTAATCACGATAACGTTGATCTCCGTCAATTTCTTGGTCTATTTCTGACATTTGACCTGTCACGGCTTGTTTCTCGCGGATAAACTCAGGGGCACTGCCGTCGACCCAAAGAACCACGATATCAATTTTTTCTTGTGTCATTTACTAAATTCTTTCTCAACGACTTCCAAAGCACGCTCAATTACCACATGCATATCGTAGTATTTATAGTCTGCTAGGCGTCCACAGAAGATAACCTTGTCATTTTTAGCGGCTTCTTCTTGGTACTTGGCAAACATAGCGTTGTTCTTTTCATCATTGATTGGGTAGTAGGGTTCATCTCCACGTTTCCAGTCAGCTGGGTATTCGCGGGTGATAACTGTCTTAGGTTGTGTGCCATACTCGAAGTGCTTGTGCTCAATGATACGAGTATAAGGAATCTCACGCTCTGTATAGTTGACGACCGCATTCCCTTGATGGTTTTCCTCATCCAAGATTTCATGTTCAAAACGAAGGCTACGATATTCCAATTCCCCATGTTTGTAATCAAAGTACTGATCAATCATTCCAGTGAAGACAACCTTATCAGCAGAGGCTTCTAGCTCTTCGCGGTTAGCAAAGAAATCAACCCCAAGTTCTACCTCTACATCACCAAGCATATTTTCAATAATGACGTTGTAACCACCGATTGGAATTCCTTGATAACGGTCATTAAAGTAGTTGTTATCAAAGGTCAAACGAACTGGTAGACGTTTGATGATAAATGGTGGAAGATCTGTAGCAGAACGGCCCCATTGTTTTTCAGTGTATCCCTTGATCAATTTTTCATAGATATCAGGACCAATCAACTTGATGGCTTGTTCTTCCAAGTTCTTCGGCTCAACATCCTTCATATCAGCCGTTTGCTCCGCAATCTTGTCCTTGACTTCTTGTGGAGTCTTGGTTCCCCACATAGCATAAAATGTATTCATGTTAAAAGGAAGGTTGTAAAGACTACCCTTGTAGTTGGCTACTGGTGAATTGATATAGTTGTTAAATTCAGCGAACTGGTTGACATAGTCCCACACTTTTTTGTTTGAAGTATGGAAAATATGGGCACCATACTTGTGAACGTTGATACCTTCAATATTTTCACAGTAGATATTTCCACCAATGTGATCACGCTTGTCAATCACTTTTACTTTTTTGCCACGTTTTGTAGCTTCGTGTGCGAAGATTGCTCCAGACAAACCTGCACCAACGATAAGATAATCGTACATAGTTAACTCCGTTATTTTTTAATAAGTTGCTTTAATTCTTTCATATCTACTACTTTTAGAGATAGAATTGCAAAAAGGTAAATGATCCCACCAAGCACTGCAAATGCTAAAACATTTATGGTTGGTGTGAAATGTATAACTGTTTTTGAAGCTAGCAAGAGACCATACATGATAGCTGATGCTAGAATAATTTTCATCATTGATCCGATAATAGGAACATCTTTTATATATTTGCGAGTAAAGAACAATTGTATTGCCCATACAAGCGCTTCTGTCAATACAGAGACAATAGCTGCTCCGATATAACCAAGCCTTGGAAGGAAAATTAAGTTTAATCCTACACTGATAATCGCAGGAAATGTTGTCGAAATCATGAATTCCTTATTTTTATTATGGGGAATTAAGATTTGAATTCCCATAATATTGGTCCAACCGATAAAGAACATCCGGAAAATCATGATAGCAATCGCATAACGTGCATCTTGAAAATCTTGTCCAAGGAAAAATCGAACAAAATCATCATTGACGATCAAAATTCCAGCCATTATTGGGAAAATAACCAGATTATAAACCAGGAAGGACATTTCATACATTTTACTAACTGCCTTGTGTTCTCCCGTTGATAAGAGATGTGCAACACGAGGCAACATCACACTCCCTAAGGAAGTTACCAAGGTTAACAGAATATTGACCAACTTTAGAGCCTGGTCATAAATCCCTACGTCTTTTGTAGAAGCAAGCGCTCCAAGCATGGTACGATCTAAGGTAACATACAAAGAAATCGCAACTTGTGGTAAGAACAATAAAATAATTGGCTTCAAATGATGTTTCGCATACTCCAAATCAAAATGTGGCTTGCCGATAAATTCTCGAGCAGGCAACCACATACTGAGTTGCCCCAAAAGTTCAAATATAGTTAGCAAAAAGACATAGAGGTAGAGGTCGTTTGCGGATTTGACAAAGAGGAAGATGGAGATGACACCAACGAGTTTGACCGTGATATTTCGAACAGTAATCTTTCGAAAGTCCTCCAATCCTTGAAAGAGCCAGGAAATGTCTAAGCCTTTCGAAACCAAACTCAATCCTAAAATATAAGCGACTGGATTTTGCATAAAAGGAAGAGTTAGACAAAGAACAAGGTACAAGGACAGAGAAAGAAGCGTCGCACCCAGTTGCAATGAGTAAATCCCCCAAAAGTTTTTTTCAATCTCCTTACGATGTCCTGAAATGACCTTGGTCCCATAGTTAGCAACTCCTAGAGTCGCTAAGAGAATAAAATAAGTAACAATAGAGTTAAAATAACCATAAGTTCCTAAATCATCCGAAGTAAAGACCCGTGTCACATAGGGAGTTGTAATGATTGGGAGTATAATCACCAGCAACTGGTAGGAGAGATTATAGGCGTAATTTTTAAGCACTTTCATAAGGATGTAACTCGTCTTAATCTGTCTTTTAAACTGGATTAAATTCTTTCTATTCAATGTTATTATCTGGATTTATAATAAATAATCGGCTAATGAACAAAATCAAGGGAGAATAGCGGAGAACCAACATCTGAGGATCGAACATTCCATGGATAATCATAATTCCTAAACAGGCAAGTACGATATCTTTGCGAATAGATATGAAATACTTCATAACTTTAGTAAGAGCAAACAACATAAAGGCACTGACAATCAAACCATCAATAACCAACAACTGCACAAACGAGCTATCAATGAAATTATAATTACTAGTAAAATTCCCAAAAATGTCTGTTGTTGTAAATGTGATATGTTGTCCTAACCAAGATACTCCAAAATTTCGAAAACCTTCTACACTTAATCGTAGTCGATTGTGTGTAAATTGATCCACTAAATGGAATAAATTCCCAGATGAATAAAAACAGAAATATAAAGTAATGATTAAAGCAAAAATAAAACCATAATTTGCAATCTTTTTCAACCAGAAGTTTTCAATAATAAAGCCTTTTTTAATGATTTTTAGACTAAATAATGCATATGCGAGTATCAAAATACTTAAGTAAAATGGACTAGACGTCGAAGTTTGTTGATACATGTAAATCGTAGCTGAAAGTAAGGCCAGCAATTCCATGTATGAAATTTTTTTACCACGAAACATCAGATAGCTACACAAGGCAAAAAACAATCTCTGTGAAGCAAATGAAACATAGTTAAACCCTAAACTAAAACGATAGCCTCCATCTGCCCTCATGAACATATTCGAAATCACGCCTTTATTGCTAGCAAAAATTGTCAAAACAAGGACTAGAAATGTGGCGAAAGAGAAGGTTCCCAATAACTTTCTAAAATCTATATCTCTAGCAGAAAAAACTAATAATAAGACGTTTATGTCAAGTAACCCATCACGATTTTTTGAAACTATGAACATTGATAAGATAAATGCAAGTGCTATTAACAGCGATTTCCAGTGAAATCTAAAGTAATACAAGGTCTTGGGAAGATTGATAAACTCTTTTATCAAAATCATGATAATAGTAAAATAGAGAAGCATCCTGTATAGGGATAGAAAACCATCTAATCGAATGAAATAAGTAGTTGTGGCTAAAGAAGCAACAACAACCCACACAAAAAGTGTAGATAAGTATATTTTTTCTAAGATAAAACGATTGTTCATCACAATAGTCATCCAAACCTTTCAATCATAAAATTTAGCATTATCAAAAATATATTAGGTGCCCATTAATAATTAATCAGGCGTCACCCTTTTATTAATGTTTGTATTTTCTTAAGAATAATCACTGTAATATACATCCTGTGATTTATTAGTAATCTTATAAAAGGATTAAGAAAAGATGTACCTTCATTTAATAAAACAATCATCTCTTTATTTCTACATAATGTTTCAACATATTTTCGTTTTAAAAAAAGAGAAATCTTTTGTTCTGAAATATTCTGTATATTACTCATCAGGATACGTGCTTTTATTTGGCTAATATACCAATCATTATGAATATCCCATCTTATCATCAGCTTATCAATCTTACCCAGTTCTTCTAATTGATAGCGCATCCTTTTGGGATTATAGCGCCCCATCGCAGATCCTGCTCTACCTGAGATATAAACATAATAACAAGCTTGTGAAAAGCAAACTTTATGAATACATTCATATACATTTAGATTGAATCGAACATCTTCTCCTAATTCATATTGCTCAAACACTATTCGATGTTCTTCCAAGAACTCTCTACGATAAATTTTATTCCAAACAGTATACATCATGTCCGATAAAAATAATTCCGTAAAGAGAGCAATGAACTGATTTCTGTCTTTTTTTCCTTCAATAGGAAGAATTTTTGCTGATCTAGCCGTTTCTGATAAATTCTTTTCAAGAGAGTTATAGTAGCTAAGTACCAACAAATCAATTTCCGAATCCAACTGATTTTCCATATCGGAAAACAGATTTCCTACTAGATAATCATCCGCATCTACAAAACAAATAAACTCACCTTGAGCTTTTGCCAAACCAAAGTTTCGAGCCGCACTAACACCATGATTGGGTATATGGTAGGTTGTAACATTTGAAAATCGTTCTGCATAATTATCGCATAGTATCCCACTACTATCCTCTGATCCATTGTCGATCAATAAAATTTCTAAATCAATATATTCTTGAGTAAGTATACTATTGATGCAACGATGAAGATAGTTCTCTACATTGTACACCGGTATAATGACTGAGTACTTCAAAATAATCCCCTAAATTTCTTACTTCATCCCTTGTATAGTAAAAGCCATCTTCAACAAGTGCAAACGGTATAACAAATATTTCATCCTATTTGGTAGGTATTTTATTTCACTATACGTAATTTTATTTTTTCTTAATTCATGATTGACATCATTTTTTATTTCAGCATATTGACTATCTAGCTTAGATTTATACAAACTAGCTAACAAATGAATCAATCCATTTACATAATACAGTTGTGAGATATGCAACTCTTCTTGATTTAAGTGCGAACGTACAAAATCTGAATAAAATATTTCTTTATAAAACCCAAACATATCTCTAAACTTTTTCTCATTCCAAGACTGTGTAATAGAATCTGGGTTATCGACCAAGTAATGATAATACTTTTGGTTAGTTGCATAGACCTTCTTGGCTGAAAGAAACAGTTTGTAATTAGTACCAAGATCCTCATAATATTTACCAATTGGAAACTGGATGTTATGATCAGAGAATAAGGATTTCCGATAGACTTTGTCGTTAGCGAAACCAGTAATATAACTATGCTTCAGCATTTGCACAAAAGCATCTTTACCCTCAAACACTTGAGTCACTTCTGGTTCCGAAACTATAGCATCTTCTTCACCCTTCACAAACTTACGATTAAAAGAAATAATATCAAATTCTTGAGATTCTAGCGCTTCTGCTAACGCTACAAAGGTATCTGGTTCAATCCAATCATCTGAATCAGGGAAATAGACATATTCTCCCTCAGCATTAGAGATACCAGTGTTACGAGCTGCAGATAGTCCACCATTCTTCTTATGAATAACTGAAATAATGTCATACGCTTTAGCATAGTCATCACAAATTTGAGGAGAGTTATCCGTACTTCCGTCATCTACAAGTAAGATGTCATAATTCTTCCATTCTTGAAGAAGGATACTCTCAAGACAACGGTTTAAATATTTTTCGACATTATAAACTGGAATGACGACAGTTAAAAGTGGTTTCATAAATTATTTACCTAATTATTGATGTCAAGTCTTCTCCACCCTTATTCAACCAAGTGACAGCATCAAAATAACGGTGGTACATTTTCAAGTCGATGCCAACATGTCCTTGCTTTTAAGCTGATTTGAAATGAACTAAGGAAGGCAAATCGCTATAATTCTTCGAAGAGAAGATAACCTTACCTTTGTATGGAAGCTCTTCAAACTCTTTCATCAACTCATAAGTACAAGCATCATTATCATTGAACTTGAAATACAAATTATCCCAATGAATTCTTTCCAAACGGCGTTGCCATTTCTGAGAAGCTTCTTTTTCATCTGCATAATGCAAGAAATGAAGTTCAATATCATCAAGGAGTGCTAGAGGATAGGCATTATCAAAGTCTTTGATATATTTTGATTCCTTAACAAATTTCAAAGGGATGTTTCCGCTCAAATAATATTTTAAATTCTTGAGCATCTTGATGTAATCCGGTGAAAAGATAAACATCCCTACAAATGGTGTTTGGTAAGGCAAGCCCAATTCTTGATAAACTTTTCCTGCCCAACAATTATCACAAATGATTGTAAAATTTTTATTCTGGAGTCTTCGTCTAGGGATAAAATTAATAATCGGATAAACGATTGGTTTTAATTTATTCTTAATTGTTTCAGTATTCATCTTAATATTTCTTATACAAGTCCGAAAAATTCCGAATATAACTTTGTAATGAGAAGAGTTCTTTTTGGCGTTGGACAGAGGCCTTACCAAATTGCTCTCTCTTCTCGGTATTGTTAGCCAATTCTTGAATAGCCTTAGACAATTCTGAAGGCTGATTTGGTGTAGTAAGAAGGCCGTTCTCGCCTTCCTTGACCATTTCACAGACACCGCCATGACGGTAACCGACTACAGGTTTACCACAAGCCATTGATTCGAGAACTACAGTTGGTAGAGGATCTGGATTAGTACTTGGCAAGACAAAGATATCAAACATATTATAGAGCTCTGTCGTCTTGCTATAATAATCAATTCGCTTGATTTGTCCAGCTACTGGTGAGTCTGATATAGTCTTCTCCAACTCATCAACTCGCCACTCTTCACCTTCAAAGGCACTTCCTGCTAGAAAGGCTACAGCTTTTGGATTAGCCTTTAAGATTGGAGTGACAGCTTCTAGGAAGTCTCCTTGACCTTTCCAAGCATTCACTCGACCAACCATTCCGATAACCAAGGCATCCTGTGCGATGACAAACTGATCCCGGACCACACTAGCATCCAGCACCTGATAAACAGCATTGTCAACACCATTATAGATGACTTGAACCTGATCGTCTTTCACATAGCGCGACTGCTTGACGTGATTTGCTACAGCATTTGAAACTGTCACAATCGTATCCGCATAGCGCCCCATCAAAAAGTTGATAAAATCTGAAATGGCTTTTGGCTTGACGATAATCTCATGCACATGCCAAATCAAAGGTAATTTCAACTTACGTTTAAGATACATCCCCTCAAGTACCGCTGTGGTGTTGTTGTGAATAAGGCTAATACCATTCTCCTTAGCATATTTAGCAATTTGTTTGGAATAACGGTTATAAGAGCCAAAATACTCAAGAATTCCTTTTGGATTAAAATATTTCCGGCGTAATATTGGGTAATCAATGACTTTAACCTTAGCACCGACATCTTCTAAAGCACCCACTAAGACACCGTCGTTTGGTAAAATAACGTGTGCTTCAAAAGCATTTTTATCCAACCCCTTAATAAGCTCCAACAAAACCTTGTCAGCACCATACATTTCGGCACCAGCATGGAGATATAATATTTTCTGCATTTCTAACCTTTAAATACTTTCTCGTAGTCTGTGACAATCTTTTCCCAAGTAAAGGCTTCAGCAATCCGTTGACTCGATTTTTGATTGAGATCTTCGATCGCTTGAGCGTCCAATTGTTCAGCCTGATCAATGACATGGGCCAATTGATCTTTCTTCCAATAAAGTGCTCCATCTTCACCGACTTCACGGTTAAAGCCAACATCCAACAGGAGATTGAGTTTAGTAGACTCAAGCGCCTCAAGAAGTGACGGATTGGTCCCACCTACCTCATGACCATGGAAGTAAGCGAAGGCATTCTCACGGATGTATTTGAGCAATTCTTGATCGTAGACCGTCCCAACAAACTTCACTCGAGGATCTTTATCAAATCCTGTATCCTTACGCAACTGTTCATAGAACTTGTTTTGTTCTACATTGGTAATCAGGACAAAATCTTTTTTGGAGTTTGACTGCATAAAGCCACGAATCATGGCCTCATAGTTGTTTTCCGGTACAAAACGACCCACAACAAGATAGTAGTTTCCTTCGAAGACTTGCTTGTCTGCAAACCAAGTTCGTACTTTCTCGTCCTCTTTATTCAGGATAGACTTGCTTGTATCAGTTCCATAAGCGATATAGGTTGTCTGTGGCTGATACTTAGCGTAATCCTTCTGAATATAAGCCTCGATATTCTTGCTATCGCAGATCAAAAGATCTGCATGTTTAACCATGAGTTGCTCTGAAATTTTCCAATACTTACGAACAGGAAGACTCCACTTTGCACGAAGCCATTCATGTCCGTCCGGATTGACCATAAGGGTTCCACCGATAGCCTCTATTTTCTTTTTAATTCCTGAAATAAAAGGACCTATACGGCAAGCAAGAATGTAAAAAATTGGAGCTTCATCCTTATTAAACTTGGCTAATTCGATAGCCTTATTGACTGCGGCAATATCATAGGCGATTGCCCGAGCAGGTCCAATATTCGGAACATCAATGTTGTAACATTTTGCTCCATTATGCTCGAAATTGTCTGCTGAAATACTAGATTTAGCTGAATTTTCACGCATACAAGCTACATAATACTGAATATCTTTGTCTTGTTGAAACTCTGTCAGTTTCTCAACAAAAGTTTCAAATCCCCCATACTTTGCAGGGATTCCTTTCGACCCTACGATATAGACACTTCTTTTCATGCTACTCCTAATTTATAGAAAGACAGGCTATATTAACAAAATCACTTTGCTCCATCTCTCATCAAAACTACTTTTATTGTTTTTAATAAAATTTCAAAATCTTTCCAAATTGTCCAATCATCGATATAGGCCACATCTAGTTTGACAACATCATCAAAATTGGTAATTCCACTGCGACCACTAATTTGCCACAAGCCAGTAATTCCTGGTTTGAAACTCAAACGACGTTTTTGTTCAGGTGTATACTTTTCATACTCATCCACTGTTGGAGGGCGAGTTCCTACTAGGCTCATATCACCAATCAACACATTCCAAAACTGGGGCAATTCATCCAAACTTGTCTTTCGAATAAAGTGTCCTATTTTGGTAACGCGAGGGTCATTGTCCATCTTAAACATCCCACCCTGCATAGTATTTTGGTCCATCAATTGCTGCTTGATTTCTTCTGCGTCTACCCTCATGGAACGGAATTTATAAAATGTGAAATAGCGACCATTTTTACCAACTCGGGTTTGAGAGAAGATTGCTGGTCCACCATCTTTTCGAATCATTGGCACAAGGAATATACTTACAAGACCACAGATAAGCAACCCCACAATAGCGCCTAAAATATCAATTATACGTTTAGCAATTATGTGGCTTGGTTTGTATAGATTTGTAGAAAAAGTTACTACATTTAAACCGGCCATCTCATGGATTTGTTTGTTTCTACCTAAATTTTTATCAAAAGCATTTAGATTAACTGTAACATCAATCCCCATTGTTTCAAATTGAGAAATGATACTACCAATATCGTAATCCTCACTAGGTAGATTTACAAACACTTCATCTACTACCTCATGGGTTGCATAATTAATGAGATATTCTCGAGGAATAACCGTTACTCTATTATGTTTAAATTCTGGTTTATCTAGTACACTTACAGCGACAAGTTTCCCAAAGACATCATTTGCATTCAATAAGCGATCTATCACCTTCTCAATTCGAGACGTCGCAGTAATCAAAATGATTTTACGGCTCCCCTTTAAATTATGATTAAAATGGACCCAATATTTTTTGATAACAAAACTCAGGACATAATTAAACACTCCATACAAGGAAAGGAAGTAAATCATACCACGCCTTGAAATAACAAATTGGTCTTTCAGGAAAAAACTAGAAAAGCTAATTAACAATGCAAAAAAGATAATGTATTTTACTATCTCTAACAATTCGACCGATTGACTACGTTTGAAAAAATCTTTTCCATAACCACTAATATAAAAGGCCGCAAAATGAAGAAAATAAAGAACAAAAACAGTTTTTGCAACAATTTCTGTTTCAGAGACAGATATTAGTATATAAGCCAATATACTAACCAGTATACTCTGTATGAACGCTAGAGTTACGTTGTAGAAACCCCTTCCTTCCATTTTTTACTCCCTTATTTACTTACTTATTTTTTCCCGTAAGAACCATAGTTCCCATATGAACCATAAGAACCATATTTTTCAAGTTGAATATTAAATTTATTCAGAATAACTCCCAAGAATGGTGTCCCTGTTTGCTCTAACTGTTCTTTAGCTTTTTGAACTTCTCTACGTTTAGTTACAGAAGCCTCTGTCACTAAAATAGAAGCATCGCATTTTTGCGCAATAATTGCTGCATCAATTACAACTCCGATAGGAGCTGTATCTACAATAATATAATCAAAATACTTGCGTAGTGTTTCTATCATGACTTCAAATTTCTCACTTTGAAGAAGTGCTGTTGGATTCGGAGAAATAGCCCCAGATTGGATAACAAATAGATTTTCCACATTTGTCTCACACAACCCTTGTGATAAGTCCTTTGTCCCAGACAAGTAATCTGTTAAACCAGTGATTTTTTCTCGCGACATGAAGACACCAGACATAACAGAATTTCGAATATCGGCATCGATAAGGAGTGTCTTATAACCTGCACGCGCGAAAGCCCAGGCAATATTGGTTGAAGTTGTAGACTTACCTTCTCCAGGTCTAACCGAAGAAAGTGCAATCACCTTTAACTTATCTCCACTCAATTGTATATTAGTACGCAAAGCATTATAATATTCCTCTGCTTTTTTTACGAATGCTTGGCGTTTTTCTGATAATTCTAACTTTGCCATTTTTACTCCCTTACTTTAATTTCTCTAAATTTGGAATAACTCCCAAAAGCGAAATATGCATAACTTCTTCAATATCTTCTGGACGTTTCACACGGTCATCTAACACTTCGACTAATAGAGCTAATAGAATGACAATACTTGCTCCTATGCCAACACCCAAGATTGTATTGCGACGAATGTTTGGAGAAGATGGTGATAGAGCAGGGCGAGCCTCTTCCAAAGTAGTTACGTCAGATACTTTCGTAACAGAGATAATTTTTTGAGCAGCCACTTCTCTAAGAGCATTCGCTATACGACTAGCTTCTTCAGGATTTCCATCTTTTACTGAAATTGACACAATACGGGTGTCTGCTGGAACCGTTACTTGAACTTTTTTAGAGAGAGCTTTTGCATCAAAATTTAATCCTTGATCAGCTACTACTTTTTCTAAAACATCTTGAGAAAGAATAATTTCACGGTAGTCTTTTACCAAGTAAGAACCAGCTTGCAAATCTTGATTAGTCAGACCAGGTTTGTCTCCTTGGTTACGATTTACCACATAGATACGTGTGGTACTTGTAAATTGAGGTTTAACTACATATGAACTATATCCAAAAGCAAGCGCACCTGTGACAATTGCTGCCAACGCTATTATCAATTTGCGTTTCCATAAAACTTTTAGCATTTGCACTACATCAATTTCGATTTTATCTTGTTCTTTCATCGTTTCTCCTATATAATTTCATCTTTTATAATTTTTGAAGGATTTGTTTCAAAAAGCTCCTGAGCTTTTTCTTTGCCATATTTTCTACTTATCAAATCATAAGCTTCTCTCATATGAGGTCGTCTATCATCCAAATTATGCATATCACTCGCAACAACATGAACTAAATCTCTATCTAAAAAATAGCGAGCACGTTTCTTCATAAACTTATAAGTATCCCCAAATAGTTTCGGTTTTAGAACACTTGAACTGTTTATTTGCGTATAGCATCCCATATTGATGAGCTCTCTCACTCTTTTTTCATCATTTTCCAAAGCGTGATAACGTTCAATATGAGCAATCACAGGCGTTATACCTAACATGAGAACTTTTGACAAGGCACTATGAATCTCTCGATAAGGTGTATTCATACTAAATTCAATTAAAGCATAGCGTGTGTCATTTAGTTTCGGGATAATATGATTTTCTAATTTGTCCAAGATATCGCTAGTGAAATATATCTCAGCACCGTATAAGATTGTTAAGTCAGGAGCTATCTCCTTGGATAGTTCCTGAATGATTTTAAAATTAGCAGCAATTTTATCTTCCGGTGTCTCAAACATTCCCTTTCGTCGATGAGAAGTTGAAACGATAGTTCGAGCACCTTGTGCATAAGCTTCTTTTAGCAGTGCCCGACTATCTTCTATACTTTTTGGTCCATCATCGACATCAAAAACTATATGTGAATGGATGTCAATCATCTTATTTTCCTTCCATGGTATCTTTTATTGCAGTCTTGATTGTCTCCAAACTCGTTGGATCAACTTCTAACATGTAAAGGTTACTATCTGGCATAGCATATGACGGAAGATCCATACGTCCGGTTCCTTTTAAATCTTGATTTGTAACGGTATATTTTCCTCCGCTTGCCAATTGAGCATTGACCAGACTAACCATTGTTTCTGGCGGCATATTGGTTTGAACCGAATCTTGTAAACTTTGAATAATACTATCAAAGTTTTTCAAAGCTTCAGTTGAAGTCAATTTTTGAATAATAGCTGTAATGACTTTTTGTTGGTTGCGGCCACGATCTCCATCACCATTTGCCAATGAATAGCGTTCACGAACAAATCCTAAAGCCTGTTCAGAGTCCAGATGAACGTTCCCTACAGGGAAGTGATATTTACCGTGTAGTGAAGTAAACTCTTGATCATTATAGACATCGACGCCTCCGAGAAGGTCAATCAATTTCAAGAACGAAGTAAAATTAAGACGAGCATAATAATTCAAGTCAATATCATAAAGGTTTTCCAAAGTATGAATAGAAGCATCAACACCATAAATACCTGCATGCGTCAACTTATCATTTTGGTTATTCCCTCCATCTGCTATCGGAACATAAGCATCTCGAGGAGTTGTCGTCAAAAGAATCTTTTTAGTATCTTGATTGACCGTCATGATGATATTAACGTCTGAACGCGAAACAGAACTGATAGGACCATAGGTATCAATCCCACTAATGTAGACATTGAAGGAGTTTCCTGTAGCTACCTTAGGCGCTTCCACCTTCTTGGTCAAATCTTTGGTATAGATTTTCTTAATCTTTTTAGCGTGGTCAGGATATTCCTGCTCAATCAGATTTTCAAAAACGCTATTTAAGACAATCGCTTTGGTTTTACCATCTAACAAACTCTTATAAGCTGCTAGGTATGAAGAGCTCTCTTCTACTGTCAACTCTTTACTTTGAGTTAGCTTAATGTCATCCATCAATCTTTGGATATTCTCAGCATCAGTCCCTGTTGGAGCAGTTACATTTGAAAGTTCTGAAACATTATTAATCTCACTATCTGCTAGTACCGCCACACTCATCGAATAACTCGAATAATTAGAAGTGGCATTAAATTGATTTGCAAGACTAACAAACTGTTGTACTGCTACTAACGCAACAGAGTTTAGTAACACTGCTAAGATAAGCATAATCAATGTAAATATTTTAGCTTTTTTCTTTAAAATCAAAACCAAGGCCAACAATCCTACAAGTACGAGGACTCCCGAGAGAATGATATTTACAAAGTGAATGGCTAAAATCTGATATCTAAAAATTAGAAACAATAAAAAACAAGCCAGAACAACATAGATAACTAACAAACCTGCGTTCAAGCTCTGCTGAATTTGACTAGATTTACTTTTTTTTAATCGTCTGGTACCCACGGAACACCTCTACAATATATTTTAATTCAATTATATCACAAACTATACCGCAAGGCTAACTACTTATACCAAGGAAGCGCTTACTTTTCAATATGTATTTATCTTATACATTTTTATTATCGCTTTTGTTAGTTTTTGTGTTTTTTAAAAACAATCAAAATAAAAATAGAGCTTCTGTAAGCTCTATTTTTTGTTATTTAACGTGACTTTCAAATTCTTTTTGACTCTTTTCGATAGAATTTTTACGTTCTTGTTCCCATTTAGCCTTGGCTTCAGCAAATTGAGAGCTTGTAACGACATCTGTCTGCAATCTCATGTACTTGTAGTTACTTCCAGTTCCTTTGATACCAACTAGTGAGTAAGCACGTGTAAATGGTGTCACACGAGTCACTGAAGCACCACCACCGTTTGACACAACTGGGATTAGAAGGGAACTATCAATCAACCAAGCTTGTGCATCTGCATAGTTTTCATAGCGTTTCGCTACGTCTGTATTTTCTGCATCTGCTGTTTTTAATTTTTGAGTATATTGGTCCAAACCTAGACTAGTAATCTTGTTTGCATCCTTGCTTGGATCAAGTCCCAAAATTTTGAGATAGAATCCATCTTCAGAATTGAAAGGATTGAGGTAGGTTGAAGGATCTTGGTAGTCAGCTGACCATCCATCCAAATTCAAATCATAGTCATGATCTGCTGGAATTGGCGCTTGAGCTGTTGCATTTGTATAATCATCTGTCGATAATTGGATAACATCAACCACTACATTTTCAGAACCAAGTGTTGATTCGATCGATTGCTTGATTGAGTTTGTTCCTGAAAGTAAAGTCTTGTTAACTTGGTCTACAGGCAAGTCCAAATGAATTGGGAAGCTTACACCTTGAGCTTCTAATTCTTTTTTAGCTTCTGCAAACTGAGCTTGTGCTTTTTCTTTGTTGAAATAACCATCTTGAGCATCTTCAAGATTCATATTTGCCCATTGTGTACCATAGTTCACCAATTTAGAAGCAACTGTTTCACCAAAAGTCTTGTCTCCAACTTGTACAAAAGTCGGTGGCACAAGTGTGTTACGAAGAGTGTTCTTAGCTGCTTCTTCACCGTTTGATTGGGCTGAATAAGCTGTACGATCAATGGCGAAGTTGATTGCCTGACGGAAGTTTTTATTCAAAACTGCAGCTTGAGTTGCTTGTTTTTGTTCATCGCTTGTTTTTGCAGTGTGGTTATAAGCACCGCGGTTGACGTTAAAGTTATAGTACCAAGATGTCGCATCTTGCAAACTATAAACGATATTGTCCTTGTATTTTTCCTTTGTCTTAGCAAAGTTTGAACTATTTGGATAAACACCTGCAGATGAGTATGCGCCACTTTCAAAGTTTCGGATCGTCAAGTCTTGGTCTGAGCCATCAAAGTAGGCCAATTTTACCTTTTCAATCGTTACCTTTTCTTGGTCATAGTAATGTGGGTTTTTCACATACTCGATAGAAGACTTAGATGTAAAATCTTTTAACAAATATGGTCCACTATAAAGAATACTATCTGGTTTCAGAGTTCCGAAGTCTTTTCCTTTAGAAGCAAGGAATTCTTCGTTTACAGGGAACAAGATACTGTTAGTTGTCTTAGAGTTCCAGAATGGTTCTGGACGAGTCAAAGTATACTCAACTGTGTAATCGTCTATAGCTTTTACACCAACATTTGAAAAGTCCGTATTAGCACCTGTTACATAATCATCCAAACCCTTGATAGAGTTTTGAATCAAATCGAGGGCCTGACCCTTGTTATCAGCAGCGTACTTGATACCAGTTACAAAGTCTTGCGCTTTAACAGGAGCATACTCTTCTCCATCTGAAGTATACCACTTAGCATCTTCACGGAGTTTGTAGGTATAAGTTAAACCGTCTTTAGAAACACTCCACTCTTTTGCAAGGGATGGAATGAGGTTCCCGTAGTTATCATTTTCAAGCAAACCATCTACCAAGTTGGTTACAATAGCAGTGTTATCACCAGCGTAATCCAAGAGATAGTTAAAGGTTGTCGGATCTGCACCAAAGGTAGACGAGTATGTCTTGCCGTCTGATGCTGACTGGCCACAGGCTGTCAATAAAACCGCAGCAGCAAGCGTCAACCCCACTCCAATCAAATGTTTTTTAAGCTTCATGTTTCATTTCTCCTTGTATGTTAGGTTTTATGACATATAATTATATTATCAAATTTTAGCCTAAAAGTAAAGTTATATACTATTCGACCTCTTATTTGCAATCGAAAAAAAGAAAGAAATCCTGCTAAAAACAAGATTTCTTTATGGATAGTCAAAATTTATTTAACGTGATTTGCTAGCTCTTTTTGGTATTTGGCATTTGTTTCGATTTTTTCTTTTTGCCATTTCTTGAGAGCTTCTTCGTATTCTTTAGCAGTTACAATATCATTTTGCAATTCTAAGCCTTTGAATACAAATGGATCTCCCTTGATACCAACTTGAGAGTATGCTTTTGTGAATGGCACTGTTCGGCTAACTGTCGGAGAACCACCTGAAGAAGCTACAGGGATAAGAAGTGAGCTATCTGATACCCAAGCTTGTGCTTTGGCATATTTTTCATAGCGTTTGTTAAGATCACTTGTTTCTGATGCTGCATCATCCAAAAGTTTCTTATACTCATCAAGTCCAACTTGAGCCATGACTTCTGGATCTTTACCTTTTGTAATACCCAAGTGTTTAAGAGCAGAACCCTTCTTAGCATCTAAGATATTGAGGTAGGTTGCTGGGTCTTGATAGTCCGGCCCCCATCCAGTTCCATTCAAGTCATAGTCTTTTTGAGAAGGCACTTTGGCTTGAGATGTGATACTCATTTTCTCATTGTCAGTCATTTGAAGTACATCGATAACAACATTTTCACTTCCAAGTGCTGCTTCGACAGACTGTTTGAGAGAGTTGGTTTGTTGCACAGCAATGACATCAGTTTGTTCAACTGGAATATCTAAATGGATTGGGAAGGTTACACCTTTGGCTTGCAATTCTGTTTTTGCTTTTTCAAGGGCGGCCTTTGCTTTTGTTGGATTGTAAAGAGTATCCTTACCATCTGTCAAAGCAACATCTTTCCATTGATCTCCGTATGTTACCAATTGTTCTTGCGCCAATTCACCGAAGGTCTTTTCACCAACCTGTACATAGTCATAAGGCACAAGGCTAGTACGGATAATCTTGTCTGCACCTTCTTCACCATTCATCTGTGCAGAGTAGGCATGACGGTCTAGAGCAAAGTTGATAGCTTGACGGAAGTTTTTATTGAGAAGAGCTTCTTTAGTTGAAGTTTTTTGAGCTTCATCTGTCTTCGCTGTTTTATTATAAGACTGACGATTTACGTTGAAAGTAAAGTAATAGCTTGTCGCTTCTTGAGGGCTATAAACAATCTTATCGCCGTATTCTTTCTTAGTTGAATCAAAACTTGAACTAGTTGGGAAGAGGCGAGCTGTCGTATACGAGCCTGACGCAAAGCTACGGATCAATGATTCTTGGTCAGAACCGTCGTAGAAAGTCAATTTGACGTGGTCAATCTTAACATTGTCCTTGTCCCAGTAGTTTGGATTCTTTTCGTACTCAATCACTGATTTTGAAGTGAAGTTCTTCAAAATATATGGACCGTTGTAGAGAATACCTGAAGGGGCTGCTGCTCCGTAATCCTTCCCTTGAGAATTAAGGAATTCTTCATTAACCGGGAGCATAGTAGCCGTTGTCACCTTAGAATTCCAGAAACTTTCTGGCTTGTTCAAGGTATACTCAACTGTATAATCGTCAACTGCTTTGACACCGACTGTTGAGAAGTCATTTGTCTCACCGCTAACATACTCTGCCAAACCTTTGATAGAGTCTTGGATAAGTGTTAAACCATCTGATTTCCCATCTGCAGCATGCTTCAAGCCAGTCACAAAGTCTTGGGCCTTGACTTCAGCGTACTCTTCTCCTTCAGAAGTATACCATTTGACACCTTTACGTAGCTTGTAAGTGTAGGTCAAACCGTCTTGTGAAACCGACCAGTCTTCAGCAAGAGATGGAATCAAGTTTCCGTATTTGTCATTTTCCAAGAGTCCGTCGACCAAGTTGGCGATGACGTCTGATGTTGAACTTTTACTAGTAATGCTATAGTCCAATGTTGTCGGATCGATGGCATATACGTATGAAAATGTTGTCGGAGCATCTGCTTTTTTCTCAGCCTTGTTACAAGCCGCTAAAAGTAGAGCTGCGCTCATCGTTATCCCTGCTATTGCAAGCCACTTTTTCGATTTCATCGGTATTCTCCTTTAAAATACTATTTTTCACCATTATACCCTATTTTTATATAAAAGCAAGGGTTTTCATGGAATTTTTTAGAAAATTCAAACTAATATTTTTTAAAGAAATTTCTACACTTATTTTAGAAAAAACTCAAGCATCTTAGATACTTGAGTTTCTGGTTTTAATCAGCTAGTTCGACACAGAAGGCATCCCATGGAGCCAAGGTCTGTGTAGCTAAAACTTTTTCTACTGAGGTATTTTCAATCAAGTTAGACTTGACAGACTCTTCTACTGCAAACTCTTGCTTTTGGTTGGACAAATTGGCCACAACTAGGAAACGACGGTCTCCATCCTTACGGATATAAGCAAAGACTTTTTCAGCCGTATCAAGAAGTTCAAAGTCAGCACGAATCAACCAGCTATTTTCCTTACGAATTTCTACCAGTTTTTGATAAGTGTAAAAGATTGATTCTGGATTTGCTAAAGCTTCTTCTACATTTATCTTTGTATAGTTTGGATTGACTGCAAGCCAAGGTTGACCATCTGAGAAACCAGCATTTTTTGTCCCATTCCACTGCATTGGGGTACGGGCATTGTCTCGTCCAATCACACGAATGCTATCCATGATTGCTTCCATTGGAACACCTTTTTCAAGAGCTTCACGCGCATAGTTGAGGGATTCAATATCCTCTACTTGATCCAAGCTTTCAAACGGGAAATTGGTCATCCCGATTTCTTCCCCTTGGTAGATATAAGGCGTCCCTCTCATGAGATGAAGCAAGATGGCATACGCTTTGGCAGATTTTTCACGGTATTGCTCCTCATCCCCCCAAATGGAAACAATGCGTGGAAGGTCATGGTTGTTCCAGAAGAGGGAATTCCAACCATCTTCCACTCCGAGTTCTGTTTGCCATTTATTAAAAATAGTCTTCAACTTAGAGACATCCAGATCTTTTTGGTAGTGCCACTTAGGTTGTCCTTCCTGATACTGAAGACAGATATGTTCAAACTGGAAGACCATAGACAACTCTTGACCTTCTGGATTCGAATATTTCTTGGCCTCTTCTGGATTTGCCCCCCAAGTCTCCCCTACTGTCAAAAGGTCTTTGTCGCCGAAAGTAGCTTGATTCATTTCCTTGAGATAAGGGTGCAACATGGGACCATTATTTACAATTTTCTCATCCGGAATCTTTCCGATCATATCGATTACGTCCATACGGAAACCACCGATTCCCCTATCAATCCAGAAGTTCATCATCTCATAGATTTTTTGTCGGAGTTCTTCATTTTCCCAGTTGAGGTCTGGCTGCTTCTTACTGAAAAAGTGGAGATAGTATTGACCAGACTTTTCGTCATATTGCCAGGCAGAACCACTAAAAATAGACTCAAGTTCGTTAGGTTCATCCCGCCAGATATAGTAGTCTCGCTCAGGACTATCAGGATTTTCACAAGCTTCGATAAACCAAGCATGCTCATCTGATGTATGATTGACCACCAAATCCATAATGATTCGGATATCTCGTTTTTTAGCCTCAGCAATCAGCTCATCTATATCTTCCATGGTTCCAAAGATAGCCGCAATATCTTGATAATTGGCAATATCATAACCATTATCGTCCATAGGACTGTCATAAACAGGAGAAAGCCAGATTGCTGTAATCCCTAGTTTAGCTAGATAGTCAAGCTTACTAGTAATCCCAGGCAAATCACCAATCCCATCTCCATTGCTATCCTTAAAACTTTTTGGATAAACTTGATAGACGACTGCGTTATGCCACCATTTTTCTTGCATCTTTTTACCTCTTTTAATATTCACTTTATTACATCATAGACTTTTTATCATTTTTATGCAAGCGTTTGCTTCATCTTTTTTTCTCACTTTTGCGACTCTCTAGTTTCTAATCTTCTAATTTTTTTATATAATAGAAAATAGAGGTAAAAAAATGAAAAAACAAGCTTTCAGTTCTGAAAAATATCTAAATTTACAACGCGACCATATTTTGGAGCGTATCAACCAATTTGATGGCAAGCTCTACTTGGAGTTTGGAGGCAAGATGCTGGAAGACTTCCATGCCGCTCGCGTACTTCCTGGTTATGAACCAGACAACAAAATTAAACTCTTGCAAGAGTTGAAAGAGCAAGTTGAGGTTGTTATCGCTATTAACGCTAGCAATATCGAACACTCAAAAGCTCGTGGAGACTTGGGCATTTCTTATGACCAAGAAGTGCTTCGTTTGATTGATAAATTCAACGAGCTAGGTATCTTTGTAGGTTCAGTTGTTATTACTCAATATGCTGGCCAACCTGCAGCAGATGCTTTCCGCAATCAATTAGCTAAAAACGGTATCGACTCTTATCTTCACTACCCAATCAAAGGGTATCCGACAGATATGGATCACATCATCTCTCCAGAAGGTATGGGGAAAAACGACTACATCAAAACTAGCCGCAATTTGATTGTCGTTACAGCTCCTGGACCTGGGTCAGGTAAGTTGGCATCTTGTATGTCTAACATGTACCACGACCAACTAAATGGCATTAAGTCTGGTTATGCTAAATTTGAAACCTTCCCAGTTTGGAACCTTCCTCTCCATCATCCAGTCAACTTAGCTTATGAAGCGGCAACAGCAGACCTAGATGACGTTAATATGATTGACCCATTCCATCTCCAAACTTACGGAGAAACAACAGTCAACTACAACCGCGATATCGAGATTTTCCCTGTCCTTAAGCGTATGCTAGAACGTATCTTGAGTGAGTCTCCTTATGCATCTCCAACTGACATGGGTGTAAATATGGTTGGTTTTGCAATTACTGATAATGACGCTGCAATTGAAGCATCTAAACAAGAAATTATCCGTCGCTACTATCAAACAGTTCTCGACTTTAAGGCTGAAAAAGTTGCTGAGTCTGCTGTCAAGAAAATCGAACTTCTTATGAACGATCTCGGTATCACACCAGCTGACCGTAAGGTAGCTGTAGCCGCTCGTCAAAGAGCTGAAGAAACAGACGGACCAGCTCTGGCTCTTGAATTACCATCTGGTGAAATCGTTACAGGTAAGAACTCCGAACTCTTCGGCCCAACAGCTGCTGCCTTGATCAATGCTATCAAGAAGTCAGCAAATATCGATGCAGAAACAAAATTAATTGAACCAGAAGTGGTGAAACCAATCCAAGGATTGAAAATCAATCACTTGGGTAGTCGCAATCCACGTCTTCATTCTAACGAAATTCTCATTGCACTTGCCATCACAGCTATGCAAAATCCTGATGCAGATCGTGCCATGAAAGAACTCGGAAATCTCAAAGGAAGCGAAGCTCATTCTACAATTATCTTAACGGATGAAGACAAGAACGTCCTTCGTAAACTTGGAATCAACGTAACATTTGATCCTTACTACCAATACGATCGTTTATATCGTAAGTAGATTGAAGACTAGTAGAAACTTCTTACCAAGTATCACCCCTCTTCGATAGATTTCAAATCTCTCTTAAGGGGTGACTTTATTTTATATAAGAACTCTGGCAATCTACGATTATCTTTTTTTCTAATTATTCTAACATTACTTAGGGAGTTTATTTATAATGAGAGAATTACTCAGTCAAAAAGAGCAAAGACAATTAAAGATTTTAGAATATTTGTTTGAAAATCCCGACTGGATTTATCTTGATGATTTATCTAAAATCATTGGCTACAATGCTCGGATTATTAAGAGTGATATCAAGGAATTACGTGAAATCTTTCCTGACTTTGATATCAGACACTCAACTGCAGGGATTATGATGGTCAATGTCCAGAATAATGGCATCGAGCGAATCTACCAATATTTTTTACAAACATCTGATTATTTTCAAATTTTAAAGGCCTTTTTCCTCCTAGACAGTCCCTTTACCTATGAACATCTTTCTGAAACTCTAGATATCTCACTTCCGTCCTTACGAAAGAAGGTTGCAGATATTAACAAGACACTTGACGGGACCTATCGCTTTAAGCTGAAGGTAACTCCTATTTCTATCATTGGAGACGAAAAAGATATTCGTTTTTTCTTCTCCCAATATTTCCACGAAGCCTATAGCTTTTTAGAGTGGCCTTTCACAGAAATCAAAGAAGTAGATATTGATAACTTTGTTTCTTTCTTTATCAATTTAGCAAAATTCCCTGCAAAATATCAAAATCTCTACCAAATCCGAACGCAGGCTACAGTCGATTTGCACCGAATGAAGAGAGGCTATTTTGTTCGTTTGCCAAAACAAAGTACTTCTTGGTTGAGCCCAATCTACGACCAGCTTGATGATTTCCAACAGCAACTGCAAGAATTGGCCCAAGGCCTCAATGTTGAAATTACACCAGAGAACCTCAATCAGATTTTTAGCCCTTTTGCAGAACCTGCTCTCTTCTTTACAGTTGAAGATTTCCTAGCTGCCCGTCAGTCTTACGAACAAGTGGATCGTTCCTACCATGCTGCACGAGACATTCTAGACAACTTGACTCGAAGATTTGGTGTTCAATTTTCAAATACTGATACCTTGATTTGGAACTTACACAATACTGCCTTGCTTGAGCGAAGAGAAATCAACTCCGAATCAATCATTTCACAAAATAAAGATTACACGCTTGGAAAGATAAAAAAATTCTTCCCTAAATTTTATGAAGCAACCGTCTTTGAAATGATGCGATACAAGAGTATTATGGGACAAAAGGAGAAAACTCCGGCCCTTTCTCACCTGATCTACACCCTCTTTACTCACGCCGAGGGTCTTACAGATCAATTGTTTGAACATAAAAAGAAAGTCAGAGTCTTAGTCCTCAGCGAGTATGATTTTGCCCATCCACAGTTCTTGATATCCCTCTACGAATTCCATACTTCTAACAACATCCAGTATGAAACTTGGGATAAGGAAACTCTAAATATTGAAGAAATTTTAGACTGTGACTATGATGCTATCATCACTAATTTTGATATCAAAGGTCTCGAAGACATGCTCGTCATCAATATCAGTCGACTATCTATCCTGCAAGTAGTCAATGAACTCAATAAGATTTCTATGCAAGATTTATAATAAAAAAGTCTAGTTTAACTAGACTTTTTTATTCTACTGTTACTGATTTAGCAAGGTTACGTGGTTTGTCCACATCGAGTCCACGGTGTAGGGTTGCAAAGTAAGCGACCAATTGTGTTGGTACGACCATTGAGATTGGTGAGAGGTAAGGGTGTACGGTCGTAAGAACGATATCGTCTGTATCTTTGGCAACATTTTCTTCTGCGATGGTGAGGATCTTAGCACCACGAGCTGCCACTTCTTGGATATTTCCGCGAGTGTGGTTAGCAAGAACTGGGTCAGACAAGAGGGCCAAAACAGGTGTTCCTTCTTCAATCAAGGCGATTGTTCCATGCTTGAGTTCTCCAGCCGCAAAACCTTCACATTGGATATAAGAAATCTCTTTGAGTTTGAGACTAGCTTCCATAGCCACATAGTAGTCTTGACCACGTCCGATATAAAAGGCGTTGCGTGTTGTTTCAAGGAGATCACGAACTTTAGCATCAATCAATTCTTTTTCTGAAAGAGTTGATTCGATAGACTGAGCCACGATAGATAACTCATGAACCAAGTCAAAGGCTTTGGCTTTTTCATTGCCATTTGCTTCACCAACCGCTTTTGCAAGGAAGGCAAGGGCTGCGATTTGTGCTGTATAAGCCTTAGTTGATGCTACGGCAATTTCAGGACCTGCATGAAGCAACATAGTATGGTTGGCTTCACGAGAAAGAGTTGACCCTGGCACGTTTGTAACTGTCAAGCTTGGGATTCCCATTTCATTGGCCTTAACCAAAACTTGACGGCTATCAGCTGTTTCACCAGACTGACTGATAAAGATGAAAAGAGGTTTCTTGCTGAGAAGTGGCATATCATATCCCCACTCAGAGGAGATTCCAAGTTCAACTGGTGTATCAGTCAATTCTTCTAGCATCTTCTTAGAAGCAAATCCTGCGTGGTAAGAAGTCCCAGCTGCGAGAATGTAGATGCGGTCTGCGTCTTGAACAGCCTTGATGATAGCTGGATCTACGACAACTTGACCAGCCCCATCTGTGTAGGCTTGGATCAACTTACGCATCACCGTTGGTTGCTCATCAATTTCCTTGAGCATGTAGTAAGGATATGTTCCCTTACCGATATCTGATAAGTCAAGCTCAGCAGTATAGCTAGCACGCTCACAACTATTGCCATCATAGTCTTGCACTTCGACGCTATCAGCCTTGACAATTACCAACTCTTGATCATGGATTTCCATGTATTGGTTGGTTTCACGAATCATAGCCATGGCATCTGAACAGACCATGTTATAGCCATCTCCAAGACCAATCAAAAGAGGTGATTTGTTTTTCGCCACGTAGATAACATCAGGATTTTCAGAGTCAATCAAGGCAAAGGCATAGGAACCACGGATGATGTGAAGAGCTTTTTTGAAGGCTTCAAGTACTGACAAGCCGTCTTCTTCCACAAATTTTCCAATCAAGTGAACGGCAATTTCAGTATCCGTTTGTCCCTTGAAGTGGTGACCTGCAAGGTATTCTTCCTTGATTTCAAGATAGTTTTCAATCACACCATTGTGAACCAAGACAAAACGTCCCGTCTCAGAGCGGTGTGGGTGAGCATTGTCCTCTGTTGGTTTTCCGTGAGTGGCCCAACGAGTATGTCCGATACCAGTTGTCCCCTCAACACCAGCAGTCTTAGCAGACAATTCTGCAATACGACCAACTGCCTTAATCAAATGGTTTTCAGCACCACCTAGGACAAAAATTCCAGCAGAATCATAACCACGGTATTCGAGCTTTTCAAGCCCTTGAATCAAAATATCAGTTGCATTTGTGTTTCCAACAACACCAACAATTCCACACATAGTATATACGACACAGACAATCTGTGCTTTCTCCTTAAATTGGTATAGTCTAATTCTCACTTTGCAGAATCAGCAAAAACAGTATATACTTGTTTCTTTCACTTGTCAAGGATAAAAATTGGTATAGTTCTATTACTTTTAAGACACAAATAAAAATCCATCCAAGAAATGACTCTTGAATGGTTGGATACGGCCTTATTCTTATTATTGTAATATCTACGGTCAGAATCTTTACTGCTGATTTCGCCCAAGTCCAAGATAGACATAAGTTCGAGTTCGTGGGCAATCCTTTTCCATCTTCACCCTAAAATAAAACCGATGCTCCCTACCGTCCTTGGCATTTTCCTTATTCAAGACAAAGTAGTCCTTTTGGTTGATAGCCATGGTTCGTAGAATGTCGTCAATCAGAAAAGTCAGAGGCACATTCATGGCAGAGTATTTTTGGAAATCTTCCTCGAAACGAATATAGTCATCTGAGAAATAGTCCATCTGCAATTTATTTTCATATAGCTCTTTTCTAGTCATAAATTTCCTCCTGACAAAGTTGGATTGCGAGAATATCATCTACTCTTAGCAGTCTATAGCCCTCATTCGTTTTAACAGAGATTTCTTGAGGAGATAATTCTCTTACTTCACCGATTATCGTGCTTTTGCCTTCTTTCTCTCTAAATATGAAAGAACCTTTTAGTCGATTTATATAGAGTTGAGAGAGCAAGAGCAGCTTCTCAACTGAAGTCAAATCTGTCGATAAGTCCACACGATTTTTTTCCTCACTGAGCGAAGTCGTATGTTCTGATAAAAAGAAACCCATCCACTTCTGCATCCCTGGATCCTGATAGTCCCTTGCGGATTGGAAGGGCAAATAAGAACGATCAATCATTTGAGTCCATCTAATCCTCCAGCAGAATGCCCTCCGATCAGCTTACTTCTGGCAATACTTCTTGAGGCGTCTTCTAAGGCAGTCGCCTTCAAGAGAGAAGTAAATCCGAATTGCTCTCGAATCGAGTCAATGGCAGTCTGGAGCCTTTCTTCTTTTTCTACTTTATCAACATCATCAAAAAGGGAAATCAATCCAAAGGATTCGTCCACAAATCCTGAATAACTGACGGCAACACTTCTGACGGCCCCAGAAGTGTATTTACTATGGAATAATTTCAATACATGCCCGACCAAAATACTGGTGTTATTGGTTGGCTCAACCTTCATCTGGGTATGGATGGAGCATTTCTGCTCCTGCTTAGAAAAACCAAGATGAATAGAAACCACCGTCGCCTTTTTTCTAGCTCTTCGAAGCCTGATAGCCACTTGCTCAGCCATTTCTCGAAGGATAATTTCGATATCTCGCCGCTTGACGTAGTCTCTCGGTAAAATTTGCGAATTGCCCAAACCGTGAGATTTGGCTTCATAGGGTTTATGAACATTACTCTCATCTATCCCATTGGCATGAAACCATAGGCGAAGTCCAGCTTGACCAAGTTCTTTCTTCAGGATATCAGGATTGCTATTAGCCAATTCCTTAATCGAATAAATCTCCAAACCATTCAAGCGCTTCTCCATCCGACGCCCAATCCCCCAGAAGTCAGTCATCTCGGAAATACCCCAGACCTTTTCTTCCACATCCTGGTAAGACCAGTTAGCTCGCATGGTTGGTGTTCGCTTGGCTTCATTATCCAAGGCTAGCTTAGCAAGCAGAGGATTGGCATTCGACATGCCGACCGTTGAGTAAATCCCTGTCTGCCGCCAAATATCCCTCTGGATACGAGCCGAAAGCATATCCAACTTATCTTTGCGAGAAATCTGCTGGTCTGGGACAAAATAATTAAGCGAACTGGTCAGGTCAATGAAACCTTCATCAATAGAGTAGGGATAGATATCATATGGACTGGCATAATTCTGGAAAATGCGCTGAATTGCCATATTGACCGCGATATACTTATCCATCCGAGGAGGAACAATCACGGTTACTTGGGCCCAATCTTCGATAAATTTCACATAGGCTGGATCTGTCCGTAAACCTTGTTTCTTGGCATTATAGTAGGAAAATTTGCGCGTCTTGATATCAAAGGGCAGGTCATAAGCACGGCCTACATTTGCTTTCCCAAAGACCTTTTTAAACATAGGCGAGGAGGCGAGAATCAGCCCAACAGAATTATCCGCTCGACTCATGACACAAAGGGAGGTTTTGAGGGGATGAAGCCCTCTTTCTACGCACTCAACACTGGCATAAAAGGACTTCATATCAACAAAGGCAATATCACTTTTGGGCTCTCTGGAATAATCAAAGTAGCCCATAGACTATCCCTCCATCGGTACAAAATTACCCACGATAATGCCTACAATTCGCGGATCTTCTTCGTAAGAAATGTGAATATCCTTGTATTTAGGATTGATAGAGACCAGACGCAGACCATCTTCTTCACGGTAGACCCGTTTGATATAGGTCTGGTTATTGCAAACCACTGCATAGACAGCTCCGTCATAATCAAATCCTGTCTCTCGAATCAGAGCCACGGAACCATTTTGATATTTAGGTTCCATAGAATCCCCAGACACCCATGAAGCAAAATCGTGAGCCAATTCTTCATTGAAGTAAACCGTATCAAAGTTTCGATCATCATAAACCGAAGCTCCGATACCAGCCGACATGCGTTCATAGACGTGATACTCGTAGAGTTTTTCTGAAATAGCAGTCACCTTCTTGGCTTGCTCTTCTTGAGCCAAATTACGGGCATAGACTACCACCTTTTCTTTCCCTTGGTTCGAGAGGCTATTATAGAGACGGACAATTTCGATTTGGGTGAAATAGCCTTTTGGTACTTTTAAGATTTTCTCTAGCTGCGTAACCTTTCCTTCAGAAGGCTCTTTGACACCACGCTCCCAAGCTGAATAAGCCTGAAAACTAATCCCAAGCTGCTCTGCAATCTCTTTCTGTGTTAGCTTTAACTCTTTTCTACGAGCTTTGAGTTTTTCTGGTTGGTACATGATTTACCTCCTAGTGTGATGTTTTCATCGTAGGTTGACTCTATTTCAAAATTCAACCATTTCGGTTTAGTTTTATTATATAAAAAAAGTAGACAAATGTCTACTGGGAAAATCAAATTTTAAACCTACTTACTTCATCTTCATAAAGTGATAATGACTCACAAATAAAGAAGAAAACCATCTCATCAAATCTGAGATGGTTAATCATTTAGTCTACTTTATAAAAAACTTGTTCTGAGCTAGTTGGAGCAGCTTGACCTGCAATAAGTCTATTTTTACTTAAATCAGAATCAACCCATTTCATAGTAGTCCCCGCAGGATAAATACTCATGCCAAATCCTGTAGCTCCAGATCTAACGCTAAAGTTAATACTCCCATCGTTACCCATGCTCACTTTCTCAATGTTCCCACTGTTTACTAGTCCATTTTTATCGAATGTAAACTCTTGTCCAAGCCCATTTCTCCATGTCCCAACTAGAGTAGAGAAATCTCCATTTAGAATGGCTTGCTCATCTATTTTTTGTGATCTAGCATTCGTTTGCTCTTCTTGTGTCGAAGGTCTTTCCTCCTCCGTAGTAGTAATACTCTCTTGAGAAGTCGTTGAACTAGTGGTTGTTGTACTTGTTGTTGTCATACTAGTAGTAGAACGCTGTTCCGTTGTAGGAGTAGTCACTACTTCTGCATCTTGCTTCTTATGATTAAAAAAGAAGAAGAGAGAACTAATCAGCACTATAGCAATTAAGCAACTTAACAGAATCAAAAGCCAATTTATGCCTTTTCCTATTTTCATTTATAACTCCTTTATACTATTCTCATTTAATTATATCATACTACACTCATACAAGTAACAAAATATTGGACTTAAATATATTATTTGGGTGAATTTTGTATTTTTGAAACAAAAAGACATCCAAAAGAAAATTCTTGAACGTCTGTAAATGTTGATAGTATCGTATTGATTAACGTTTAGAGGCAATTGACTTCGTCGAATTGCAGCCGTATTTGTAAGTGGCTAAAGCCACAACAACTACGTCAACTGCCACAATTTAGTATGAAAACATAAAAAGAACACCCCGAAAGGTGCTCTTTGTAAGTATAGTAATTCTCTCGAATTAACGTTTACTAAATTGTGATGCTTTACGAGCTTTCTTAAGGCCTATTGAAAATATATTATTTTTATGCTAATAAAACAAGAAGCCTACTCATACCTAAAACTGTTTTCACCCAAATTAACCTTAAAATATTTGAACCTCTTGTCTGAATCTGGAATCGAGAATTCAAAGCTTTGTTTAGTTCCATTTTCCCATAAATATCTTGTTTCAAACTTAAAACCAGAATAAATTTTATCATTTTCATCATAAAAAGAAATATTTATATCTATGTAATTGATGCGATGACCTGTAGTATTTTCAAAATTCCCCACGTAGCGTTTCTCTTTTTCTGATCCATCTTCAACCTCTTCAACTACAAAGTTTTTTGCATCAAACGTATCTACTAATATTCCGTAAACTCTATTAAATTCTTTCACAGCTTCACCGGACCTCAATATATTATTTAAACTATTTTTATCTTGAACAGGGATTTCACTTATTGAATTAATATCTAAAAGTAATTCATAACGTTTATATTGGAGTTTGTTCCACTCGCGTCTAAAGATTCTATCCAAGTATTTTCGATTTATTGCCGTTTCCTTTTCATTCTTAAGGACATCAATATAGGCGTCAGCTAGTTTCTTTAACTCGGGATTCTCAAACTCTCGATTTTTATATTTCTTAAGTTCATTTAGTTCATAATCCACATAGATTCTATAGTTTTTTAGTGATTCTTTATCATACTCCCTTTTGGCAACAACCTCCCAACGTTTATCTAACCCTTTTGCTAACGAAGTTAGAAATTCATTATCATAGGTATTATTGTTGTTTTTACTTGCATTAAATATAAGCAAAAGCATTAGTAGAAGTATTGAAACTACACCTATTAGTTTTTTCCCCACAATCAATCTCTCATTTCTATCTTTTTTTCTATTATAACACTCCTTTGATTACTGTCAAACTAATAGAAGTTTTTACTAGATATTGTAATACGGTCCCTTTTTTATATCAAATGAATTTCATATATTTGAGAAAAGTTGTCGATAAAAAATAACTCAAGAAAAATTTTGTGATAAGTCTTACTTTTCAACAAAAAAGACATCCAAGAAAAAATTCTTGAATGTCTGTAAACGTTGATATAATCGTATTGATTAACGTTTTGAGAATTGTGATGCTTTACGAGCTTTCTTAAGACCTGGTTTGGAAAGTATGGGTTTCAGTTGGACTAAAAATAGCGTAATATCAAGGCTTTTCAGAACGATATCTACTTATTCATTTCATAAAATTTGAATCAATATTTTTTAAATAGGGGAATAGTTTAGTTCTGTAAGCGTAATGTGTGATTTGGCAATATTTGTGATGAGCAAAAACGTTGATTTTATGGATTTTTCATTCTTTCAATTGTTGATGAAATAGGGTGATTTTTACCTTGCTTTAGTTTTAATCAGATAAAAATCAGACAAAATCTATTCGTTATAGCTCTTAGCATAGTATGGAATGTACTGCATGAATTTGTTTCCTGCATTTTCATCATATGGTTTAACTTTTCCGCTTTTTAATCACATGGAGATTGAGCGTTTCTATCTCCATGTGATTAAAAAGCAAAAAGACACCATGAGAGGAGCTGTAGAAAGGCTGAAAAAATTGATTAATAATAAGAACTAAGTGTGGAAAGGAGGATACTGCCTCCTTTTCTATTTGACATAGATATTTTTTTAGGATATAATTTAGCCCGGAATCAGACCAAAAGAGAGGTAAGGAATTATTTTGAAAACAGATTTTATAAAGCAATTATAAGTACAAGAGAAAGAATTCTCATCTCTTTATCGTGTCATGGCTAAGAATTTTGGGCTATCTGAGAGTAGCGTGTGGGTCTGTTAATTTTTATTAGTAAATAGTGGTGATATCACTCAGCAGGACTTGGTTAAACAGATGATGTTCCCAAAACAAACCATTCACTCTTCGATAAAAAAGTTGAGTGCTGACAAATATGTATGGGTGACACCACTACCAAATTCTCGTAAGAGCAAGAATTTGTCCTTGACTGAAAAAGGCAAAACTTATATAGAGATGACCGTTGCTAAAATGGTGGAAGCAGAAAAAGAAGCAATAAGGGTCATGGGGCAAGAGGATATGCAAAAATATGTTGAACTTCAAGGAAAATATCTAACTCTTGTGAAGAATGAATTTACTAAAGCTGAGCTGTTAACTTTAACTGACGATATGGAGGATAATTGATGGAAACAGATAGTATTGAAATTTTTGGTGCTAAAGAGCACAATCTAAAAGACTTTGATGTGACGATTCCTAAGAATAAGCTAGTGGTTTTTGCAGGTGTTTCAGGTTCGGGGAAGTCTTCCCTTGTCTTTGATACGCTAGCAAGAGAAAGTAGTAGACAGTGGCAGGATAGTTATCCTCTCTTTTTACGGAACAAGCTACCTCACTATGAGCGTCCTCACGTAGACGAAATTAAAAATTTACCCCCATCTATCGTTGTCGATCAGAAAGCTTTAAGGACTAATACTCGTTCAACAGTCGGGACGGCTATGGACATTGCTCCGCTTATTCGTCTGCTGTTTTCACGGGTTGGTCAACCGAGTGCGGGTGGTTCAATGGCTTATTCTTTCAATCATCCTGCAGGGATGTGTCCTATTTGTACTGGGATTGGGAAGGTTTATCAGTTAATTGAGGATAAGATTTTTGATACCACAAAATCATTGAATGAAGGTGCTATTAATTTTAGCCAATTTTCGAGTGGCTGGCAGGCTTATCTTTACAAAAATAATCCTTTACTTGATGCAGATAAAAAGTTAGCTGATTTTTCTGAGGAAGAATGGCAGATTTTGCGAGAAGGAAGCGATGAAATAGTCAAGGTTGAATTTCGTTCTAATAATACGGGGAGTGTGGACCGTGTTGACTATGAAGGTGTCATTCCGCGTTTCTACCGCCTCTATCTGAAAAGGGATATTTCTAAGCTGAAAAAATCATTGCAAGAAGAAGTGCTATCTCTTGTCATTCAGGTACCTTGTGCCAGTTGTGAAGGCTCAGGACTAAACCCCAAGGCCTTAGCTTCTAAGATAAACGGGCATAATATTGTTGACTATATGAACTTATCAGTCAGTGAACTCTTGCCTTTACTTGAAGAAGTTGATAGTCCTTTAGGTCAATCATTAGTTGCACAAATCAAGTCAGCTATTAAGCGGATGGAGACGGTTGGGATTGGTTATTTATCTTTGTCTCGGAAGACAGAAACCTTATCAGGTGGTGAGATGCAACGGGTCAAGTTGGTGCGACACATCGGTTCCAGCCTAAGTAATGTCAACTACGTTTTTGATGAACCGACTGCAGGTCTGCACCCTCATGATGCCGAGAAAATCGGTCAGCTCTTGTTGGATTTAAGAGATAAGCACAACAATATTTTGGTTGTGGAACATAGCCGACAAATGTTAGCTTTAGCGGATGAAGTCATTGAATTGGGACCATTGGCTGGTCGGGAAGGCGGTAGGCTAATTTTTCAAGGAAGTCTTGTAGAGTTGCAAAAAGCTGACACCTACACAACCCGTGCCCTAAATCAACCACTTAGACTGAATCAAGACCCACTAGCTTGGACAGAATATTTTGCCATCAAAGATGCTACTGCAAATAATCTTAAACAGGTTAATACAAAAATCCCTAAGGGAATCTTGACCGCAGTAACGGGTGTCGCGGGTTCAGGGAAGAGCTCTCTGATTGGTGTCGAATTTATCGAAAATTACCCAGATGCTATTATCATCAATCAAAAACCTATTGGTACCTCCATTCGTTCCACACCAGCAACTTACTTAGGAATAATGGATGAAATTCGAAAATTATTTGCCAAAGCCAACAATGTAACCCCTAGTTGGTTTAGCTATAATTCAAAAGGTGCTTGTCCAATTTGCAAGGGAACTGGAAAAATCGTTTATGACATGGCTTTTGCGGATTCAGTTGAGGTCGTTTGTGAGGAGTGCGGGGGTCACCGTTATAATCCTAAAGCGCTCAGCTATCGTTATCAGAATTTCACAATTGAAGAGATTTTGAATCTAACTGTCGAAGAAGCATTAACAGTTTTTTCTTCGAACGATAAGATTTGTCAATCTCTGTCAGTCATGAAGGAAGTTGGCTTAGATTATCTGACTTTAGGTCAGCCTACAAGTACCTTGTCAGGTGGAGAAGTGCAACGGGTTAAGTTAGCTAGTAAGTTACAAGAGTCAGGACAAATCTTTGTTCTCGACGAACCAAGCACAGGTCTGCATAGTAAGGATGTTGAACAACTGCTTAGTTTACTAAGACGCCTCGTCAATCAAGGGAATACGGTTGTGATGATTGAACATCGCTTAGAACTTATTGCTCAAGCTGATTGGATAATTGATTTAGGACCCGAGGGCGGAAAGAATGGGGGGTATATTTTATTCGAAGGCAAACCAAGAGATATTATCAGTTGTGAAGAGTCTCAAACGGGGAAATATTTGAAAGAAATTTTAAATTTCAGTTAAAATACGTCAATTGCTTCTAATCAGACAAAAATCAGACAAAACCACATTATAAAAACAAAAAAAGCCTAGAAACGTTGATTTCATAGGCTTTTGGTATATTGTCTTACTTAACTTCTGTAAAAATTAACTTCTACACCTACAAAGCTTATTCTGACAAACTTTATAACAGTCTCAGAAAAAAAGGTAGAGAAAAAGGTAGAGACCGAAATTTCATCTGGATTTTCCAAAAGTTCTTTGTAAAACATAAAACCTAGTTTGGAAAGTATGAGTTTCAGTTGGACTAAAAATAGCGTAATATCAAGGTTTTTATGAACGATATTTACTGATTGATTTCATAAAATTTGAATCAATATTTCTTAAATAGGGGAATAGTTCGGTTCTGTAAGTATTAATATAATACACCTACAAAGCTTATTATATCAGATTTTCCCCAGTTTTAGAAAAATAGGTAGAGAAAAAAACAACTCTAAAACCTGCTCATTTTTCACAAACTTGCGTTAAATGTTGGTAAATCATAGCCGTACGTAGCAGAAATTTGTTTTTTGTTCCTATTTATAATAGACTAACACTAACATTAGATGAAAAGGTGACTCTATGA
>ERZ773196.260-NODE-260-length-34587-cov-4.426532_pt1 | contig 34587 bp, 47 predicted proteins | sample MGYA00581009_ERZ773196 | MGnify/ENA primary metagenome ERZ773196 (study PRJEB29015, sample SAMEA2738162) | human oral metagenome | biome: human oral; feature: human-associated habitat; material: saliva | place: China | collected 2243 ... | reverse complement strand
TTACTTTGTTATAATTAGTCCTATTTTAATAAAGATAAATTTTAAATTTAAAACATTAGTCTTTAAACTAGCATTTTATGTAAAATATTTTACTTGATTTTTAGCAGAAAGTAGTGTATAATAAACAATATAAAATCTGTTCTTAGAAAATCCTAAGAATAGGGTTCGATTTCAGACTTATTATTTTTAAAGAAGGGTAAAGTACGTAAAAATAATTTACATTATTTTGTAAATAAATATTAAACTAAGTTATTGGTTACTTTTATGTACTTTGGATATTTTATGGGTAAAAAAGTTCCTATTTTTAATACATTAAACCAAATTTATTCCGATATTAGTTTATTTCAAGTTCGGTTAGAACATAATAAGCATATACCTTCAAACTCAGTTCTGCAGACACTTGATGATTTGAAGTTTGCACGTACTTTAGTTAAATTTTTAAAAAGTGGTTCTTACTTAAATTTGAGTAAGTCTACTAAAGAAGAAACTTTGAACTTGCTTTCGTTATACCGAAGTGGTTTAACTAGAGAACAGTTGATGTCTCTATCGAATTTAACTTCTCGTCAGATTTATTATGCAAGTATGAAGGTTGAAGAAAGTTTAAATTTAAGGTTTCCGACGGGTCTGTTAAGTCTTTGGAAAAATAGACAATTTAAAGTGATTGAAGAATATTTGACCTTAGATTCAGATGAAGTTTCTTCTATAAAAGATACACTTGAGAATCAAACTTTGGTTAAATATCTACCGAAGTTGATAGGTAAAAGTGCAAGAGAGCTTTATGTTTCTGAAACAATTAACGATTTAACACCTGAAGAGGTTGTGAGTGCCTTAGCTAAAGTTCTTGAAGTAGATGCTTTAATAACTCAAACACTTGAATCTTATCTACCGCACTTGATTGTTTGGGGTTCTTTAAATCGGTACATTACTTTAAATAAGTCTTTACCAGCAGATTTGTTACTGAGTTTGAGAGAAAGTGATTTATCTACATTAGCAAGTCCAAAAGAGTTTGAGAAAGTTGAGGGTATCGAATGATAGATAAATACGCTATCGATTCTCCTTACAAGGCAGTATATTGGGCTTTCTATAATATTGCTTATAGTGAGATTTATAAGACTAAACCAGAGTTTATCCCAGAAGTACCTTTTGAAACTAAGGCTTTAAGTAAACTAGATGGTTATCCTTATGTGAGTATGGCTTCTGCACGTGGTCTTTTACAGTTAAGAGAGACAGTTGCAGCAGTTCCCTCAGGTTATGATTTTAGATCTTTACTTAGTCACTTTGAGAAAGTTGTTGAGCAATTTCAGATTTCGGATAACTATTTTGTAGTTACAGAAGAAAATTATCCATATCTTAAGCCTACAAACTACCCTTATCAGATTTCTTATAGCTTAGTTATTCTTTGGTTCTCTATATTTCTTGAAGTTGTTGTTGGAGATTACACTCTAAAAGTAAAAGGGTTGTCTTCTGAATTAGCTGAGTCTAGCTTATTGTATTACTTTAAGTTGTTTGAGTATCTATCCCTTGACTATACGATTAGTGATAAGGATATTGATACTATCAATAGTCAATTATATGTTGAAATGGCTCGTTTTCATGGATATATGACTAAAGAAATTTTACCTTTATCTAAAAAACGTGAGTTATTTTCGGAGCAAGGTTTTAAAGAGGGTTCTATTGTTTTCTTATATGAAAAGAATTACATAGCGAATGAAGAAGTACGTAGTAACAAAGGGTCTAATAAATTCTTAAATAAAGTTCATTTAGCTAAGATAACTAAAGTGACTCAGAAAGAAGTTCAATTTTTAACTTATAACTTCCATAAAACACCAGAATCAATGTTAGAGGATTTTGAGTATTTACCAGAAAGTATTCAGACTTTATACGGTAGTTATGTAGAGTTTTTAGAACCAACTCTTTCAGTAAATAGAGTTGAGGTTGGCTGGGATACGTTGGGTATCAATTATGCTCAAAATAATGATTCTACTTACGCAGAGCATTACTTTATAACTGCAATAGAGTCTGTTTATTCTGTACCTTTGACGGTTGTAGTAGATACTTTGAAATTTGAGACTTTGACTTTACCAATAGAGGTAGCAACTGCATTTTTACTGTATAGTTACGGTGTCTCATTTAATGAAGAACTTTATAAAGACAGATATTCAGTTGATTTAGAATCTATTAAAGAGAGGGTTTCTTTCTTTCGCTCTAATTTAGAAGAGCGCTTAGGTTATGATTTCTCTGATTTATGTGTAGTTAAGGATATTTAAAGGTAAATTTAGGTACTTACATGAAAGATAGTTATAAATATAATGTTGAAATTGCAGATGATGGTTTTGAGCGTATTGTGTCTTGTGTAAACTTATACAAGCATAAGTTATATAGAGGGGTAGTTCAAACGTTAGGTAAAGGTCGGTATGCTTGTCTATTTGAGATTTTAGAATATCCTTTACCGTATATAAAATATGGTGGTTTAAACAATTTCTCTAGTAGATACGTCAATGAACGTTTGGATTTTGAGATACCGTCTTGTACCACTCGATTTCTAAATGAATTACGTGAGAAGATACCTTTGGAGCTATTGCATCAAGCATTTAAAATAGCTATACCTGAATTGTACTTATATAATAAGAGAGTAACCTCAGATAAGTACAAGTATTTAGTTGCGAATTACAAAGAGTTAGAGGACTTGTACTTGCGCAATTTAGCAGATTTTTTAAACAGTAAATAGAAAGATAGGTAAGAAATGTACAAATCAGCATTAGACAATTTAGGAGATGACACGTTTTCTCAGAAAGCAGAAGTTACCAACACTGATGGGGTATCTACAGTTGACTTTTATGAAGAGAATATGAAAAAATACTTAGAGTTAGTCTCATCTAAGGGTTATAATTTAGAGGAATTGGAGCCTATTATTCGTTCAGATGGTCGAACGGAACTCTTTGCTACGGCGGGTTCAGGTAAGTCCACATCTATTTCCTTGATTTTGGCTAAGGATAAATTGTTTGGACGATTAGCGCCCGGAAATCGTGGGGATAAGGTAGCTTGGGTAACAACATTCCTCCGTAAAGGTGCAGAAGAGATTAAGCAAAATGTAGAGCGTACAGTAGCTCGATTAGGATTAACAAGTATTTCTACTAATGATATTACCTTTAGCACGTTACAGTCAGAGTTTTTTGAGCTTTTACGACTTAGAGGTTTTAATTTAACAGATAAAACAAAATCTGACTATATTCGTATGTTGGACGGTACTTCTGATGATGGTGAAACACGTAATAGCTATAACGCTATATTTGATAGACTGTTTCGTAAATATCAATTAGGAGAGGACGGAAGTAACTATATTTCTTTACAAGACAGAAGAGACTTACAAGCTATTATTTCTAACTATCGAAACTGTGTACTATCTAAATATGAATTTGGTGAAGCAGCAGAAACAGCAAAACGCTTGAATTTGACGTTATCTATCTTGCCTTTGGTTGTTGAAACATACCAAGAACTTAAAGCTAGATATAGCGTTATGGACTACGATGACCTTATGAGTTATGTTTATGACTACATGGTTGTTGAAAAAGAAGATGATCCAGTTCAAACGGCTTGGGTTAACTTCTATAAGAATCGTTATGAGTACTTTATGTTGGATGAAGCACAAGATATGTCTGAATTGCAATATCTTGTATTGAAACCTATTTTTGAGAACTGTCCACGTGTCGTTATTGTAGGGGATCCAGACCAGTCTATCTATGGTTTCCGTGGTTCTAACCCTAAAGTTATGGAGTGGTTTGATAAAGAGTTCCAACCTAGTAAGTACCCACTTTCGGTATCTTACCGTTGTCCTTCAAATATTTTAAATCCGATTGCTAAGTCTATTGCACATAACTCTAATAGATATGAACATTCTTTGCGTTCATATAAAGAGGGTGGTTCTATTGAAGCTTTCCGATTTGATTCCGTAAAGGATATGGCAGATGCTTCTTTGCAGTTAATTGATAAATATTTAGCAGAGGGTAAGACTATTGTTGTACAGTCACGTGTAAACTTCACGTATTCTCCGTCTTCTATTCTTTATGCAACTAAGAGACAAGGGGAGTTTAACCTTTTAGGTGATGTACGTGACTTAAATACTGCTCGGTATCGTAAAGTTTGGAACTTGATTGAGTTAGTAAGAGGTAGAGGTCTTACGGATATTAAAAACAATCTCAAAGTACTTGCCCCAGAGATTAAACCTTGGGACGCTAAGAGACTTGCAGAGCGTTTGATGAACATTGTTCAAGAAAATGAAAATGTTCTATATTCTAACAACTATGCTTATTTTGACTTCATTGCTAACGATTGTGGGTTGAAGTCACTAGCTACTTTGGTAGATAAGTTGCGAAACAAGTTTGGAGCAGAATATCCGGGGGATATGCGTTTATTTAGAGAATTGTTAGCTCACGTTCTTTATTGGGGAGATTCTGCAAATGCAGAAGTTGTTGGTACTATTTCTACTTTAGCAGAAGAGTGTGATACTGTTTCTGAGTTCTTTACTGCTAAAGATTTTGTCAACAATAAAGTAAGAGAGGCTATGCGAGGTGGTACTTCCTTGTTAACTTTCGCTACTCCATTTGGATTTAAAGGGAGAGAAGCTAACATCAATATTATTTTTGATGATTCAGATAATGTATTCCCTTATGCTCTTAGCAGTGATATAGGTTATGAAGAAGAGCGCAGAATTCACTTCGTGGCAGGAACACGTGGCGATGAGAAAACAATTTACTTAACTCGAACAGGTAAAGTCTCACCGTTCTTAAAAGAGATGGGTATTCCAATTAAGGGTTGGGTTCCACTTGACGGTATGGTCTTAGATGGTGTAAAATTGAAGACAGAAGGCAGTTTGAAAGAACGTATGCAGAAAGCTCAAGTCGAGGATAGCTTGGGTGCCTTTAAAGATTTTAAATTTTAAATTTGAAAAATAAAATAAAAGATTGAGTGGTATCAAACGTGAGTAATAACACATATTTAGGCTTATCGTTTTACGATATACAGAAACTAGATGTTGACCAAAACGTGAAAGATGAGTTAACTTTAGGGTTCTTGCATAATTTGAACTTAACCTCTTTCATTACAAGCGATGCAGTAGATTTTAAGCTTTTAAGAGCTATTCGTCTGTGTTTGGAGCATGAGGTTCCGTTGTATTTAGTAGAAGCTAATTTGAGAGAGGATGTCCTAACTCCTCTCTATGAGCTTTACAGTTCTCATAGAACGTTGAGTTCAAGTGGTTTAGAGTCCTATTTCCATAATACTACGTATGAATTGTTAGTTGAACCAAAGACTTTAGGTATTCTAGTAGGGTTAGCTTTAGAAAATGTTGATTTTTCGAACATTGACTTTACATTAATTCCTTTAGCAACGATTGAGGTTTTTGCATCAGCCTTGGCGCAAGGTGTAGAGGTCTCAGACTTACAAAATAGTCGAGCGGTATCTGATAAAGATTATTTAGATTTCTTGATTTCTCTACGTATGGCAGGGGTGGACATTGACCCTTTCTTAGAAGGTTCATGGTCTGAGGAGCAGATTTTAGCTATTTTAAGAGGTCGATTAAAGGTCTCTATTGTGGATTTCATCACTCACTATATCAATGAGAATTTCACTGCAGGTCAGATTGAACAATGTTGGAGAGCTTCTGACTTCGGTTGTTTGAGTCTGATTTGTAGTACAGATAAAGATGACTATCCAATTTACAATGAGTATCAGATGTACCAAATCGTTGAAGGTGCTCGCTTTAATTTGGACTATCGTTTGTATGCAGACCCATCTCTCAATGACTCTGAGATGGCTTTGCAGCGTACAGAGTTGTTTAAGAAGGCAGATGAGACTAAGCGAGGGGCTTTATCAAGTAAGATTAAGTCCTATAAACCTAAAGGAGCTTTTTGGTAAAATGATACAAGAATTCTCTTTGGTACTGTATACGTTGTTTGTGTTTAATTTACTATTTTTACTGCAAGTAGGGTTTTCTTTCGTAACTAAAGAACTTACGTTAGAAGTAAATACAAGTAGAAAAGTTAAAATGCGAAAACAACATTTTGTGGTATCGTGTATAGGTTTAACAACTTTAGTAGCACTAGTAGTTAGTGCTATACAAATAGGGTAATTAGAATAAGGGTATCTCTAAGAGACCCCTTATTTTTATTTGACAAATTTCATATTTTATGTTATAATAAATTAATTATAAAGAACTAAGGAGAATTGAAACATGGTAGAGTTTCAAAGTACAATAGATACAGTAGTAGATAGTCTTCAACGGACTCATCATATTGAGCTGGCGGGCGATTTTGAGGTTAAGGTTGAGGGTGATTATATTCAGTTTTATTACCATTCTCCGTTCAAAGCGGTTGGGGTAGTATTTTCTAAATTATTTTCTAAAAGTCAGTATAAGCTGGGTTTGTTGAGTTTTATGGAATGTTTAGCTACTCTTGAGGGTATTGTCTCATAAATTGTTTTTATAGAGTTATTTGAGGTTTTAAATGTTAAAGTTAATTTTTAAAGGGTTACTAATTTTAGTAGGGTTCTTTTTTGTAATTTTTCACCCTTGGGTTTCTATCCTTTCTTTTTTGTGTATAGCACTTTCGTTTTATGTTTATAATAAAGGGAAAGAAGTAGATGAGAAGTTAGGGAAGATTGAGAAGAATTTTTTCAATCATATCAACTATATTCCTATCAGAACTCGTAAGTTATTTCATAACTCTTTAACGGGTTTGGACTTTGTAGGGCATAAAAGTGCTTATATATTAGCCGATAAAGACGAACTAGGTCGTATTGTGGGTGGTTTCATGGTTTTTGATGGGTATTTGTTAGATACCCAAAATAAAGCTATTAAGCTTGGTCTTTATAAGCGTAGCGATAATAGTCGTAAGAATGCAGATGTACCGGGTTTCGACATTGTGAAACAAGAGTGAGCGACTATTCAAGGGAAAGAAAGACCTTTGTATCACAGAACTCACTTAGTTCCTTACCGTTTGTGTTTGAATGATGGGGAATATGGACACGTTATGTTTACAGGAACGGCTCGACTGAATAGTGGTATGCGTGTTAAAGAAAACTATTTACCGACTGAGGAAGAGCATAACAAAAATGCAGAGGTTATTTTCAAGACTGCATTAAAGAATCCTATGTATTATATGAACCCAAAACGAACATCTCAGTTATCTTTGGATGATTTTGAGCGTTCTATTAGTCACTTTGTGCATCAGAGTGCACAGGCGTATAAGCACACTTATAGATACGGAGTTGAGTGTTTTTATGATAATAACGGTTTGATTCCATCTTATGTAGAGGTTACTTTAGTTGATTGTACGAAGTATAAAGTTTTAATGAGAGCAACTTTGTTGAATATTGTTTAGAGGGAGTTTATTATGCCATTGTTAGATATTGAAGTTTATACTTCAGTTAAAGAAGAAGCAGATAGGGTATCTGCTATTATGTCAGATTTAATTGCAGGGAAAATTACTGCACAAGCAGCAGAAAGTTTGTTGGGTTCTAAATATTCTAGTTTTTCAAGGAAGAAAATGAATAAGAGTGCTTGGACAGTAAGTAAAGTAGTTCAACCCTTGCAGAATACTTTAGTTTATAATCAAGACTTAATGGATCATTTAGATGAAACGGCTTTCGGTTCATTTTGTCAGTTGGTATTTGGTTCTGAGCTTACAGAACTATCTGATGGTTTTTTCTCTGCTTTTCTACCTTTTCTAGATACAGTAGTTAAAAGTGTTGGTGAGACGGAACAGAAGTGGTTTGAAAAATATTTTAAAGGATCAACTTGGTTAAGTTCACAAAATACAGGTGAGTTTTTACTAGGGGTATCTTCCACACAAGAGGTTTCTAAGACACGTAAAGAGTTTGTACGTAAGTCAATTGCAACTATCATTAAGGTTGTAAGTAAAACTTGGTATATTTCAAGGGGTAAACTACATCGGTATTTAGAGTATTTCGATGTAGCTGAACGTTTGTCATTTGAAGGGCAAGCTCTGTTAGAAGTTGATGGTGTTGTGAGTTATAGACCTATGCACAGAGGTTCACGAATTGAACCTTATCTAACTGTTGATTTATTTAACTCTAAGATTAGAGGTATTTTAAAGCGTAAGAAGATTTTATATTTAGCAGATTTAGAGAAATTTACTCAAATTGGAGTCAAGAGTTTTGAGGGTTTGGGTATTTCTTCCTTTTGGAAGATTGAAGACGTCATGAATAGTTTAGGGTACCAATTTAAAGTGGTTGAGGTTTAGACTATGGTATTGGTGAAGAGAAAGAAACCTGTGAACAAAGTAAAGTTATTTAGATGTTTTACGGGTTTGAATAGAGTTCGAAACTACGTAGGTCAGATAGAAGTAGAAAACTTGATTTGGAAAGTTAGGGAAACTGACACGGGTATCATGTTTATGTTCTCTGATGGTGTTATAAATACTTTGAAATTTGAAGAGCATGGAGCAGTTTGGAAACCGCATGAAAAACATACTAGTGTAGTATCTAACTTTGGGCATCTTAAAAAGTATTTGAAGAAAAAGGTACTTTCGTGCTATTATAAGGAAGTGGGTAAACGAAAATGAGATTAAAGTATGAGGATTACACAGATAACACAGATTTGGTAATTGAACTAAGTGAAGTTTTAGCTAGTTACACTGTTTTTACTACGGATAGTGAGTCTAGCTTTAAACATCGTTTAAATTTAGTTCGCTCAGTGCATCTATCTCGCCTTTGCATTCAGTTTGTTTTTACAGATGATACAACTAAGGTTTTAATTCTAGGTGAGTGTGAACCCTATTGGTCAGAAAATGAGACTAAACCAGACTTTGGTTCTAGTTATCTTAGTCCTACGCGTTTATTGGAGAAGATTAAGCAAGTTGTGGTGGATTACATTTATGAGGATGTAAAGGGTGAGGTTTGATTGATGAAATTGAAATATGAAGATTACACAGAAAGAGCTGTCATTCTTAATAGATTAGGTGAATGTATTGGTGCTGCTTGTGTCTCTGCAACAGATAAGAAAACAGGGTTGTGGACAAGAGTTAATTTAGTGCATTCTGTTACATTTTCTAAGTCTTTCGTTCTTATTCGATTGAATGATGATTCTGACTTGGTTCTAAACTTGTTAGAAGATGGAGTTGAGTGGGATAAAACTAAGGTTCAAATGGATTTTAGCGACCTCATCTCGAAGTTAGAATTGTTCGATTTATTTGAAAAAGTAATCATTAACTATCTATATGTGTGAGGTTTAAATTGATGAATGTCTTAGAATTATTCGCAGGAGTGGGTGGTTTTCGAGTAGGTCTTGAGAAAGCAAGTCCTACGTTTAAAACGTTATGGTCAAATCAATTTGAACCGTCGAGAAAGTCGCAAGATGCCTTTGAGGTTTATAATTATCATTTCCCAGATAGTGAGAATTGGAACGAAGATATTTCTTTGATTTCCGATGAGCTATTTTCTGCTCTAAATGGTAAAGTGGATTTAATTGTAGGGGGTTTCCCTTGCCAAGATTACTCGGTAGCAAGAACTAAGAAAAATGAGCAGGGTATCGAAGGAAAGAAAGGAGTATTATTTTGGGAAATCATTAGAGCCACTAAACTAAGTAATCCTAAGTATTTACTCCTTGAAAACGTAGACCGTTTGTTAAAAGCACCCTCTAAGCAAAGAGGGAGAGACTTTGCTATTATGTTGAGAGCTTTTGCAGATTTAGGTTACGGTGTCGATTGGAGAGTTATTAACCCTGCTGAGTATGGTTGGTGTCAGAGAAGAAAGAGAGTTTTTCTCTTTATTTATCGGAAAGATACCGACTATTTTAAGCATCAACAAGTGTTAGACGATTTCGGTGTTGGTACTAGTGGCATCTTTGAGGAAACTTATCCAACAAGAACTGAAGTTTTGAAAGATAGAAACAATTCTTTTAGTTTACCAAAGGATATCGTAGAGGTCTCAGATTCGTTCTCTACGCAGTTTTGGAACTCAGGAAGTATGATAGAGGGGCAAGTTGTTACAAAGGAGCTAGAGCCAAAATATGAGGGTTCTCGTAAGGTTCTAGGGGATATTTTAGAAAGTTCTTTGGACTTGTCTGATGCTATGTATTTATCTGAGGATAAAGTAGACAAGTTTCGTTATTTAAGAGGTGCGAAGAAGTTTGAGCGTACTAATTCAGAGGGGTATACTTACACTTATTCAGAGGGTGCTATGGCTTTAGTAGATAGTGCAGACTTACCGTCTCGTACTTTGTTGACTTCTGAGGGTTCTATAAGTCGTACCACTCATTTAATTGAAGATAGTAAAGGGTATCGACTATTAACTGCTTTGGAGACAGAGCGTTTACAAGGTTTCCCGGACAACTGGACTAAGGTCAAACTCAGTAAAGGTAAGGAAGTAGAGGTATCCGAAACTCGTAGAAAATTCTTTATGGGGAATGCCCTAGTTGTTAAGGTTGTTGAGAATTTGGGGAAATACATTGCTTATAGCTTAAATTAGTGAGGTAAAATTATGGCAAAGCGAGTTTATGAGAGAAGAAAAGAAGTATATCTCGTTGAGTTCTACGGTGATTGTCACTACTTAGCAACTGCAAAGCGCTTGCAAAATCTTTTGAAGTCAGGTGAGTTATTAGGTGAGAGAGTTGTGATTGAATTAGAGAAGTTCAATAGGAATTTGATTGTACCTACTTCTGTTTTAGATGATTTACACACTCGATTTGAAAAAGTAGGTCTCGGTATCTCTCCTTTGCAGTTAGAATTTTGAGGTTAAATTTATGGAAACAAAAGAACATTTTAATAAACGTATGATTGCAAGAGTTCGTAGGATTGTAAAGGAAACTGAGCAGTATAAGACAGAATTGTTGCATACTTTGTGTGAGCAGAATGGTATTGTTATTCAGGAAAATACTCGTAGGGTTGTAAATACAGACTACTTAATTAGTAGAATTGAAAATGAAGATATTCCTTTTACATTTATGTATAGTGCGAATAAGACTTATATTTTTGGAGATTTGCGGGTTGCTTTAATTGAAAATTCTAGTTATAGTTACTTTGTGGTGTCTCTCAAACCTCCAATTTTCGATTTGGAAGATTGGGATTCACATTATGAACCACTTGAGTCCTTTTTAAAGGATATTGAAATTGAAAGTAACAAATAATTGAGAGGTTTAGACTATTGGAAACTATAACATCAACTTTAAGAGTGTTAGGCAGCACCACAGTAGTAGGTGCAGATAGAGAGCAACATGATTTCTACGCAACAGAACCAAAAGCAGTAGAGCTATTGCTTGATGAGGAACGCTTTCAAAAGGATATTTTAGAGCCTTGTTGTGGGTTGAACCATATAGCTGACGTACTGAAAAGTAGAGGGTATCAGGTTAGAACTTCTGACCTTATAGATAGAGGTGTAAGTGATGTTACAAAGGATTTCTTTGATTACCGATTTTGGCTGGGTGACATCGTAACAAATCCTCCGTACTCTCAAGCTGTAGAATTTGTGGAACATAGCTTACGGATAACAAACGAAGGTGCTAAGATTGCTATGTTTTTGAAAATTCAATTCTTAGAAGGTAAGAAGCGTAAAGAATTCTTCAAACGTTTCCCACCAAAACACATTTATGTAGCAAGCAGTAGACTAAGATGTGCTAAAAATGGGGAATTTGACAAGTATGGTAGTTCTGCAGTTTGTTACGCTTGGTTCGTTTGGGAGAAGGGGTATCAAGGCGAACCCACAATTCGTTGGATCAATTAGAAAATTAGTAGGTAGACAAAATGAAAGATAAAAGTACAGATTTTTTAGTAGATATTACTGAGTTTATTAAAAAGAACTTCAAAGATAGGACTATTTTAGATATGGAAATCAAGTTTCCTAGAACATATAGGGAGACAGGGTTAGGTTTTTATACTCATGGTAGAGTTACAATTACTGCAACTGATAGTCAGGTAGATTGGAGTTTGCATGAGTTTGTTTTCAACTCACCAGAAAACGTAGATGAAGAAACAAAAAGATACTTTACTAATCACACGTTTCCTTTATTTGTAAATACTGCAAACACGCTTTTGTGGGAAGAGTAGAGCACATAGGGTATCTTCAATTCTGAGGGTACTTTTTCTTTGTCTTAATTTAAGTAGTTTTCGTCTTAGTTTCATTCTATTTAGTCTTAGTTGAACTGTATTAAGTCTTATTCTCAAATAAGTTTGTCGTACTTTTATTTTTAGTTGTCTTAGTTCTTAATTTCTTGTCTTACACTTGTCATAAAATTTGCAAAAACCTTGAAGTTTTGCTATAATAGACCTACTAATTGGTGAAAGGAGCATTAGACGGTTGGATTTAAAAAATTACACCTTACAAGGTGTGGATTTAGCTAAACAAGTATTAGCAAATGGTTTAGCAAGAGGTTATCCGATAGTTCTGAAAGGTGACCCGGACGTTGATGGTCTTATGGCTTGGTTTGTAGGTGCTAAGATGTTGCAGAAAGCAGGTTATTCTTTCCATTCTTGTGTCAACAAAGATAGAAGACACGGTATTGTAGAGGAAGAACTTGTTAAAAAAGAGCGTAGTTGGGGTGTATACGACTACTATATTCCTACAGAGTACCACCAAAATGAAATTATCATTAATGTGGATTCCTCCATTTCGGCTGAGGAGATGTTACAGTTAACTCAACAAGGAAACTTTGTCATTAGCTTAGATCACCATGAAGTTGAAAGTAATCCTATGTTTCCAATTCAACAGTATTGGTCTACACAACAAGAGACCAGTGAGGGTATGGAGCTTGTGGGGGAAGCGGTGTTGATTAACAATCAGTACTCCTTTGAACCCGAAGAATTAAGATTTTGGTCAGGTACAGGTGTTGTTCTCAATGCTTTATCTAAAATTTTAGAAGTTGAGATTGAAACTGAATGGGTAGCAATGCATGGTGTTACTTTGCTTTCCGATGTTCGAGATATTGAAAATCCTTTAGCAAGAGAAATACTGAAAATTACGTATGAGACTCCACTTGTAGAAATGCCAACTTTACGTAAGTTAGCGCAAGTATGTCAAGCTGAGGTGCCAGATGTATTTCAGCGACACCCAGAGTTTTTAGATAGAACGTTTATAGATTTTAGTTTATCTCCATACATCAATGCTTCTTATCAGTTGAATTTATTAGAGTACTTATTCCGTTTATGTATTCAGACTGATTTCTTCTACTCATTACCCGCTAAGACGATTCGGACTCGTATTCTTAATCACATGAAGAAGTACTTGAAAGTTACTGAGTTAGAGAATTTGGTTATTTTGGCTCTTGATATTGCTGAGATACCCGAAACGTCAGATTCAAAAGAATATGACTTTAAGTATACTTCTTTCCTTGGTTTGGTAGCTAATCAGTATTTGAGAGACTTAGGGAAGACAGTATTAATTGCAGCAGTTGATAAAGGTGCGTGGTTAAGGGGTTCTGTACGTGGGTTTTATTCGGATATTGAGTACAGAGAGTTTTTTGAGAAACATAATTTTGATGCACAAGGGCATAAAGGAGCTTTTGGTTTAGTCTCAGTTACAGGTGCGATTGACTTTCATGCCTTAGATAGAGACTTGAATATCTTAGAGTCTAGTGCAACTAAGCAAGGTTTAAATATTCATGTTATGTCTAATTTGCTATCTGAGTTTGATGTCTTAAGGGAATTAGCTTATGAAAATGAGTTTTTATTGAGTTCTCATCATCATTCTATCTCATATAGTGGTTTAGCTTATTCTACATATTCTGAATCTGCGAAAAAGAAAGGGTATGAGGTAGATGGGATGTTCATTGAGTCTTTTGATAAAGATTTAAATCCTAAGAATGCCTTGATAGTTCCTTATTTGATAGACAATGAATTACGTTTAATTTTAAGAAAATAGAAAGATTGGTAAAACAATGACACAAGTAAAATTGATGGTTGATTTGGGAAATTCTGAGACACGCGCAGTTGCGCAGATTGTTGAGGGTAGTGTTGTAAAACATACAAAGGGTTATTTGTTAGATAATCATTTTGTAGTTGAAAATTTGGCTATGAAAGAGACTTATAAGCCTTATTTCAGCTCTGAGGACTTCAGTAAATTAGATTCTAATATCTTAGAGGTTTCTTTAGAAGTAGGTGCAACGAAAGCAAATAAACTGGTTTTATGGGGAGAATTAGCTACGGCTAATTTACCTAAGAAATTGCGTACACCAGTAAGTCATTTAGCTAAGGCAGATAACTTACTAAATTATGTAGTTTTGATTAACCTTATGGATAAAGTACTTGATTGGGTATCTACGTTATATCCAACAAGTTCTAAACAAGCGTTGTCTCAAGAACTTAAATTTGATTTAGCTATTTTAGTGCCACCAGCTCAAGCTGTTTCTGCAAGAGAAACTTTTGATAAGAACTTTGTAGGTTCATTCAACTATACGAATTTGTATGATAAGGCTGAGTTTACTTTGAATGTAAATTCTATTATGGTATTCCCAGAGGGGTACGCTTCTTTCTACTCTGTATTTTTGAGTTATTCTGACCTTCAAGCTCGTCCACTTTATAAGGATTTGGCAGAACGTGATGTTCTTATTATTGACTTTGGAGAGGGTACTACAGATTTGATTGGTGTATCTAAGCAGCGTCTATTAGAAGGTTTGAAACATACGATTAAAATTGGTGGTTCTACTATTTTGAGTAAGGTTCGTTCTTCTGTAAATAAGCGTTTAGGTTTAGATATTCCTATTGCAAGCTTTAAAGATGTACTAAAAACGTGTGAAGTACGTTATGGTTCTGATGTTTATGATGTAAAAACTGATGTAGAGCAAGCAATTTACTCAGTAGCTTCTGATATTGCAGTAGAAGTATTTACATACTTGCAAGGGTCAGAGGTTGGGGTATCGTCCTTTGACCGTTTGCTTTTAGTTGGTGGTGGAGTTGTATCTAATGGTTCTACTGTAACTATTTCTGAAGCTTTGCTTTCAGAGTTACAGATTGAATTTCCTACTTTGGACTTAGTAGATTTACAATATTTAGATGAGCCTACTGTTGAGGGTGTTCCTTTTGACTTAACAAGTCCACGTTATTTGAATATTCTAGGTTTGATGACAGGGGTAGCACTTGCACTTAAAGCTAGAAATTAAAGATTAAGTGAGGTGTTACTATGTCAGATTATGATTATTACTATTATGAATTAAGTAAGTCAATTATATCTGAGGTTGAGACTTTACTATTAAGAGCACATCGGACGGATATTCGTTTGGTGTCTGGTGGCTCTAAGTTTCAACCCTTATCAGTTACTAGTCATGCTAAGAAGATTAGCACAGTAGGGTTTTTGTTAACTGCTGATGAGAAATCAAAGTTAGATAAAAATGCTAAACTACGTGAAGTCGTAGGTGTGGATAGAGCACACGTAATTACTACATCCGATGAATTAATTCTGTTATTGGAGACTGAGTTAGGGGAGTCTTTGACTAAGGGTATGATAGAGCCTCAATCGGTGACTGCTCCTAAAGATACAGTTGCTACACCAGAAGTTGAAGTATCATTAACTGCAACACCAAATCCACAAGTAAGTCCTAGTATTTCAGAGGGTTCAAGTTCTTCTGAGAGGGTTTATTCTGATAGTGTTGTAGAGGTAAAACCTAAGGAATTTGAGCAACCTACTTCTGTGGAAGTTCCGTTGAATGTTACGGTTACAGATGATGGTTTTGGGCTTACAATAGAAGAAGAGAACCAAGTTTTACGTGCTGAGAATGCTTCACTACGTAGAGATTTGGAGAGAGCTGCAAAAGCACCACAAACTGAAACAAGGGTATCCGCTGAGGAATTAAAGTCTCTCAAAGATGAAATAAATCGTGCAACTGAGGCTTTGGAGCTTGAAAAAGCAGCTCATGAGAGAACTAAAGATACTTTAACTTTAGTAGATCAAGATTTTGAAACGAAGAAATCTGAATACAATCAGTTGGTTGTTGCGCATGAAGATTTAAAAGCTGAGTTAAAATCTAGCAATAGTTTGGCTTTAACTCCTTTACATGTACCAGATAATGTTTCTATTTACATTACGGCTTCTGCATTAGATTTAGTTCCCTCGTATCAATACTTGTTGTTGAATATGACAGATACTTTATTAGTAGACTTGTCACCGGAGAGTATAATGGACACTTTAGTTCGTATTACGAAGCGTAATCGAGTAGGGAAGTGGCTTTTGGGTGAACAGAATATTAGAGCTTTGTATTCTCCTTATGATGAGATTAAATTGAAAGTTGCAGATGGGTTAGAGTTATTGACTTCTCCGAATGCACTATTGCCAGTTAATTTTCTATCTGAGGTTGATTGGGAGCGTAAGTTTGATGATTTATCTCGCTTGAATTGTAAAGTTGTTCTCTTTTTAGGTTTGGAAACAAATCGAGGAGTATTTGAGTTTTTGAACCGTTTAGATAAGCAAGCTAAGGTACTGCGTTCAAGTAGTCCATTAAGTGAGCGTTCTTGGTCACGTGTAGTTCGTCAACATGAGGGTTCTGTAGAGGAGGTAGCAATTTGAGTTCAAGAATGACGTTATCTGTACGTTTAACTGAAGAGCAGTCTAATTTGGTAGAAGTTCTTCGTACAGAGAAAAAGTTAAGCAGTTATGTTTCTTTACTAATGAGTGCGCTGCTACAAGATAGAGTGTCAACAACACAATTTTTATTAGGGTTATCTGACCAATCCGTAGCGTATAATGAGTTACAGGACGCTACAATTAGAGCGAATTTATATGAGAAGTGGTTGTCTTTAAAATTAGATATGCCTTTTGCAGATTGGGTATCTACTTTAAGAAGTGTTGAAATTGAGCATTTTAGTGGTTTAGAAATGCCTTCAGTTGATGTTAAGTCTTCTTTGTTGGCTTTGCTTGATGAATTAGGTTTAGAGTTGGTTGAAAAAGGTTCTACACTTGAAACCGCAGATGGTATTCCTCAAAGCACGTCTACAACACAAGAAAGTTCTACAGTAGGGGTTTCAACTGGTGTGAACCCACTTGAATTAAAAGATTTAGTAGCAAGTATGGTTCAAGAAATTCTAGCGACTACTTCATCTAATGTGGGTAGAGAAGTTGCTGATGTTGTTGAACCTACAGAGCCTTTAGTTGCAGTTGAGACTTTAGGGGATACAATTGAATTAGATAATAAACCGAAACAGGAACCTACTGTTTCTAAGGTTTCTGAGGAAGTTCACCAATCAATACCGGTATCTGAAAAGGTTGAAATGGACAAAAGTTCAAACGATATTGACCCTATTGTAGACACCAGTGCTCTTATGAGTGGATTTGGTCTTGGATAGAATGAGGTGGTAATTTATGGATAATCAACCAGATTTATTTGGACAGAGTTCTAACAAGTCGTTTAGTTCTAGCTCTAACTCAAATCAAGGTTTTGGGTCAAACTCAAATACTCAAAACAGTTTTCAAGGGAACGGTTTTAATTCTAACTTTAATCAAGGTGGGGGTGTTCCTTTCAAAAGTCCGCAGGCAGAGCCTCCTAAGAAGTCACATAAAAAGTTGTGGATAACTTTAGGTGTTATTCTCTCCTTAGGTGCTATAGGTGTAGGTTCTACTTTAGTTTATAAGCACAATCAAAAGGTAGCTATGGAGCAAAAAGCGAAAGAAGCTAATTTAAAAGATTTGCAAGATAAAGTGTCACAAGGGGTTTCTCAATTCTCTTTAGTAGATATTTCAGATACTTCAAGTTCTGATGGGGTATCTTTATGGGATTTGAACCTTACTTATGTGAGTACTAATGAATCTCGTACTGATTTTGCAAGTGCAGTAGCTAAGTCTGTAACAGTTGAATTATCAGGTTCTAGTGCTACTATTAAGTCTCCTAATTGGGATTATGTTTCTTGGGTTATTAAGAATGTTGACCATGACAAGATTAAGGCTTTAACTAAGGATTTAAACAAGGATTCGTATACTTATAAGGATGATTTAGTAGATGCTTATGCTAAGTATATTTCTCAGAATTTATCTGATATGTTAGAGTATAAGAAGTCTTATGTAGCTTCTTACATGCAAGGTTCTGATGTACCTAAACCGTACATTACAACAGAGGTGTCAGATGCAGTAGGTTCTGATGGGAAGCTCTCTGCTGAGTTTATTAACAATTTAGATAGTGTAACTTTTAGCTCAAATAACTTACATACTTCAGAGGATGTTTTTGTGGGTATTGTAGAGGATGCTTTTGGGGAGAAATCTGAAAGTAAAGCTCATAAGGATTGGGCTGCTCGAAACAATGAGTTACAGACTTACTTGACAAATTTAAAAGCTTTCTTAGGTTTGAAAGATAAAACTAAGTCCGATAAGACTGATAAACCTAAGGAATTTGAAGTTGTAAAATTAGATAATGCAACTTATGATAGTGCAGTAGACTCGTGGTTAGAATTGAAGAAAGTTGAACCTGTACCTTATGTATTAGCTAATGCAGATAAGAACGTAGAGAAAGTGGTATCTTATAGTTGGATTGGTTCTACATACATACGTGGTAAAGATAGTGATGCTAAGAGTTCTAATGTAAAATTAGGAACGGGTAAATATGATGATCCAGTAACTTTAGGAACTCCATTTGTTACTAAAATGAAAGATACATCAGGTAATTATCAAGATGTGCGAGTGACAGTTACCCAAGTCTTGATTGGGGACGAAGCTATTAAGGATGTTCAAACCTTTAGTGATAAAAATAAAGGGTTCACAAGTGCTTCTGAGCTAGTTTTAGGTACGGTACATTTCCAAGTTGAGAATCTAACGGATAAAGAAATTGAGGTAGATTCTGAGTTCACTTTAGCTGACCCAGAGCAAAATTTAATCAATCGTACAGGTACTATGTATGGTCTCCCAGAGAGGGTTAAAATAAAACCTAGGGGCGTTTCTGATATGGTTGATTGGTTTAATACTAAAGAGACTAAAACTTTAAATCTCATGTGGGGCAAGACATTCAACCATAAGTTTGATGTAGTGTATATCAACGCTTTAGGGGATGAGCTTTATGACCAGTACGGTCGTAAATTAGAGCGTAATACTAAGAAGATTGTGGAGAATAAAGCACAAGCAGACCAGAAAGCTTTAGAGCGTATTGCTAAAGAAGAGGCAGAAGCTCGAAGAAGAGCAGAGCAGGAGGATTGATAGATGTTTAAACGTAAACAAAAAACTCCTAAGGCTCAACCTCAAGTGAGTAAGAGTGCACAAAAACCTAAAGAGCGTTTTCTAAAGCGTTTAGTGTCTTATTTTAAGACACATAGAAAGACTCGTCTTTTTGTATTTGGCTTAATAAGTCTAGGGGTATCTTTAGGTTTACTCTTTGCTTTATACAAGGTAATTTTAGTTTTACTAGGTACTATCATGCAGTTTTGGTTCCGTTACACAAGTAATGAAATTCTCTTGTGGGTTTTAACTTTGCTTTGTTTTGCTATTATCTGTGGTTTTATTTACTTTCTGATTGTTCGTAGGTCTGAGTATTTAAAAAGAGAAGAGCAAGAAGAAACAGAACCTATTGAAGTTGAAGTTGATGAAGATTGGTTCCAATCAGATAGTGGTTGGCAGTAACTAACACAGAGAGGGTATCTTTATGTTTCGATTTTTAAAGCGTTGGTGGTCTTCATTACAAGACTATACAAAAGGTGCAGTTGTTTGTTTAATTATCTTATTTATTGCATGGTACTTTTTTAGAAAATCTTTCTAAGATTTGGTTAAGTGGAGAGCGAACGGTTATCGCATATTGACAAATCAATCTTTTTGTGCTATACTAATAAAGAAGTAAGTGAAGGACTTCAAATCGGTCAAGGATGCTTGGTGGTGCGAGTTAGACCGAAGTTGAAAACGAACACACTAATCAAACAATTCTTGAGAAGTCACGTAAGTGGCTTTTCTTATTGACTTAACGACTTATTTGTGGTATAATGAGTTAAACTTAAAAAATAAGGAGTTAAGAGTTTTTATGACTAATCAAAATAAATCGGCTAACTTGCAAGACCACATACAGTTTTGGGAGGATAGAGAGTTTGACACTTTGGAACCTATGTCCTTCGTATCCCTTGCAAATTTTGAACAAGAAGATGGGGTAGGTTTTACCTCAATTCGTGAGGTTCATGTTCGTAATGATTCTGTTTATGTCACACTTGATGGACTAGTAACTGCTCTTACTCGTAGCTTAGGAGCAGATGAAACCTTTGAAAAACTAGGGTTGAATACAGAAGACCTTATTCGAAATACGGTTATGACTTATGTTGTTCAAATTGCTGAAAAATTGCCTAAGGATGAGGAGAGTTTACTTGCTTTGACTGAGGAAAACGAAGATGTTCGTGCGTTAATTAACCGTCACTTTGCAAGTGTAGAGCGTTTGTTAGGTAATTCAACAGAAGGAGCAAGTTCGGATGAATAATACAGATTCAAATATTTTGGAAACTCAGCTATTGATTGGTAAGCAAGTACTCGAAATGCTCTTAGACTTAGTAAGTGATGAGCACAAAGAAGGAGCTGTCGTACCTTTAGATATGAATGGTCGAAAGTTTACCCTTACAATCGAAAAGGGCTAAACTACTTGTAGTGAGTAGAGTTGTTATACTTTTTAATTCTATAAATTGAAAAAAAAAGCACTTAAGTTTTAAGTGCTTTTTGTGTACTATAATTTCACTGAGGGTATCCTTTATTTCGCTTTATTAAAAAAAAATATTAAAAATTTAAAGTTTTCACTTGCAATTTTTTATATTATTTGTTATATTATATTTAATAGAAATAGATGAGAGGAAAAATTATGGTTGTTCAATTTGTAAAAGAATTACCCGAAGACTTGCAAGTTTTGTTAGCGATGCGTTCTGCTTTTCAAGTTTGGTTTGAGAATGGTCAATATTTAGAGAGTCTTAGTGCAGATGGTTTAAGACAAGTAGGGGTTGAGTGGAAATGCACTCGTAACGCTTTTAACTATACAGTTTTAAGACCCAATGGTCGTCCATTTGTTTCTTTGTATTTTACATTTGCAGATAATGGTTTAGAATTGAGACTGATGGTTCAAACTTATTCTCATGGTAAGTTGGTTGATACAAGAACTTTGGATGGTGTGGCTTTTTCCGTAGAGGATTTTAGACAATTACTTGTTGCGATACCTCAAACGGCTTATGTATCTCTCTTACGTTCTTTACCTTTCTTTTTTACGTTGACTGGTTTAGAGTCGCAATTCCAAGGGTATCAACATCGTTTTGCAGCATTAAATGGTTGGATTGAGGGGTAAATTATGGTGAATTTAAGAGGATATACCAAACAACAAAAGTTTGGCTTACTTACGTTGGCTACGCGAAAAACATGGGAGCAATTTGAAACTGATTTGCTTTATAATCACTCAAGTTTAGAAACCACAGATGTTGTAGTAGATGGGTTTGGTTTTGATTTAGATTTATGGAGAGATAATGGTAAACCTTTATGTAATTTCTTAATAAAACGTGATTCAAGTGGTTTTATTACCTTAGTTCTTACTACTTATAAGAGAGGGGATAAAACGAAATCAAACCAAGAAGTTCATTACATTAAGAGCATGAGCGACTGCGAAAGAGCAGCAACTACCTTAACTGAAGTGGAGCTAGTTGAACTCATTAAAGCTCTTCCACAAACGCTAAGTGAACACACTGTTTGGCAAGAAACCTTTGAGGGTATCCTTACTCATTTGGTGTCAGAGACTCCTAAAGTTCCGAGTGTCCGTAAACGTACTCCACAAGGTGAGTCCTTACAACGTGAGGTGCGACATGCTTTTATGCGACTTTCTGATATGTTCAAAGCATTTCAACAGTATAATAAAGGTGGCTTAGTTCATGGAACTGATACTAAATATGGTTTAATTTTATCTGACCGTGAATTAACTTTAGAGTTGTTTGATGCTAACCACAATTTGTTCTTAGGTTTTCGAGTTGTACCAACAGACTCAGACAACTATGATTTCACCCATTGGAACTCTAACTTATCTAAACCTATTGAGTTCCAAGATGTTTCAGTATTCTATGAATACGCAAATCTTTTAGCAAGTAGCTTAACAGGTAATTTAGCTCTCCGATTTTTAGGGGGATTGGAAGACTGTTTAACTGCTTGTGGTTTATGGTCTGTATACAATCGTTCAGGAATTGATTTGTATTAGAGAGGAGGTAGGGTATGGTTCAGTCAGAGGTAGAAGTAGTTAAATTAAACAGTTTATTTCAGAAAGTTTTGTATCGTTGGTTAGAGGGTCGCAGATTTATTTCGTTCAATATTGAGAATGAAACTCCTTCGTATGAATTTTATATTAACAAGAACACTCTTGTTGTTACTGCGTTTCGAGGTAATCGTTATCCGAGTGTGAACATTTCGTTTATGATAAACTCTCCAAGTCCATCTTATGAATATTGGGTTAATGGTGTTGCTGACTTTGACATTAAGTCTAAGGTTGCTTTCTTCGGTAGAGGGAAACTTTTATTGGAGTTTCGTCGTGATAACTTAGGTACAGACTCTTCTATGTGGTATCCCTATGTCGCTGAGATTTTAGCTCCTTTAAATGAGTCTCAGCGTTTTAGTTTAGAAATTGCATTACAAGATGTTTTAAAAGAGTTGGAGAAAGCGATTGAATTTAGAGAGGGTTTAAATAATGGATAAGAAACAATTACGGACAACAGATATTTTTACAAGATTTAGTTTAGCTCTAAATACTTGGTTTCATTTAATAGCTTATCAAAACTTTGAGTTTGTAGGTGAAAATGTAGATTATAATTATGTAGTTACTTCTGATTTACTTGAGGTGCGAAGTTATCGACCAAGAAGTGGTTTAATAAGTTCTAAGTTGACTATAATCAGAAAGTCTAATAGTGCAGATGGGGTATCCTCAAATTCTCAGTTTTCTGCCGTGTTCCAAACTTTTAGTCATGGTAAGCTTGATTTTGTATTGGTTAAAGAGGATTTAATTGGTGAGTATAATGCAGATTGGCATGGGTTCAACCGTAAGTCTTTCTTTAATAGTGGTAATGTTATAAATAGCTCTCTTTATGATGCGTTTACAGAAGTGCAGTTGACTTTGCTTAATGACTTACTAGCTTTAAACCCAGACTTCAATCAAGTGAATTTCTTTTAATACTTGGAGGTTCGGTATGACAAATTTAAAACAATTTACGAAAGAGCAACGTTTTGCTTTAGTAACAACTGCTTTAGTTGATACTTGGGTAAAATTGAAACAAGAGATAAATGGACCGGCAACTGTTGAATTTAACACGGATACAATGATTTTGAATATTGATAATCAAGGTTGCTTTGTGAATGTACTGAGACAAAACTATTTAACTTGGTACACGTTTAGCTTTACTTTTAATAAAGACAACAAATTAGATTTTGCAGTAACACCTTATGTTAGAAATAACCCTCAGTTTAACGAGGTTACAAAGGGTATTTTTACTGCACATAGTGATTTTGAAAAGTTAGCTTCGGATTTACCGTCTGACTATTTAGCACCATTTATGAATAATATCTTGCGTATTTTTAGTGAAGATAATACGTGGTCTCACACATTTAATCACTTTTTATCTGTTGGTGTTCAAAGTCTTCCAACTGCTAAACAAGTAGCAAAACGCCAACACGCAACAAAAGTGGATGCAAGAAAAGAGTTAAGAACTACGTTTCTTCGTATTTCTGACTTCTATAAGTCTCTTTTGCGATATTCTATGTTGGATGAACAAAACTATGCAGAGTCCACTCCAACCTCTTTATTAACTATTAACAAAGAGGGGGTTTCGTATTCTGTTTTAATCGATTCTAAAGCTTACTACACCTTTGCGATGTTACAAACAAAAGATAAAGACTACTACCTATATAAGCTTTCAAATCAAAATGGGAATTTAGCTGAGTTCACTGAATTGGGTATGTTTTATGAAGACGCAGATCGTTTGTCAGGTTTAATTCCAAGAGAAGATATACTTGATTTCGTTACAGAGTTTGAGTCTTTGATTACAAAATTAGGTTTGTGGTCGTCTTACACAAGTCTAGGTTATGTGAAATGAGAGTGAGGGTATCCTATGTCTAGTTTTGACTCTTTAAGTCCAAAAGAGCAATTTGCTTTAATTTTAATGGCTTCTGCTGCTCTCTATAAAACTCTTTATGAGTATAGTGATTTGAATGAACCTTTGACAGTTACTTGTTCTAACGTGCAACTTCGATTAGATAATCAATCCTTTAACCTTGATGTTTGTCGTAGAAATAGTGACTTGCTTTACAGTAACTTCCAAGTGACTTCTAAATATGCACAAGGTAGTGATTTATATATTTCTATGGAGTATTATCGAAGAGGTACAACTTTAAGTTTGTTTGAAACTACGTTTTATAACCTTGATGTTACTACTTATTTAGAGTTTGTTAAAAATTTTCAAGAAGATATACTTCCCAAAACTATCAAAGCGATATACTCTTGCTTTGAGGAACTTGGTTACTCATCAGACTTCTCGCAATTTTTAGGTGTGGCTTATAGTTTGTACGAATTGAAACGTTAAATCCTTTTATTAGATTTGAAGATTTAAGAAATAGAAAGAAGTGTGGTGTTTATGTTTGAAGACTTAGATAACAGAACACAACTAGCCATTGCAATTAAAGCAAGTGAGCAAGTTTATTTGAATTGGATTCGCAACTACCAAGGTGGTGTAGCTTTTGTTCACTCTGACAAGAACTACTCATTTCATTTAAATGCAGGTAATTTACTCATTGTTATTTGGCGAGATTCTGGTAAACATCCACTTGCAAGTTTAGATATTATGTCTAAAGGTAATGGTAATTTAACCTTATTTGTAGAGAATTATTTTAGAGGTGCTGCACGTGATAACCTCAGTTTATACAACTCTGATGCTACCTTCGAAGACTACTTGAAGTTAGCAAACAACTTCCCGGAAAAAGCTGTGGAGTCAATGCTTATAGGGTTGTTAGAGGGATTTGAACACTGTGGTCTAGCTGATGACTACAATTATCAGTTAAGTTGTGTAAAATAAAGGAGATTTTTATGTTTAAGAATTTAGATAGTAGAACTCAGTTGGCTCTATCCTTGATGGCAACTGAGAAATTTTATAATAGTTGGTTGGAGCACTGGCAGTCTAACCCTAATGGTATTTATGACTCTGACAAGTACAGTCTCCATATCAATCCTCATAATTTGAATTTTTATGTTTGGCGAAAAGGTAAAGGGTATGCTCATACGAGTATTTATATGCAGTACAATCCTCAAGGGTATTGTTTTATTTCTGTAGAGAACTATTACCGTGGGGTTGCACGTGATACGCTTGAATTGAGCAAACCAAACGCTACCTTTGAAGATTATTTAAAGTTAGCTAACAATTTTCCAGAGCAAACTGTTGAGGTTATTGTCAGTGGGTTATCTGATGGTTTTACTCAACATGGGTTGTTTAGTGAGTACTCTTACTACTTAGGTGTTGCAACTACCTTGTTGGATTTGAAAGAATAGATATTTATCTTATTTTAAAGAAAAAGAAAAGCTACAGACCACATACTGTGGTTTTCTTTTATTACTTCTAGCTATGTATTGACCTTGTAAAATCTTCATTTTTATGGTATAATAGTTCTCATTGAACGACAAGAGAAAGGTTTAGATTTATTAGTAAATGCAAAATTTAGATATGTCCAAAATTGTATGGGTTGTGGACTTTAACCATTTAATTCATAAGTACTTTCAAGGTATGCGTGCTAAAGGTGTTACTTTAACCGCTGATGTGGCAGTAGAGCGAGTAGACTCTATGGGTTCCGTTTATATTGAGAACGTAGTAGTAGATACTACGGTTTTATCTGCTATGCTGAAGTTCTTTGCAAATCGTTTGTCAGGTGCAGGGTATAATCCTATGGTTATCTGTGCTGACTCTAAGATTTGGTCTCGTAAAGAGTACATTAAAGATTTGTTAAAACGTGAGGGTAAAGGTGGAACTTATAAGTCAGGTCGTCCTAAATTGGCACCAGACTGGTGGAGTTCTGCAGAATTATGTTTAAACTTGTTGAAAAGTATCGGGGTATGTGTTTTAAAGAAAGACAATTATGAAGCAGATGATTTGATTGCAGAAGCAGTTCGGGTTGCTAAAATTCAATACCCTAACAACCCTATTTGTGTGTTAACTGGGGATTTAGATATGGTTCCTTTGGTAGATGAGCAAGTTTCAGTTTATATGTACCCAGCCACACAAACATTCGCAGAGGACGGGTATCCAGAACTGAACAACTATGAGCAGATTACACCTCGTAGTTACAAGCGTATCTTGGAACGTAAAACCTCGGTTAAGAAATTAGGTGGTTTTGCAGATTATAATACCTTATTAGCGACTAAAATTATTCGAGGTGATAGTTCAGATACTATCCCTTGCATGCAAGGGTTCTTTAGAAAACCTAAACGCTTAGTGGATTTATTACAGACTGTATCTGAGATTGACGGTTTTAAAGAGTTTAAATACGAACCTTGTGAGGTTTATTATGAGCATAAACCGACAGGAAAACGTTATTCTGTATTGCCTTATCAACGTCAATTAGATAGATATAATGCACCTACTTTAGCAAATGTACCTTTTTCGACAGATGTTTTATCTGAAACATTTCAAGCAAGTGATTGGTTTGTGAAAATAGAAGAACCTACTGAGAAAGTAGATCAGATGGTATCTGTTCTTCAAAAACATGGGTTAACTGCTGATGAGGGTGAGCAATTTAAAGATAGATATAGAGCTATGAATTTAAATGGTGCTTTCTTGTTTATGAGTAATCCACAGCATCGTAGAAAACCTTATCGTATGTTAGAACCTATGGAGTATGGTGCTGATTACATCATTCCACCTATGGATTTAGCTTTGTTGACTGTTCAAGCCTTGAAGTTTCAAATTCATATTTAAAGGGGTGTAAATAATGAAATATACTTTAGTATTTACACCTTTAGAGGGTGATGAAGTAGGTTTTGATTTTACGATTGTTGAGAGAGTAAACCATAGGGATTATTATAAACTAAAAGCATTAGGCTTTCCAACTGAGGGTTTAGCACCAAACACCTTTGTAACTGCGGTGCATCCTAAGGTTGGCAGTAAGTTTGATAATATTCGTGGGATTTTTAGTTTGGAGTTGTATTGATTTATGGTTCATTTGAAAGTTTTTGAAGCCTTTTCAGGTGTAGGAAGTCAACACATGGCTTTACGAAACCTAGGGGTTGATTTTGAGGTTGTAGGGGTTTCTGAGATTGATAAATTTGCACATCAAGCGTATGAAGCAATTCATGGAGAAACACCTAATTTTGGAGATATTTCAAAACTACAAGCAGAGGATTTACCGAATTTTGACTTATTCACATATTCTTTTCCGTGTTTTACAGGAGATTCTTTAGTATTTGTAAAGGAAAAGGGGTATGTACCTATTAAGGATATTTCTGTAGGTGATTTTGTTTTAACACATACAGGAGAGTATAAAGAGGTTACTGCTCATTACAATCAAGGGTTAAAATCGTTGTTCTCAGTAAATTCTGAGTTAACTCAAGAGATTTCCACTACGGAAAATCATCCTTTTTATGTTCGTAGTAAGGTAAAAGAGGGTTTAAGTGCACCTAAGTGGAAAGAGGCAAAAGACCTTAAAACATCTGATTACTTAGGTTTTCCAATTAACACAGAATCTAAATTTCCTCAGGGGTATCCTTCATTAGAGTCACATTTCAAAGACTTAAACTTTTGGAGATTGGTAGGTTTTCTCCTAGCTTTTCCATTTACCTTGAAGGGTGAAGAAGTAGTAATTAGAGTAGATGACAAGTACTATGGTTTGTTGAGTAGTTTAACTTCTGATTTGTTCGATACTTCTTATAGAGACTTAAACACCTCACAAGTTGAGTTTCATATCCGAAATTGTGCCTTAGTAAATTATCTGCGTGAAAGTGGTTTAAAACACAATAAATTACGCTTTCAAGCTCAGTGGGTAGATTTACCTATCTCACAACTTCGAGCGCTTCTAGGTGGGTTTCAGAGTGTTTCTGGACAGACACTTGAGTTTACCTCAACTTTATTTGTCACGGGTAAAGCACTTTTTTATGGTTTAAGTCAGTTGATTCTGAAGGTATATAAAGTTCCATTTAAGGTGATTGAGACGGAGAACAACCATTATAGTATTAAGTTTAGTGAGTTAGAAGCTCAGTCTGATTCTATGCTTTTTGAGGATAATTGTGTTTGGGTATCTGTAAGTGCAGCTCGTTATACTCCTTACAAAGCTCACGTATATGATATTAGTGTAAAAGATAATCATTCATTTACGGTTCAAAACTGTATTGTACATAACTGTACGGACTTGAGTTTTGCGGGGAAACAACGTGGTTTTGAAAAAGGATCAGGAACGTCCTCTTCTCTTCTATGGGAGTGTCAAAGGCTTATTGAGGGTAAGAAACCTAAAGTTTTGTTATTAGAGAATGTAAAATCCTTGAATAGTACAAAATTTAGGGGTAGGTTTCACTCTTGGCTTTCTTTTTTAAGAGGGTTGGGTTACACCAACTACTACGGTATCCTCAATGCTAAAGATTTTGGACTTCCTCAGAATAGAGAGCGTGTTTTTGTAGTTTCGATTTTAGGAGAGCATAAACCTTATCGTTTTCCTAACGGTTACGATGATGGCTCGACTATGGCTGAGTTGTTAGGTAGTGAATTAGACACTAAGAAGTGGCACAAGCAGTATAATATTGACCGTTTTACTTATGAGATAAGAGACGGTGGTGTTGTCCATTACCTTGGGCGCTTTGATGTTCCGATTGAGTATAAGATTGAGAAGTTAAAGGAACAAGGGGTTGAGAATATTGATCCTTCAGAAATTAAAGAGTCGATTGGTATGCGCACACAGTGTTTATATCCGACAGCTAAAGTTAGTTGTATGTTGGCTTCTGATTACAAGTATCCTAAAACTGTGATTGAAGCAATAGGGTGTGACTTGCCTAAGAATTTATATGAGTCTAATGCAAGTGACCCTTTAGCTCGTCCTTTTGTGGAGTATGAAAGAGGTCTTAGAGAGTCAAGAGAGGAACTAGCTAAAGACACAAATGTTTTGTGGTTGTCTGAAAAGAAACCTCAGGAGATGGTAGGGTTATTTAAGTTGGCTACTTTACTAAGTGAGACAACTGATGAACAACAAGAACCAGTAAGTGGATTTTACACTATGAGGTTCCTTACACCCGGAGAGTATTGGAAGTTTATGGGATTTTCGTATGATGATTATAGGAAAGTAAAAGAAGTAGGGTTGTCAGACTTGCAACTATACAAACAAGCAGGCAATTCTATTGCAGTTCCTTGTTTAGAAGCGTTATTTGAAAATGTTTGGAGTAGTTTAGACGATTGATAAATCATAGTTAGAAAGTATTTACAGGTGTTTGTTTTGAGTTTAAAACAAGATTTACAACTAGTAGCTCAAGGAAATATGAGTGTAGAAGAGTTACAACAGAAGAAAGTACAATACAATCGACATGAGTTATTGGATGTATTTGACAGTTTAGTTCCTACAAAACTTCTGTGGAAGCGGGTTTCTTTGAGTTCTGGTGTAGGTGTTCGACTAGTTGATGTACTATTTAGTTTAGTTCAACCTAAATTAGAAGAGGGTGTAGTGTTACCAGTAGGGTATCAACAGTCTATGTCTATTTTTATGAATGCGATTGAGTCTAGTGGGTTAGATGCAGCAAGTCTAAGAGTTGTTTTTGTTTCTTTATTGGACTATATAGAATTATATTTTGGTAGTTCTTATACAAGTGCTAAGAAGATTAAACAATATCAGAAAACTCATGCTTTAGTAGAGGGTCACGAAGCAGTAGCAAATTTGAGAGTTGGGGATATTATAGGGTATCCTCAGACATTACCTGATGTAAAATCTAATTTAGACGGTTCAGAACCATAAAAAGAAAGAGAGAGTTTTTTGCTCTCTTTTGTTGTTTAACGGCTCCTACGTGCTCTGTATGGAGTTTTTAATTTGGTGGAGTGTAATATTACCTAAATAAGATTAAAGGGTCTTAGAGAGCTTTTTAAGGTGTTTAACTAGCTTGTCACGAATTAAATATTTTTTAAAAATTTCTTATGGTAAATTCTTGCAATATAATCTACTTTGTGGTAAACTATAATTACTTAAAACAGAGATTGAAAGTAGTGACTTACAACAAATAAAGGGGTATTTAAGAGTATGTCTGAACAATTTACAAAAGAAGAAAATCATTTAATTGATACGTTAATGTCTTTTGCTGCTATGTTGGAGCCTTTATCAGCAAATGTTAATTTTCAAGTAGCACCTAAAACAATTAAAGTAGGCACTAAATATTTATTAGAATTAACATTGTGTAACAGTTTCCATGAGGAATATTTGTGCACAACAGGACTTCAATTACAGTTAATTCATAAGTATACGAAGAAACCAGTATACACAATAAATCTATCTAAGCATTGGTACCATAATCGCACTGAACCTTATTATCGCGTTAATAGCATTGGACACTCTAAAGGTGGATATATAGTAGAGGGTTCTTTGTGCAGTAGCACAACTCCTTTGATTACTTTTGATGTATTAGAGTATGTTATGTTAAGTGGTAACATGGAAATATCAGTATTAGAAGCATTAAATGATGGGTTAGAGTCTTTATTAGAATATTTATATGAATGTTACAATAGTTTGTACAGACAATGAGGTTGTTACTGTGCCTAGTACTTGTAAGTTAGAGAGGTGTAGAAATGTTATCAGATAAAGAATTTTGTCATCTTCGTTTGGGTCTTGACACTTTAATTCAAGATTTTCTAAGTAGTAAAGTGTTGAATAAACACTTACCAAAAATGCCTATGACAAGTGATGGTAAAATTATAGGTTCAATTTATAACGATATTGTGAGACGTAATCCAAATCTTCACTTACGTTTTTATAATCGGAGCAAGCGATTAGTTTTCCAGTTGATTGTTACAAATTACTTAGATGTTTTAACGAATCCAACAGAGCCTTATATTGTGTATGTAGAAGCGGATCGTTATGATTCAAAAGGTGAGATTACAGAAGTCAACCACTTTGAAGTTTCGCAAAAAGGAAGACTTGAAGATTTAGTAGGTTTATTAGAGTTTATGAAATACGATTATCTGAGCAAGTCGCTGTTGCGGTATCTGTACGAGTTGTATCCAAGTTTGAAAGATATGTGAGGTAGAAATAGTGAAGAAAGAAATTAAAGAAATTTTAGCAGAAGATTTAAAAGCATTGACTTTGAAATTTGATTTTGTAGAAGATACATCAGAAGATATTTGGTTTCCTATAAACTCCTATTGGTCTGTGGGGTTTTCAAAATTGACTACAGATACTTATTCTTATATGGTCTTTAAGTTACAAAGCCGAAAAACCGGTTTTGTTGTGAGAAATATATTTATTCGTAAAGACTTTAATAATGAATCGAATCTATACTCTTATAGTTTGTTATGTGATATGTTACTAAAAGGGGTTATTAAGCATTCCGCTACTTTAGATAACTATGCTGATTTACCTTATCAAGAGTTGGAACACTTTTTATATGATCATTTAACGGATACTCAGCAGTGGGTGTTACATCATGCGTTGGGTCGTTTGTAAGGAGATTTAACTATGGTGACAAAACAAGAGAAACAAGAGGGTTGTATTAAGAGTTTAGAGCAGTTGGCACCTTATGTTGTAAAACTTAAAAATTTGGAGTTTAAACGAAACTACATAGGTTCATCAGAGTATGAACTTATAGTAGATGTAAGTTCTACACATTCTTTAAAAGTTACATTTGTGGAACCTCGCCCAGTAAATTATAATTCAGGGCAAATTAGACTTGATGTTGTAAGTAAAGCGTCTAACTTCATTCAACATCGTATTTGGTTAGCTATTGAACCAACAGAGAACTCAGATGCTTATTTAGGGTATAGTAGTCCTTACTTTAGAGGGAGACCTCAGGAGTGGGAGAAAGTAGGTTCTGTATCGAGAGATATTTCAGTTTTATTTGCACCTAGATTGATTACAGAGGGTGTTCGGTCTGATGCAGTTTTAAATGCTTTATATTTAGGTTTACCTAAACTTTTAAACAAAGTTAAACAACTTTCAGATTTTATGTTTGAGTAGATTGAGAGGGTATTAGCTATGATAGTATTAACAAAAGATCAAAGCGATTTAGTCTCACTAATGCGGCAAGTAGGTTATGAATTAACTCCTCAAACACGTACAGATGTGCATGGTTTAATCGGTTTTGATGTTTCAGGTGGTTTTCATGTTCTTTATAGTTTAGAACGTCAGAGAGGGAAAATTTCTTTGCATGTAACCTTACTTTCTAAAACAACTGAACAACCAGTGAGAAAATTTTTTGTAGGTTTAAGTTATAAAATAGGTTGCACTTATGAATATGGTACTATTCCGTTCACACGCTGTGGTTCCTTTGACCATGATAATTCTTATGTGCAGGTTTATAAATCTGAAATATTTGAGGAAGAGGTACAGAAACTTGTAGAATCTATGCCTAAGTCTCATGCAAAAGCTTTCAAAATAGCTTTAAATAAGATTCCGTTATATAACAACTGAGGAAAGGTGGATATTGATTCAATGCGCAAACTAACATGGACAACCGAAGACAAGAAAGAGTATTTAGCGAAACAACTTAAACATTATTACGGTAATTTAGTTTCTCTTTATGAATTGGGTTTTGAAGGGAGTTACAATACTCAACTTGAGTGCAATTCTAAATATATTTTAGATGTGATTGTAACGGGAACCGACACTAAAGCTTATAGCACTTATGAGTTAGGTTTAACTTTGTACAAAAAGGAAAATAAGGTTGCTCAACATTCGCTTAGATTAGCTTTAGATAATCCTAAAATGTTTAGAGGTGTTGTCTATCATGGGTATAGTACACCTTGTTTTAGAGGAAAACTACAAACAAATCAGACAGTACAATTTATGTGTGATTACTTAGATTTAGCGGACTCTAGAAAGTTAGTAGCTAAGGGTATCCACAAAGAAGATTTGCTTTCCGCTTACTTTGATGGTGCAGTCCCTCTAACCGATTTTATTAATAGGGTTTTAACTAAAGTTAAACATCCACATTTAAACGTTGATGGTTTAAACTAAATAAGAGAGGTTAAAATATGTCTTATAAAGATAGAAAACAGTTAGTAGAGGTTTTAGATAATATAATTAGAGGTTTACACATTCAATCGACTGTGTTCCCGGAAGTTCCTCCTATGGTTGAGGTAAGTGATCGTTTAACTTTTGGTTGGGGTATCACTGAAAACTATACAAATTTGTCTATTTCATTTTATTTGTTTACACGTAAGCGTTATAAACGCCATTGCAGCTTAATTATTGATTTGTTGATGCTTGAAACTGGGGATTTGTTGTATAGCTTTAAGGCTTTCAAATATGGTACAAGTACTGAGTCTGTAGGTTTAGTGGATGCTACTTCAATTAATTACACTAAAGACTTTAATCGCTCTTGTATTGTAGAGGTTGTAGATTCTTTAACAGATGAGCAAGTCTTAGCTTACTTAGAGGGTTTACAGTACATGAAATTTATGTGAGGGTTATAGGTTATGAAAGAAACAAAGAAGTCAAAATTGGTAAATAAATTAGTGAATTTATCTTATCATTTAGATAGCATAAGTACTCGTTCTAGTGAACAGTTTTGGGTTATAGATAATGAATGGTTGTTTACTTACTCTATGTTTGCAAATGAGTATCAGCAATATGTGTGTTTAGATTTGTTGAAAAATAAAACAGGTGTACTTTCTCGACAGTTAATTATTAGTAGAGAGTATGATAAAGCTAAGTGTGAGTTTAAGTTCCGTATAGTTGGTATCATGTATCGTTATGGTAGAGAGGTTCATAAACTTGATGTGGACAACTTATATTTAGTTACCTCAGAACAATTGGAGTATGTTATTGATGATATTATGACAGCGCCTTATGTAAATGCTTTATTTGAAGGTGTTATTGCTAGTGATTTATAGACAATAAGAGGTAGGATTTACAATGAGTGATAGGTTAGAGCGCAATAAAAAAGAGGTGGCTTGTCTTAGAGTACTTACAGAGATTGTAAAGTTTTTAGATTTACTTCCTAACTCTAATTTAAATGGGAAGTCTTTAAAGGCTTATAAAAGTGTAAACTCTAAACACGATGTGTCAGTTGTAGTGGATGATGCAAGAGAGTTGAATAGTGATTATTTTGCTATTACGATTGAGGTAGTAAATGCTCGATCAGGTTTAGTGGCGCATAGACTGTGGTTTGCAGTAGAAGCATCAACAGTGAGACCGGCATATCTTGGGTATAGTACACCTTACTTTAGAGGGAAACCTAATGTTGAGGATAGAGCAGGAACTATGGTGACTGAAGTAGAATATGTTTGTCCGTTAAGGTTGCTGGATAAAGAGTTTCTTTCTGACTCAGTATTAGATACTTTGTACGATGCTTTACCTAACGTATATGCTTTTATTGTTGGGTTGTTTGAATAAGTGAGGTTGAGATATATGGGTAAAAAAGTTTCAAGAGCAGAGAAGTTGGATTTTTGCTTACGAGGGTTTTATAAGGTTTATAAGCAATTAGATAAGCATTTTGATAAATTTATTCAAAATGATATTAGTTTGAGTACT